>Ga0310691_10008092_pt1 | contig 10860 bp, 20 predicted proteins | sample 176DNAGHGlowgp2_FD_203887 | JGI IMG/M metagenome (GOLD analysis project Ga0310691, IMG submission 203887) | Sheep rumen microbial communities from Palmerston North, Manawatu-Wanganui, New Zealand - 1766 DNA GHGlow gp2 (v2) (version 2) | ecosystem: Host-associated > Mammals > Digestive system >... | reverse complement strand
ATCGAACAGAAAACGAGAACGAGGTGTTCCACCTATTCCGTAGTATCTCAACAAGTTACAAGGTTGAAAAAGAAAAAGCGGCAAAGGAAAATGCTCCTTTGTCGCCTTTGGTCGGGATGAGGCGACTATTTATACACGAAAGGTTGCGTAACCTCGCCTTACCCCACCAAAGGTAAAATACCCTTAAAACAAAGGGGTTTCAGTGTTAAGTTGCGTGAAATAGGTTGCGTGAATCATTTATATTTTGTACCTTTGTTGCGTCAAAAGGTGATTAAAAAGGTGATTAAGTAATTTAATATGGTGTTATGGCATTAAAATACGTGACAAGAATCTATAACCAAGGTAAAATTGCGGCTTATTTTAAAAAGAACGGTGCTGTATTGAGATACAAGCTGTTCAAAATAGAGGAAGCCTACTTAACAAAAAAATATAGAGTTAAGGACACATACGCCTTGCAGAATCCAATAGAAGTCAATTCTCAGATTGATAAATTGGAAGAGAAAGTTGACAATGCAATTGCAGCAATCCTTTATAATGACCCTAAAGCCGCTATCAATTCTAAAGTCATAGATGAATACCTAGCTACTCACCAAGAAGAGAAGAGTGTTACACCAAATGCTGACACGGACAAATTGATTCTTGCTGATTTTCGTGCATATAATATAAAGAAAGAAAAGGAACTCCACAAGCAAGATATTGAAAATGGTGAAACAAGAAAAAGGCATCCTACCATTAAAGACTATATAAGTTCTGCCAATGCCATTGAAGATTATGAGTATGATACCAAGTCACAGCTTTATCTAAGCGATATAACGGAGGATTTCATATCAGATTTTTGTGAGTGGTTAGCTGATGAGCATGTAAGCACAAAGGAGCATAAGTATAAGTGTAAAGGGGAAATGGTCAATAAAACCATAAATAAACGGTTAGAAAACCTATCAGCATTTATTAGAGCCTACTATAAGGACAATGCTACAGCAGACATGGTTATGGATGGGCGATTAGGTGATAGTAAGCAAACAAGAGTGATAGCATTGACATTAGATGAAGTGAAAGAGCTATACTATAGAGAGCTAAAGAATCCCAATCACAACAAAGTTAGAGACTATTTTGTTTTCCTCTGCCTAACTGGACTACGTTTTTTAGACTTGACGCTTCTTACTGAAACAAATTTCCTACGTCAAAGGAATGGTGCATATTTATTATCCTATATCTCCCATAAAACCAAAGTTGAAGTAGAATTTGAATTGACCTCAAAGGCACAAGAAATAGCTATTCGACATAATTTCCACTTTACTGAATACACTAACCAAGGATTCAATAGGGCATTAGGGGAAATGTTAGAGAACGAGCATCTGTACGAAGATGAAATCTCAGTAATTCGCAATGTTCTGAAAAGAAAGATACAGAAGAAATTGTGCAGAAGGGAGAAAATCTCAGCGCATACGGCTCGCAGAACGTTTATTTCGTGTTTAATAGCAAAGGGGGTTCCACCATACCAAGTAATGAGCATGTCTGGGCATAAGCGGTTCTCAACGATGGAAATATATGTGATGAAATTTTCACCAGAAATGCAAGGTGCTACACAGAAATTGGAATTTTAATCATAACAACTATGGCAGATAATCAAGAATTGACACATCGTGATTCAAAATTAGTGGATTTTTTTGTTAGTTATTTCATTTATCACAAAACCCATCCCAACGAACCTTTAGATACGACAGAGATTATGACTGCATTCTATACGGCATTAAGTGGTTTAGATAAGAAATACTCAACTAAAGAATATATCTTGTCAATCAAAAGCGATTTTGATGTAATTTCTAAAGTGCTAGAAAAAATAGCCAACCAAGCCCATAAAGATATTAGAAGTGGTGAGGGAATACGTGACAAGTATTCTGAAACGGAAGTATATTACACTGTGCCTGACATTGAAGCACGTTGGGTTATTTCTGGTACAGCTGTCCGTAAAGCCGTAACCGAGCAGAGATTAAGAGCTAAAGAAGTTAGTGGGAGAAAAAGTAAATACCTAATACTTAAAGTTGATTTTGAGAACTATGCAGAAAGTAACGGCATAAAGTTAAGGAACAAGTAATTTGCACTCACATGCGTACATTATATTAATAAGAGGGTGCAACCGTTCAATGTCGGCAGCACCCTCAATTAATAATAGGCATCATCGTTTAATGTTATGAATTAACCAATCACTTAACAGTGTCTATCTTCGCTTGAAGCTCATTCAACTTTCTCATTATCTCTTTCCTCTGTGCCATGTCTAGTACAGAGGTTTTTTCATATTCACACCCCAACTGAAACGCTTTGGTGATATAATCTCTTGCAATCACCTTCAATTCATTCTGTTTGAAGTCGCTTACATTATGGCGCATATTGCTCAGTTCCTGGGCAGTGTTGTTCTTTTCGTACTTTTTGAGAAATCCATTATATTGATTCTCAGTTATTTGCACTCTTTTCATAGTTTTTCTTTTTCAAATCATCAATGAAGATGAATCCGTTTTATCTGGTTCATTTTTGAGTTCTTTAAAAAGGGCTAAATCCATATAAGATATTGGTCAGCAAGGATTTAGCCCCAAAACCAATAGGTTTTTATTAGAAAAATAGAAATATTCAAGTCCATACAATACGTGGCTAAATCGGCTTAAAATGGCAGTCCGTAGAAGCACTCCCTAAAGTTCGCTTCAACCTCATTCTTCACTATCTGATTAAGTCTATTCTCGAAATAATATAGGAAATCATCTTGACTGTAAAGCGGAGCATCTTTCATTGCAAAGCCCTTTCTGTAGTTGATGCCTAAACTGTTCTTATCCTTTCTTTTCAAGTTCTTTTTCATTTGGTATAATGTTTATCACGTTATTCTCTATAAGTTTCCTAACGATGGTTGGGTAGAGCTTCTTAATCCTATTCCTTACCGTGAAGTAATTAAGGTATCTGTCTGCCAAGAGCTTCATAAACTCTGGAGTGAACACCTCTTCTTTATGGTGTTCCATGTAAACCCTAATCTTTTCCAACTTATCGAAGTCAGCATAGGTCACTTTATTACGCTTCTTCATCCGTTCCAAACATCTAAAGTTTCATTATTGGGGTTGAAGGTGACATTATCACCATCAAAATTGAATTGCAGCATACCTTTTGAAAGCTGTTTCTTAAAATCCAATATGGCTTGCTTAACCACAACTCCCATCGTGCAATTATTCTCCAATATCTTGTCTAGAGAATCCATTAATAAGAAGATATGCGTAAGATACTTTGCTGTCATTAGGTTTTGGTCGCTTTCCTTCTGCATGGAATTAATTATGAAGTCCTTTGTTTCTAATTGGCTTTGCTGTTCTTGAATAATCTGTTCAAGGGCTTGATTCTTACCCTCCATATATCTTTTCTTGCTCATATTGTTATGTCGTTAATGTCGTTATTACATAGGTTATTGATTAGATGATTTGCACCAAATCCATCCGTTAGTTCCATCTTGAACTTGTTAATTGCCCTCTTTATCGTCTTTGCATTGGTGCTGAAATCATTCTTCAACAGAGCTTCCTCAACCGCTTGCATATAAAGCAGTAGGAAAACTAATTCTTGCTGGAGTGCCATTGCCCTATCTCTTTGTTCACATGCAATGTCATGGGCTTGCTCTCTTGAATCAATCCCCCTATGAAGGAACATGTTTTCTCTTTTAAGAACTTCAAGTTTATTCTTTAATTGCTTTCTTGTCTCGTACTTCATAAGTTGATATTAATTGGTTTACTGTTATTAATTGGTTTGGCATTGCGGATAATATATTCGTTAAGAACTTGATGGCAAATATCCCTAACCTTATCCTCAGTCATTGTTTGTTTATAACCTTCATATCGTTGTTTCTGACTTTCTGAAATGCGCCTCTTGCTTTCTTCTGATTGCTTGTGTCCGAAGTGAGGGTTATTCATTCCTTGATGATTTCTCTTCTTAATCGGTTGTACCGTGTTCTTATCTGCTATTTTCTCTTCTTTCATATTTATCAAGTTTTGATTCTCTACGTCTAGTGTAAAATAACTCATTTCTCTCTTCTTAGTTCTTTAATTAGTTCGTCATTCAGTTTAATCATGGCATCCTTCATCTGGGTATAAAGTCCGTAGAATCTTGTACCATCAAGTCTTAACCCAATTGAACTGAGATTCTTTCCCATGCTATATAATTCTTTCTGAGCAAACTTAATCTGTTGGTTATTTGTGTTTTCTCTTATTATCCTTTTTGCCGACCTCTCTACAAGACCTTTGAGTTCATCTTCCGTAAGCCTAATAATCTTATTCATAGTTGATATGTATTTCCCTTTTTAATTTATCAAATTCAGTTATAGAATTAACATCTGTACTTTATTATAAATATATCGTTCCATCGAAAAATATCAAGGTTACTTTGGAATTATTTTCAATTTTTTTTGGAATTTTCTGGAATTTCCGAAGAAAGACAAAACAGTACCTCTTTAAATAGGCCACCCTTTTTCTCTAGAGGCCGCAGGAGTCATAGGTGGCCCCCCTTTAAGGGGCATAATATGGTAGTGCCACATGGGGAGCGTACATTTCAAAGTGTCTCGTCTCACAAAAATGAGACAGTTGAGACAGAATGAGACAGTTGAGACAGTCCAAAAGGGAAGAGCCAAAGCATGACTCATTCCCTAAGATTTTGAATAAGGGCATTTCCTGACCTCCTGAGAGCATTCCTGTTTACGGACTGATAACTTATCACATTGAACTGTTCGGAGGTCACAGAGGGCTTTTATTGCATTTTCTTGGTTTTTATCACTCCACCTTGCAGAACTGCACATCTAGAAAGCCTCAGTTGAGATTGCTGATAGTTGGTGATGCGGTGTATAGATTTGAACAAGTTGAGATTCCTACTGTTTAAACTCTAGTTATACATTCTTCAAATTCCTTGGTAATCAGTTTTTCTTTTTTCTTTTCCATTGAAGGTACGATTAGCCATCTGTAAACGTTCTTATATCCTTTGATTTCATTAAATGAATCCAATTCGTCTTTTAATGACTCTTGGATTTCATTTAATTCATCAAGGTTTTTATCTTTACATTCTTTTTCCATTCTTTGAATAAAGTGTTTTTGTAATTCACTAAAACTACTTGGCTTTTCAAGTTCCACTTGATTTTGTTCTTCTACTTGTAATGTAGTTGAACTTGTTTTTTCAATTGAGTTTGGAATTTCAGTTGAAGTTGAATTTGTAATTGAACTTGAATTTGATATTGATATTGTATTTGTTATTGATGTTGTAATTGCAGTATTAATGGGCATTTCAAGAGATTCTTCCTCTTCAAAAAATTCACTGAATAAATCATCAAATGTTTTCTCTACTAAAGGTTCTTTCAATTTTTTCATATTGATGGTGTATTCTGATGCTTCACCTTTTTCACCTTCTTTTCTAACTGTACCAACTTTTCTGGTGATTAAGTCATAATCAATTAGTTGTTCAATGGATGGGAGAAGGTCATTTGAACTAATACCGCTTAATTTCCTCAGCCTAGAGTTCTGACAATAAATAATTCTACTTTCTCTAGCCTCACTATGCAATAGCAGTTCCAATAGTGCAGCAAGCACCTTTTTTGTCGGCAATCTTAGTATCTCTGTGTCTCTGATGTTTGAAGGTAGTCTATCAAACATTTCTTCAAATTTTGTTTTAGCCATAATTAATTAAGTTTCATCTTATTATTTTCATCAAGAACTTACTTCTGTATAAATAATAATATTTTCTTTACAACTTTCAAGTGTCTAGATGATTTTTTTTGAAGTTACTTCTATTTATAAATAGATATACAAGCGCAAATGTGCGCACAATAACTAAAGAAAAAAACTAAACACAATGACTTACAGAATACTAAAACAATTTCCTGATTATGAGTTATATTCAGATGGTTCAATTTGGAGAAGAGAGCACAGAACAGTCAACGGTTCTAATCTGAGAAGGATGCAGATAAAGCCCTATGTGGCGAAAAACAAATACTTGGTGGTCTGCATCCATGATGCCAAATGTGTGAGAGTTCAGAAATACCTTCACCGATTAATCTATGAAGCGTTTTTCGGTGAAATTCCAACTGGTTATGAGATTGACCATATTGATGGGGATAGGCAGAACTGTGCAACCGAGAATTTGAGACTGTCAACGCATAAGGCTAACACGAACAACCCAATGAGCATCGAGCGGTACAAGATAGCCAACGCAATAGAGAAGGGAAAGTATAATCGTGAAAGACTGATTAAAGCCCAAAGCAAGGAAGCCTACAATGAAGCGGTTAAAGTTTATTTGGACTTGATAGAAAAACGTGGTTCTTGTGGGGTGTGGCTGTTGATGAAAGAAGCCCATGTCGGCTATCCAAGAGCTTGCAAGATTGTAAAGTCCTTGGGAGGTGGAACTATGGAAATGGATGGTTCTTGAAGAAGGATTTCCCCTTTTTCTATTATTAAATTCAATATAATTTTATTCTTAAAAATATATTATTTTATAGAATATATTATATTAAAAAAATATTAAATAATAATATATTATTCTAGATATAATATATAATATTAAGACCTAAAAGAACCTGGGATTCATGCAAAAAAATTCTTCTATAATTTTGAATTGCCGATTATTTTTTATATCTTTGCATTGTTGAGGTTTGGAAATCCTTTTTGCGCAAACTGAATATTCAGATTACCAACCTTCAAGCAGCAGAGACTTAATTGAAGTTAACTATTAACTAGTCTTCCGTTAATATCGTGTATGTCATAAATAACTCCAAGGATTCTTGGAGCATCGAGCGAGGGGGATGCCGATGTCTGAAAAAAGCAATAATGCACATTCCCCAATTTTAATTAAAAGTATATGAGTGAAATGATTACTCAAACAGTTGTAGCCACTGAGGTAGAGGCTAAAGATGTAGTTAATAAAACCGTGACAGCACATAAAAGAACTAGGTTTTTTAATGAGAAAGAGATTGGTATGTTCAAGGTCAAGTCTGCTAATAAGACCTTAACTGATGCAAAAAGCATGAAAGACCCAATCAAACTGTATGATGAACTTTGGTATGAGGATGAACTGTGTTGCCTTTTTGCTGATTCAAACGTTGGAAAAAGCATTCTTGCAGTGCAGATTGCAAATGAGGTAGCAAAGACCCAAAAGGTTCTCTATTTCGATTTTGAGCTGTCTGACAAGCAATTTCAAAGAAGGTATGAAGATGATAAGTCCAAACTTCTCTATAAGTTCCCAAATAACCTCTATAGAGTATGTATGAATCATCTGAGGACGTACTGCAAGGCTGATGAACTTGCTGACAAGATAATGGAAGATATTGAGAAATGTATTAAAGACACCGAGGCAAAGGCGGTAATCATAGATAACCTTACTTGGATTGTGAGCAATGGTAGGTCAGTGCAGATTGCAAGTGAACTGATGAAGAGGCTGACTGCATTGAAACACAAGGAAAACTTGTCAATGCTGATTTTGGCTCATACAACGAAGAGAAACATGAGCAAGCCCATCACTCAGAATGACCTTGGAGGCAGTAAGATGATTTTCAACTTTCTTGATTCAGCATTTTCAATTGGTATATCAGCCAAAGACCCCAATATCCGATTCATCAAACAAGTAAAGGTCAGAAGCAGTGACTTCAAGTATAATGAGTCAAATGTGATGCTATGTGAGATAGAGAAAAAGGATTCGTTCCTACAGTTCGTAACAGTTGGGTATGATGAAGAGTCTGAGCATCTAAAAAAACGCAAGGACAATGACAAGCAACAAATCATAGCCGACATCAAACTGATGCAAGCGGAGGGAAAGAGCGTAAGGCAAATAGCCAAGGAATTAGGTATGAGCCATGCGACTGTTGCTAGGTGGGCAAAGAAGTGAGGTGTCTCAACTGTCTCATTTTCTAAAAAGTGAGACATGAGACACATATCATCAAAAGGTTTGCCATTGTTATTGAGAGTAAACCGAAACAAGTATTTAGAGAAAGATTAGAAGGTAATTAATTGATATTTTTCTAATCTTTAAAAATAGCAATCTTTGATTGATTAGATATGAATAGTCAATACTTAACTAAATCTGAATTGGCTGAAAGGTGGTCATGGTCACTAATTGAAAGGTTCTATCCTATTTGTGATAAGCAGCTTTACAACATTCATAGGATTAGGTTGATTGAATCATCAAATACATTCAGAATTGAGTTGGATAAGGCATTAAAGCGTAAGAAAGCCATTAGAGAATTGAAAATGATGGAATGTGTCAATAAGTGATATTTATAGCCATCGTTGTTTTATTACTTCCAAAATGGGTTGAAATTGTCATTAGGTATGGTTTCAACCCTATTTTTTTTGATTTAACAAATCCTGACATTTTGGCTCTGGCTGTTAACGAAGCCTGCTGGAGTTAACTGCCTGACTATCTGGCAGTTAATCCCAGTTAAATATAATATTCATTTTTGCTGGGTTCCAAACATTTTTGTACCTTTGCATCGTCAAAAGTTCCTGATACATAGGACGTTACGTTTAATTTAATTCGGTTTAGATATGAAGCAGTCAATAGTAATCAGTGAGAGCAACATCGTAAGTGATGCAGCAAGAATCAGTCAGAGGTCGGATATGCCCACATCAATGAGCAAAGCCGTAGAATTGGAAGTTTTGCGCAAGCGCATGATGAAGGGAGAGGTCGTTAGATTCCTCTACTTGAAGGCTGATAATATTACCTTACGCATGGCAGTGGGAACATTACAGAAGGATTCAGTGAAAGCCAACGTAAAGGGTACTGGAGTTCCTAAGAGAGTGTACGGACAGTTTGCGTACATCGACACGGAAAAACTTGCATGGCGTTCCTTCCGTATTTCAAACTTTGTGGGTATCATCGACTAATTGGGAGATATGGGTATGATGTGCGAATCAAAGGCAATATATCGACATCTTAGAACCAACCTACTTATTCAGTGGACTTGGGGTTTTCACAGCCCCAAATCCCTTTCCAATGGGCTACAGTTCAACGTGAGGGGGTTAGCGTTCCAAGGAATGATAAGAATAAGGCTCAACAGCGACAATAACCGTTGTGTATTGATGTTTTTCAATGAGCGTGGGGAACAAGTCAGAAAGATATGGGATATACCCTTAGAAAGCCTTATTTCAGTTCTAGACAGAAACATTGATGGCGTTGATGGTGATTGGTGGCAAGCATTTAAAAAACAGTATGTACTTAATCAAGTAGAAAAGAAAATAGTATTATGGCAATGAATAACAAAACAACGAATATCTGGACTTCAGGCCCCATTTCGTGTAGTTTCACTAGTATGGGTGACAATGGCATTATTATCAAACTAAACGGTTATCCGATTAGGTATATAAGAATCACAATGAATCGGCACGGTCAACATTACTCAGTCCTATTCAGAGACGTTGAAAATAAAACGTGCAGAGTGAGGAAGATGACAGAGTTGAATGACTTGCACTGTGAGACAAGGATGATATTTGAAGAAATATGATGTACTTAATTCAGTTAGTATTAAACATTATTCAATTTCTTTATAGATTTGAATATAAGTTGAAAATCAATCAGTTACGAAATAGACACATAGAGTTAGATACAAATACATAGTTGAACTGATAAAAAGATAGGATATGAAAGCAGAATTTCACGAATACAGAACCTCAAACGCAATGGATTGGGACACCATGTTATCATTGGTGAGAAAGTTGTATAGGGATGGTGATTACCGTATGTCTCTGTTAATCGGTTGCGGATGCTTCTTTGGTTTGCGTATAAGCGACATATTAACGCTTACATGGTCAATGATTCTTGATGGCGATAAGTTTACCATCTATGAGAAGAAAACTGGTAAGAGGCGAGTTGTGAAGGTCAATAAGGGATTCCAGAAGCACATCAAACAGTGTTATGATTCCCTTCACATCGAGAATGAAGATGAAAAGTGTTTCTTGTCACGTAAGAAGATGGTGTATTCAACTCAGCGTATCAACATTCTGTTTAAGGAGATTAAGACCAAGTATAACTTGAAGATTGACCATTTCAGCACCCACACAATGCGTAAGACGTTTGGGCGCAAGGTATTTGAATCTGCTGGCACCGATGCACCTTTGGCACTTATGCGGTTGCAGACACTGTTTAATCACGCTAGCCCTACAATCACTAAGCGTTACTTGGGAATCACTGACAGCGAACTTGAAAGTAGTTATGACCTATTAGATTTCTGATTATGGATTATTGGAAGATTCAAGATATATTCCATGAGCGAATGAAAAAGGACTATGAAGGTGGGGTAATCACAAACCCCATCTTTAAGCCCTACTTTGAATGGAAGTTCTACAATGCACCGATTCAGTCATTGACAAAACAGATGTGTTACACCATAATGAAAACGGCTCAAAACGAATTGGAGGTACTAGATTTGAAACACCCCAGGGCACATGAGCAAATACTAGTTGAGCCAACGTTAGATGATGTATGGAAGCCGTATAAGGGCTATGAATCGGACTGCTACCTATATTCCTATCTGATAGGTATTGAAAGCGAGATAACAAATATAATGATGATGAAATAAGATTATTGGTTGCGTATGGATGAAAGAATGAAGAGACGTGCAGCATTATATATGCTGATTAAGTTAGTCGATGAAAACAATGGGAGTATCACCATCAACACCGACAAAGTAAAGAGAGTGTTTAATGATGCAGACGATATTGTGAGAATTGAGTATGTGACTAGTGAAGTTGCACTGTTAGCGGATGCAGACTTTGAAACAATGAACGATGCCATCAACAAATGGCAGTCTAATCAATTACTCATTAGGTAAATGGCATAAAAAATGAAAAAATGCCAATAATCCGAGTT
>Ga0310691_10008089_pt1 | contig 10863 bp, 11 predicted proteins | sample 176DNAGHGlowgp2_FD_203887 | JGI IMG/M metagenome (GOLD analysis project Ga0310691, IMG submission 203887) | Sheep rumen microbial communities from Palmerston North, Manawatu-Wanganui, New Zealand - 1766 DNA GHGlow gp2 (v2) (version 2) | ecosystem: Host-associated > Mammals > Digestive system >... | reverse complement strand
GGTATCCGATTGTTTTCTGTTTCATGGTTTTCTCCTTTCTTTTTTTGCCATTTTTGAGTTTCTTTCGTACAAATACATATAGGGGATTGGTATGCCCTGTTTTGGAGGACACGCTGTATGGATGATAAACTGAAGAGAAATAGGTTAAGTGATAAAACTCTGGAGAGTGTTTCTGGCGGATCAGAATTACCTCAAGAGAAGGAAGAGATACGGTATGGCGGAGCTGATTGCCATGAATGTGGCAGTTCCGATACTGAGGTGCATTACCAGAATGGCCGTATGACATATATAAAGTGCTTCGAGTGCGGCTTTGAAAAGCATAATATCTAATTCCGCCAAATATTACAGAATTACGCCGAATTTTTATAATTACGCCGCTTCTTATACCCCCGCCCTTGATAATCCGCATTACATATTTTCTTAATAGCCAGAAAAAGACTGAGTATTTTAGGATATGTATTCGCAGAAACCCCGTGTTTACGGGCTTTTAGCGGCTATCCATAGGACAAGGACGGTGTCTTAACACCGGATATCGCCAGAGCATGGGCGATGCCGCTTTTCCGGTAGAGGGTTTTGATATCCAGATCCAGGTCAGTCCTGTCCCCGAGGATCATGGCTTTCAGGACACCGCTGTCATCCCCCGGCAGGAGAGAGTCATATACTTCCTCTATCCTCAGGCGCAGACGGAAAAGCTGTTCTCTAAGGATGTCGTGTTTCTTTCCATAGGACAGGATATCTCCGTGAAAAAGCCGGTAGTGTATCCCCCGGATGTGATAGTGGTTTTTAAGATCGAACTGACCGGGATTGGTGGCTTCGGGAAAGAGTGACATCTTTCCGCGGACCGTCAGACGGCTGCCTATAGCGGGAAACTTCTTAAAATGAGGGGGTTCGTTTTCTAGGTAAACCAGAAGTGAATCTCTGGAGTGACTGCTTTCCTGAGAATAAGCATCTTTTAATATCAGAATGTAAGAATCGTTTTTATACTGTCTGTCATCCACGTATCCGGTGATGGTAACTGAACTGCCCTCCGGAATATCGGGAGGATTTCCGCGAATAGGGTGCAGCTTCATCAGTACCATCATTACGATGAGAAAAAGGCAGGCGGTAAAACAGAGAGGTCTTTTAATCACTGTCTTCTACTATGTCCTTATTAAAAGAATAGATCTCCGCCAGAGGCAGGGTGCTCCTTAAGACCCTGTCAGTCTCGCCGTTAACGGATATCTGGACCTTGCTGACGCCGGGAAGGTCCGCAAGAGTATTGACTATGGAATAGAGAAGTGTCTCCTCACTTACGTCGATCGGCTTATCTATCAGGCTGGAATCCAGACTCACATAGCAGATACCGTTTTTCACCACTATGGTATTTATCTTTGTGTCCGGAGAGATGGTGGCATACCCTTCATCATTAACGGGACCTGCTATGAGCTGCTCCATTGCTTCCTTTTCAAGGGTATCATTGCTGCTATATACCAGCTCCCGTTCTACCATTTTAAGACTGGTGCCGGTGGAGTCGGCAAAATAGAGTTTTACCGTTTTCTTATTATAGGAGCTCAGCTCGTCACCCGCGTCATCTATAAAGGTATTGACGGTCATGCCTCCCACCTCTTCGCCGTTATCATATTTCAGGGGTTCCCCTTCCACTTCAAAGGTGACAAAGTTAATATCTTTATTCTGAAGCATGGTCTGTGCCACAGCAGCTCGGAAGAGGACTTCCTTTGACTTTGACATATCATTGTAGCGCTCTTCAAAGTTTAAGCTGACACCCTTTTCCTCTGCACTGTAGTCTATCAGCATGACGTCACTGCCAAGGGTTTTTTTCAGATGGACGTCATCGGGATCTGTCTGGAGAGCGAGGATAAGATCTGTGATACCGGTCTCACCGTTAATGGAGGGATCCGGTTCCAGGAGTATCTGATCCTCATCCTGTGTGAGATAATATACACCGTAGGTTTCCTTTGTCCCGTGATCTTCATCATTTGAAGAGCAGGCTGTGAGAAGGAAAAGGAGAGACAGGACGATCAATGTTGTATTTAGTTTTCCTGTAGTCAGTCTGGTCATTTTATAATCTCCCTGTTCAGGCAGAATATTTTAAGGGTATCCTTACGGTAAATGTGGAGCCTTCGCCTTCCACACTTGAAACCTTGATGGCGCCTCTGTGCATCAGTATGGAGCTTCTCGTTATGGCGAGTCCGAGACCGGTTCCTCCGATCTCTCTGGAATGGGATTTATCAACCCTGTAGAATCGCTCGAAGATCTGGTCCAGAGATTCCTCCGGGATACCTATGCCGGAGTCGGATACCGTCAGGGTAAAGAACTGATGATCCGCATCCAGCCCCACCCGGAGCCATCCGTTGTCCTTATTGTACTTAACACCGTTTTCTATGAGGTTCATTATGGCAAGGGAGATCTTGGTCCTGTCCACATAGGCAGTAACCTGGCGTTTGCTCTCAAAGATTATTTGTACGCCTTTTCTGTCGGCTATGGGACGTATTCTCTTCAGTGTAAGCTCTATCAGTTCATTCATATCAGTCTCTTCAGCATTGATGGCGGATTCTGACTTGTCCATTTTTACCAAGGAGAGAAGATCGGAGATTATCTTGTCTTCCCTGTCCACTTCATCGGCTATGTCAGCCATGAATTCACGGTAGGTTTCATTGGATACATTATCCGCAGCTATGAGTGAATCGGCGAGGACCTTCATGGAAGCAAGGGGTGTCTTTAACTCATGGGACACGTTGGATACAAATTCATCTCTTGATTCATCAAGGGTTTTCATCCTGGACATCAGATTATTGAAGGCATCCATGATAGCCTCTGTTTCCCTGTAATCCGGGATAGTGACCTGTGGATCTCCGAAGCCCTCGTGAATGGAGCTGATGGCTGCGGTGATACGCTTGAAGGGTCTGACTAAGAGGTAGGACAGGAACAGGGAAAGCCCGAAAAGGAGGATGGTCATGGTCACTACCACTATACGGGCGTTTCGCTTTAAGATGATCTCGCTGTCAGAAATATTGTCGGTAGATGCGGAAACGAAGAGTACTCCTTCCGTTTCTGAGGTCTGGCTGTCATTTACCGGTACAGTGATCTCTATGTACCTGTTATCTGCATCATAGGCATTGGAGCCGGTTCCTGAAGAAAAGCACTTTATTATCTCCTGTGAGATCATGGTCTTCCCGGTTGCCATATTATAGCTGTCGTAGATCACTAGGAAACGGTCATTTGTGATCATGATCCTGCCGTCGTAGATATCGGTCAAAAGATTCATTTCACTATTCAGTTCATCATTTAACGGATTAAGGAGATATCCGCTGGAATCCAGCCGGGTAGCAAGGATACGGCTCTGATCCACCACTTCCGTAGTGCGGACGGAAACAGCCCTTGTCCTGTAATTATGAACTATACTGTTTGAGATAATGACTGAAGGAATAAGACCTACAAGAAATAACAGTAAGATAATAAGAAACCGGAGACTTTTAAGCGATTTAAGCTTATTAAGAAGTAATTCAAAAATCGTCTTCATGATCTGTTGATGTATCGACTCATAAAATGGTAGTCACAATAATATTACAAAAATCATTTTAGCACAAGTGCAAATTTATATTTTTTTCAAAACATTTTTTACAAAATATGGTAGAATACCGTCTATAAAACTATAGAAAGGCATTATTAAAAGTGAAGATAAGGTTTGTGGGAGACAGCTGCTGTGAGTTTCCCGTAGATTTTCAGGAAAAATACGATTGTGTCAGGGTTCCTCTCACCATAGAGATAGGAGACCGGGTCATAGTCGATGATGATACCTTTGACCAGACGGATTTCTTAAGGAGGGTGGCTGAATATCCCAAATGCCCCAAATCCTCCTGCCCTTCCCCCGAAATGTATATGAAGGCCTATGACTGCGATGCGGATTATATATTTGTGGCAACGCTTTCTGCAGAGCTTTCCGGTTCATATAACAGCGCGGAGCTGGCAAAAAAGCTTTTTGAAGAGGAGAACGGAAGCAGGAATATCCATGTATTCAATTCCCGCTCGGCATCCTGCGGAGAACTGCAGGTTCTCATGAAGGCAGCGGAATTCATGGAGTCCGGTCTTTCATTTGAGGAAACTGTAAAGAAAACAGAGGAATTCCTGTATGATGATCTGAATACCTATTTCGTACTGGAGAGTCTGGAAACATTGAGAAAAAACGGAAGGCTGTCGAGACTGAAGACCCTGGCGGCCACTGCCCTTAATATCAAACCCGTCTGCGCGGGAGACAAGGGAATAATAGTACAGCTGGCCATAGCCAGAGGGATGAAAAATGCTCTCAATAAGATGATAGATATCTCCCTTGAAAAGGTGAAGGATACGGAGGAAAGGATCCTTATGATCGCCCACTGTAACTGCAGGAAAAGGGCGGAAGAGGTGCTCTCCTCATATATAAAGAAAGCTGCTTTTGCAAAGACCTACATTCTTGATACGGCGGGCATCAGCTCCCTGTATGCGGGAGACGGAGGAATAATAGTCACTTTTTGACGTGGGCTTTCCATGCCTTTAATATGCGGTGCCTTGAGAAGAAGGAGAACTTCATCACGGCGCCGTTTGACATTTTAAATGAATTGCCGGAAAGTGATGCAACTTCATCCATATTGATCACGGCTTTGTCGGAGATGCTTATGAATCCGGGGGTATCGTACCCCAGAGTTTGGATGAACATGTCTATCGGGCAGGGGAGACTGATGAGCCTGTTTCCGGTAAGGGCTACGGAGACCTTATTGTCTGTTTCTGAAGCGCTTATGATCTCTTCAGGCCTGACATGGAAAGTTTTATCCGTGGTACGGAGCTCCACCTTTCTCGGCTTATTGTTTTTATATTCCAGAGCTGTATCCACTATGTATCTGTAATCCCGGTCCTGCAGGGGCTTATTCAGATAATGGAGATTTTCGTAGTCAAATCTTTTGTCACCTGCATATTTTTCCCTGTAGTCCAGTTCTCCGGAGCAAAGGAAAACAGGGTAGTCACAGCCCTTCTCCATCATGTCCGCAGCTACCATCATTCCGTCGCGTTTTAGCAGCGTATCGATAAGGGCTACGTCATATTTCTCCATCAGGGGAAAAAAGTTATCCTCGCTCCCGAATGCATCAAAATAGAGGGCTTCACCCATGCCGGAACGATGGGTGGATTCCCTGTATAACAGTCTTTCTGCCTGCTTCCTGTCGGCAGGGTTTTCGTCCAGAAGAGCGAGATATACAGCCATGGATCATCCTTTACATAAAACTGATATTAAAGGGTGAAAAGAAAATAAAGGCAGCAACTGCCAGGATCTGGATCACAAGCACCAGGGGCATGCCGATAACGAACTTCAGATGCCGGGTCTTGTGATGGAAAATATGCATCCCAAGGAGACACCCGGGGGCGCCTCCGAGGAATGCAGGTATAAATAAGGAAAATTCACTTAACCGCCAGTGCTTTTTCTCCGCTCTTCTCTTGTCTATGAACATCTGTATAAATCCCCAGAGATTCACAATAAGGAGATAAGCCCCGACTGCAGTAATCACAGTTTTCATAAGTCTCTCATCTTCATTGCACGAACCTTTGTGGAGAGACCGAAAAGCGTAATGAAGCCCTGCGCATCATGGTGATCGTAGAGATCGCCGGTCTTAAAGGATGCAAGGCTCTCATTGTAAAGAGAATAAGGAGAGGTCTCACCGCATTTAATGATGTTTCCTTTATAAAGTCTGAACTTCACTTCACCGGTAACATATTCCTGAGTGGATTTAATGAATGCGCATAATGCTTCACGTAAGGGTGTGAACCATTTGCCCTCATAGACCAGCTGAGCCAGCTCATCGCTCAAGCTCTTCTTCACACGGGCACATTCACGGTCCAGGATCAGCTCCTCCAGCTGCTCATGTGCGGCATAGAGAATGGTTCCGCCGGGGGTCTCATATACACCACGGCTCTTCATACCTACGACCCTGTTCTCGACTATATCGATGATACCGATACCGTGCTTTCCTCCCAGCTTATTGAGAGTACGGATGATATCGGAGATCTTCATCTTTTTACCGTTAACGGAAACCGGGACACCTTTTTCAAAGGTCATGGTCACATATTCGCTTTCATCGGGAGCATCTTCGGGGCGGACACCCAGAACCAGAAGGTGCTTATAATTCGGTTCTGCTGAAGGGTCCTCCAGCTCCAGTCCTTCATGGCTTATATGCCAGAGGTTTCTGTCACGGCTGTATGAAGAATCTGCACTGAAAGGAAGGTCGATACCGTGCTTCCTGCAGTACTCGATCTCGGATTCCCTGGAATCAAGAGTCCATGCAGGATCGCGCCATGCAGCTATTATCTTTAAGTCCGGTGCCAGAGCCTTGATGCCGAGCTCGAATCTTATCTGGTCATTGCCCTTTCCTGTGGCACCGTGACAGATAGCTACTGCATTTTCTTTCCTTGCGATCTCCACCAGTTTCTTGGCGATCAGGGGACGTGCCATTGAGGTACCGAGCAGATACTGGTTCTCATAAACAGCATGAGCCTGCACGCAGGGAAGAATGTATTCATCTGCGAATTCATCGATAACATCTTCGATGTAGAGCTTGGCAGCACCGCAGGACTTTGCTCTCTCCTCGAGACCGTCCAGCTCTTCTTCCTGTCCGCAGTCTATGCATACACAGACTACATCATAATCGTATGTTTCCTTGAGCCAGGGGATGATAGCCGTTGTATCAAGACCACCTGAATATGCAAGTATTACTTTTTCCTTTTCAGCCATTTGATCAGTCCTTTCATAATTAAAGTTTTGCGTTTTAGCGCTCATCACGCGTGTATGATACACCTTATTTTTAAAACAATCAAGAATTTTCTTGCATATTATACTTAGAAGGTGTATATTTATGCAATCACTTTCCCGAGCTTGTAATAAAAGAGATTCAGGAATACAATAACGAATGTGTGTGGAATTTGAATAAAACGAGGTAATTTATGATCAAAGCAGGTATTATAGGCGCAACTGGTTACGCAGGAAATGAAATAGTACGTCTCCTTCTGTCCCACGGAAATGCTTCGGTGGAGTGGCTGGTATCCAAGAGTTACGAGGGCCAGGATTATTCAGGGATATACAGGAACTTTTTTGACGTACTGGATATGAAGTGTCTGGGAACAGATCTGGACGCTCTGTTAGACAGGGTGGATGTGGTATTCACTGCAACGCCGCAGGGATATTTATCTTCCATATTAAAGAGCAGCATGCTTGAAAAGGCAAGATTCATAGATCTGTCGGCAGACTACCGTATAAAGGATGTGGCTACATATGAAGAGTGGTATAAGATAGAGCATAAATCCACGGAGCTTATTAAAGAGGCTGTATACGGTCTTTCTGAAATAAACAGAGATAAGATACGTGATACCCGGCTTCTCGCAAACCCCGGATGCTTTACCACCTGTTCCATACTGACAGCCTATCCTCTGGTAAAGGAGCATTTGATCGATCCCGATACCCTTATCATAAATGCCCTTTCAGGTGTTTCCGGTGCGGGAAGGGGAGCGAAGACCGCAAATCTTTTCTGCGAGGTAAATGAGAATGCAAAAGCCTACGGTGTCACAAACCACCGCCATACACCGGAGATAGAGGAGCAGTTGGGATATGCATACGGGAGAGAGATAAAGGTGAATTTCACACCGCACCTTATCCCCATGAACAGAGGAATACTGGCTACTGAAACTGCGGATCTCGTAGAGGGAGCAGATGAAGAAAAGGTGCGTTCTGCCTATGAAAAGTACTATGGCAGCGAGACATTCATAAGGCTTATGAGAGACGGTGAAAACCCCGAGACCAGATTTGTGGAAGGCAGTAATTACGTAGATATCGGTTACAGGATAGATAAGAGGACCGGCAGGATCGTGATGATGGGAGCACTTGACAATCTTATCAAGGGCGCAGCAGGACAGGCGGTTCAGAATATGAATATCATGTTCGGATATGACGAGACCGAGGGATTGAAGGCTATACCGATGATCCCCTGAGGGAGGTTTATCATGACGGAAATCAGGATAATGACCATTGATGACTATGAAGGGGTCCATAACCTCTGGATGTCCATAAAGGGTTTTTCCATAAGGAGTATCGACGACAGCCTTGAAGGGGTAAAGAAATTTCTCGAGAGAAATCCGGAAACATCCATTGTGGCTGTGGAGGAGGGCGAGATAGTGGGAGCTATCCTCTGCGGACACGACGGCAGAAGAGGAACCTTTTACCACGTATGCGTGAAAGAAGGCTACAGGATGAGAGGCATAGGAAAATCCATGGTGGTAATGGCCATGAATGCGCTGAAGAAGGAAAAGATAAATAAGGTGGCGCTCATTGCCTTTACCAGGAATGACGTGGGAAACGCTTTCTGGAAATGTATAGGATGGAAGCAGAGGACAGATCTTAACTATTATGATTTTACCCTGAATACCGAAAACATAGAGAAATTCGTGGAAGCATAATAAACCTATAATACAGAGGAGTCAGATAATATACTGGTGTTATCAGAGGAGGAGTGAAAATGAGCGGGATAACAGAGATACCGGGAGGCGTAACGGTTCCGGAGGGCTTTAGCGCAGCTTCGACGGCAGCGGGGATAAAGTACCGTGACAGAACCGATATGGCCATGGTCTTTTCGAAAGAGCCCTGTGAGTGTGCGGGAACATTCACAAGTAATAAGGTAAAGGCAGCGTGTGTTAAGTGGGATATGGAGATTGCTTTTTCGGGCAGGAAGCTTCACGGGGTAGTGATAAATTCGGGTATCGCCAACGCATGCACCGGGGAAGAAGGATTTGATACCTGCAGGAAAACGGCGGAAGCCGTAGAGAATGCACTCAGTGTACCTGCAGACTCTGTAGCCGTGGCCTCCACGGGAGTTATCGGGATGCAGCTTCCGGTCCAAAAACTGGTGCAGGGCGTGGAGGATATGAGTAAGAAACTGTCATCCTCTGAGGAAGCAGGTACTGAGGCTTCAAAGGCCATTATGACAACTGACACCGTGAATAAGGAGACGGCCGTTAAATTCACAGTGGGAGGCAGGGAAGTCCATATGGGAGGAATGAGTAAGGGCTCAGGAATGATCCATCCCAATATGTGCACCATGCTTGCTTTTATAACCACAGATGTAAATATAGAAAAGTCACTTCTTCAGAAGGCGCTGAAGGAAGCGGTGACAGACACCTTCAATATGATAACTGTTGACGGAGATACCTCCACCAATGATACATGCATGGTCATGGCCAACGGTCTGTCAGGAAATGAAAAGATCACATCGGAGGGAAGTGACTATGACACCTTCAGAGAGGCTCTTTTCCATGTATGCAGGTATCTGGCGCGCAGGATGGCGGGGGACGGAGAAGGAGCCACAAAACTCTTCGAGGCAAAGGTGGTACACGCTAAGAGCAGAACGGATGCCAGGACCCTTGCGAGAGCCGTGGTGGGCTCCAATCTCTCAAAGGCGGCGATTTTCGGATGTGACGCCAATTTCGGGCGCTTCCTATGCGCTATGGGGTACAGCGGAGCAGACTTTGATGAAGGAGATGTGGAGCTGTACTTTGAGAGCAGCATAGGGAGATTAAAGGTATTTGATCACGGAGTGCCCCTTGACTTTGACGAAGAAAAGGCTGTCAGCATCATGAAGGAAAAAGAAGTGACAGTCTTTATAGATATGAATGAGGGAGAAGATGCGGCAACTGCCTGGGGGTGCGATCTTACCTACGATTACGTTAAGATAAACGCAGACTACAGGACGTGAGAAAATAATGAAAAGATCCTTCGGGCTAAAGAAGTCAGAATGACACCAGCCATTGTTAGTCCGGGCAAAGCGAAGGATCCTTTAGAAAGGTGAGCTATATGAACGACACAGAAATGCAGAAAATACAGGAGAAGGCCGAGGTACTGATAGAAGCCCTTCCCTATATCCAGCAGTTCAACAGGAAGATAATAGTGGTGAAGTACGGCGGATCTGCCATGAAAAGCGACGATCTCAGAGAAAACGTTATCAAGGATGTGACCCTCTTAAAGCTCGTCGGCTTTAAGCCCATAATCGTCCACGGCGGCGGGAAAGAGATCAGCCGGTGGGTGGAAAAGGTAGGAATGGAGCCTGAGTTTGTTAACGGCCTCAGGGTTACCGATGCCGAGACCATGGAGATCGCGGAGATGGTCTTAAATAAAGTAAATAAGGACCTTGTAAGAAATGTGGAAGTCCTGGGTGTCAGGGCAGTGGGAGTCAGCGGAAAAGACGGCGGACTCCTGAAGGTCAGAAAAAGGCTTTCCGACGGACAGGATATAGGTTTTGTAGGTGAGATAGAGGAGGTGGATCCAAAGATCCTCTTTGACCTCCTTGAAAAGGATTTCCTTCCTATAGTGGCGCCTACGGGGCTGGACAGTGAATACAATACCTACAATATCAACGCGGATGATGCGGCATGTGCCATAGCAAAGGCAGTGAATGCCGAGAAACTGTTTTTCCTCACTGATATCAAGGGTCTGTACAGAGATATAAACGATCCGGAAAGCTTTATTTCCAGGCTTACCGCTGCAGATGCAAAGAAGCTTTTAGACAACGGATATATAGGCGGCGGAATGATACCGAAGCTCGCTAACTGTATCGATGCTATAGAAGGCGGAGTTAATAATGTTATAATACTGGACGGCAGGATCCTGCACTGTCTCCTCCTGGAGATATTTACGAAAAACGGTGTGGGAACAGCTATGGTAAGAGACGGAGATGACTTACAGAAAGAGGGTTAAATGAGTAGTTCGGAAGTATATATAGAAAAAGGGGAAAAGAATTTCCTGCACACATATAACAGATTTCCCATTGTTCTGGATCATGGAAAGGGGGTATACCTCTA
>Ga0310691_10008088_pt1 | contig 10863 bp, 8 predicted proteins | sample 176DNAGHGlowgp2_FD_203887 | JGI IMG/M metagenome (GOLD analysis project Ga0310691, IMG submission 203887) | Sheep rumen microbial communities from Palmerston North, Manawatu-Wanganui, New Zealand - 1766 DNA GHGlow gp2 (v2) (version 2) | ecosystem: Host-associated > Mammals > Digestive system >... | reverse complement strand
CATGCGCGAGGGGGAGAACCTTAGGGAGAGGGGAGACCGGAGCAAAGCGGAGCTTTGTGACGACTTCCCGCTCCCTGTGGTTCTTCCCCTCGCATTTGCGCCCCTGCGCCCAGCAGAAAAACATGTTAGGCAAAAGGGTGAAGAACCAAGAACAATCATACACAATGGCGCTCATACAAAATCCAACAGGCGAAAGAGAAACCGGGATAGAACACTTCGCATAGAAGGCGCGAAGCCAAATCGGCAGCGGGCACTGCCCGCCGGCACTGCCAATCATAAACAAAAATGCCACAGCACTTCTGAACACACATCAGAAATACTATGGCATAAACCTTGTCCTTCAGTACTGCGCATCCGCTTCCGGTGCGCCGGATTCTTCGGCTTTTTCATCATAATATGCATGAACCAGACTGCGGTAACCCAGCCGCTTCAAATCAGCATAGCGTGCATTGTACCGCGCCTTTGTCCGTGTACCGGTCATCAGAAACCGTATGCAATCCTGCGCATATACGTCGATTTTATGCAGGCTTTCCGTCGTATTGATGACCGAGAAGAACCAGCGGCTCCATGTCAGATCGCTGTCGTCGGACTGCTCCAGCAGCTTCCGGTTAAAAATCCGGATGAACGCCGCAGCCGCCTGTTCTCCGCCGATGCCTTTTCGTTTGCGCCAGCGCTGCAATGCCCGTGCTTTTCTGCGCATTTTCTGCCGCAGCTTCCGCACAGAAACCGGCGCGATGTCAATGCGCGTACCGTTGCAGGAGAATCCGAGAAATGTCCAGCCCTCCTCCGGCGACGAAAAACACTCCTTTGCGGGATTGACTGTCAGCCCGCGCATACGAAGAAAAGCACGAACCTCCGCCGCATATGCCTCAGTTTGTTCGCGTGAATCTGCAAACAGAATGATATCGTCAGAATACCGCGCATAGGGAATTCCGCGCTGATGAAACAGCGCATCGAGCTCCCGCAGATAGAGATTCGCGTAAAACGATGAAAGCGGCGTGCCTGCCATGATGCCCTTTTCCTCACGGACGGTGCGCTCGCCGTCCAGTACATCCAGCTCCTCCAGCAGCCCGCGCAGGAAGCCGAACAGTGCGCTGTCATCTGCCAGAACCGCTTGCAGCATCGGCAAAAACTGTGCGAGCGGCACGGAATTGAAATAGTTGCTGATATCAACCTTGTAGCTGAATTTATGCAAGATACCGGGCGTCGCCGTCAGGCGGCGGATTGCGTCCTTTGCGGAATAGCCCGGGCGAAAGGAAAACAGATTCGGTGCAAAGAGCCTGTCATATCGCCGCAGCAGCAGATAGGTCAGCAGCTTCAGTACCATATTTTCATCGGGCGGGTAAATATAGACGGTACGTTTTTTCTGCGAGCCGGTTTTGCTGATGACAGCCTTGCGCGGCAGCGGAAAGGGCGTACCTGCGGCGATTTTTTCGCATACCGGTTCCCAGCCGCGGCGGTCGATGAATGCGCGCAGAGCTTTCAGAAAGCCTCCCTGACAGGAGAGGCCAGCTTTATAGGAATAAAATTGCTCCCAGCATTCCGGCTGAGAGAGCAGTTCGAGTATTGACATTTGCAATCATCCTTCTGTGTATTGCCGCTGCATCAAGCACATTGAGAAGCTAGCGGTAGAAAGAAACAGGGATAGAACAGCGCGGGCTCCGCGCCCGCTGGGCTCTGCGCAGGCTGCACGCGAAAGCGTGCCATAATATTCGGCTGAGAGAAACGGTACGGCTTCGCTTATTATGGTGCGAAGCGAATCGGATGCAGGCACTGCCTGCCGGGCACTGCCCGCAAAAACAGAAAGAGAAGGCGTTAAAGTACGGAAAATTCCGTAATGTACCAGACCGTACACGCACCGGCTGCCTGCGAAGCACATTCACGGGCGCGTGCCGGGTCCGCCGCAGGCGCGTGCGTTCTCAGCGCACAGCATTCTCTTTCTGTTTTTGTCAGTTATGATCCGGATTGTCCGGATATTTGTCCGCCTCAGCCCTCAAGGGCGCGGCGCGTCCGCTCGGTGACATACGACTTCGTATTCCACCAGCCGTGATAATCATAATAAAAACGCAGATACGGAATCCCCGCCGCCGCGCAATCCCTGCGCAGCTTCTTCCGGGAACTGTGACGGGACAGCAGCTCGATCATCAGCACGGTTTTGCCGTCCTTCCGGAAGGTCACGAGCTTTGCCTTATAAAGCTTTGAATAAGCACCGTGCTGCCTGTCCTCATCCTCCATCGTAATATCATACTCCGGGAATGCCTGACGCAGTACCGTATCAAAATACTGATCGTATGTCCCGTTAAAATTATACTGGTTTTCTTCATCGGGCATGGTTTCGCCCCATGACCAGCCGGAGGGACCGAACGCCTGCTGCGGCGCATTTTGCTGCTGCTGCGGAGAAGGCAGTTGCTGCGGTGCAGGCTGCTGCGGTTTTGCTGCGGCATCATTGCCGAGAAGATCGCGGAGTGCATCGGCTGCACCCTTTTTCAGTAATTTATCCAGAAAGCCCATGCGGATTCCTCCCTCTGTGATATCAGTACCCGGAAACGGGTTATCTTATTATATCATGTTACAAATAGAAAGTCAAGAGGTTTTCGCAGCAGGTTTCTTTGGGAATGCTGCCGCCGACACCCGCGCCGGAATTGAACCCGAAAAGCGCACAGAAAATAATATCACAGATAAACAGGACGCACAGCACCGAGGCTGCAATGACCTTTGTCCGCATCTGAAAGCGGGATGCGATATCGGAGATTACCGGCGCGACAAGATAAATCGCCGCCAGACCGCCGAGACCGAACGCAACCAGTCCGGCAAGATAAATTCTGCCGTTGAGATTGAACGAATCGGAGTTGTAATCCCAGTAAGACGAATTGAAGAAGTATTCGAGCACAAAGCTCGAGACATATTCCAGCACGGCACAGAGTGAAACGCCGAACAGAAATACGCGCAGCTTATTCTGTTTGAAGCGGTCAAGCAGAAGCACCATTGCGGTGCCGCCGACGCCGTAAATCGGGATCCACGGACCGTAAAGCGAGCCGCGGTTGACAAGCAGATGATCGCGGATGATATACAGCCCGCATTCCCAGATCCAGCCGGAGATACAGAACGCAAAGAACAGGAAGATCAGCTCAATCGGGGTATAGCACAAATGGATATTTTTCCGCTCGATTGCGCGTATCTTCGCATCGGGCAGAACATAGACCGGCGGCTCGGCATCGGGCTGCTCAACATATGCCGGACGGGAAAACGCCTTCTCTGTCAGAAGTTTGCTTCCGGCATCCACCCGCGCACGCAGCGTGAAGTACAGCTCAGCGTCAAGCTGCATTTCCATCGGAATCGCCAGCAGCAGCCCTGTCAGCGGAACCGCCTTCAGCAGCCAGATGTACCAGCATGAAAGCTGCGTCAGAAAAATTTTGCGCTTGCAGCCCTTTGTGATGCTTTTTGAGAGCGACTTTGCCTCTTTCCAGGTAATGCCGGGGTTTTCCGCGACAAGATACTGCACGGCGAACAATTGATAATACTTGTAAATACCGCCGATGATCGTCACTGACCAGAGCAGCAGTGTGAGGTGATACAGCAGCATGACCTTAATGGTATTCGAGACCGTGCGAAGATGAAACGGCGAGAAGATTCTGCGGAACGGAACTGTTTTCTGCATCCGGTTTTCCATTGCAAAGCGGTTTCTGCCGATCACAATGACATTCTGCACAAACAGCCGCATGATAATCGAAATCACGGCAGAAAGCACCAGCACCGCGACAACCTCACCGAGATTCCGCTTGTAGTAAGAATAATTCAACGCAAGAATGCGGATGATCCATGTTGCGCGGCGGGAGCACCGGTCAATGATGCCCATTGCGAAATCGGAGGTGATAAACGGCATCTTTTTCACGAGTGCGGAATCCGCAATATACCGCTTCAGCAGCTCAATATTGGTCGGGAGTGCGGCATCATTCGCGCCGAGCAGCCGGTCTGCATTTTCAATAAAAGAGGTCTGTGCGCCGTCTGCGGCACCGATATATGAAAAAAGAAAGCCGATCAGTACGAGCATGATCCAAGCACGAAAACCTTTTCTGAATGTTGTGTTCAGCGCGTTTTTTCTTATCTTTTTGTAATGCCAGTCCATTGCTTTTCCTTTCCGTCCTTTGCGGGGGGGCAGAGTGTTGCTTGACATTGCATTTGCCGCCGTGTTATAATAAACACAGACAACTGCATACTATTATAGCCGATAATGCAGCATTTGTCAATCACCCCGAAACAACGGAGGAAAGATATGTTTCATGCAGAGCAAAATAATACGAATCATCAAAATGCGGCAGCCGGAACAGACGGGCTCCGCGCTCGCCTGACCGCCGACGGCGCCGCCGGTATTCTCAGCGATCTGCGCGCCGGAAATTACGAACACGCAAAGAAAACCGCAAAGCGGCTGTATCCGAAAATCTGCGGCGATGCAGAGATGCTGCCGGAGCTGGGCATTCTGCTGCATCTCTGTGCGCAGACCGACCGCGAGACCGGCGTCACGGTTTTCCGGAAGGCACTCTCCGATTATCTGCGCTGCGGCGAACCGCTGATGCGCTTTTACTTTGCGGCGGGAGCGTACCGCCTGTTTGCGGCAATCCGCCAGCCGAAATTCAATATGCTGCTGCCTGCGGAATTCCCGCTTTACAGCAGCGATCACCGCTATGACCGCGATACGCTCCGGGATTCGTTCCGTGCGGAGGCAGAGACGCTCGCCGCACAGCTCGATGCGGAGCAGGGCGGCACAGAATACACGGATTGCCTAGGCGAAGCCTATCCCGCATATGATGAAAATGCGGTTGATCTTCTCTACGGTCACACGGCGCAGATTCCCTCTGCAATCGGCGCGGTCTGCACGGTTCTGCCGGACGAGCTGACCGTCGCGAGCGTAACGCGTGCGGTTGAGGCGGACGGCAGATTCAAGGTTGCGATGTCTCATGCGGATGAGCAGGGCATTCTCGCGTTTCAGATTGCCGACGGAAACGGCAGCGCGGACATTTATCAGTTTATGCTGGTATGTCAGCCGGTGCCGCCCGTCGCGGATTTCCGTCCGGCAAGCCCGGTCGCGGACGATGTGCCGGGAGCAGTCGCAAAAGCGGAGGGCGTCGTGCTCTGCATTATGCCCTTTGAGGAGAAGCAGCCCGATCTTGCGCTGCATATGCAGCTCAGGCTTCTGCGCATGATCTGCCCGGCGGCGATCGCATATCTCGATTATACCCGCCGAAAGCTGCTGCCTGCGGGCTGGGTTCTGCTCGCTGCGGAAAGCGCCGTCCCGCCGACGGTCGATGCGCTTTACGGCTTGCAGATTCAGGCGGAGGAAGATTCGGATTATCTCTGGATTTCGACGCAGGGGCTGCGCTGCTGCGGTATGCGCGAAATTGAGATCCGTGACGCAACAAAAGAAAACTTTGCGCGATACTGCGATCTGCTGTGCTTTGCGGCAGAGCGATTTCTGCTTGAGGGCGAGCTGCCCGATGCCGGAACGCCGATTCCGGTTCTGCGCCGGCAGGATGATTCCGAGGTGCTCTGCACATGGATTCCGGCATCAGAGGCAGAGAAAGACTATCCGGAAGACAATGCCGCCGGGGCAGCGCTGCGCCGCCGGATCCTCGGCGAAAAGGGTCTGCGCGATCACGCAGGCGATGCCGTTCTGTATCTGTATGATGCGGAAACCGGACAGCGCCGCCGTCTGAATACGCTGACAACAGATGATTTCAACCGGTTCTGCTACGGCGTATATATCGCCACTGCCCGCAAAACCGCAGCGCTTGCAAAAGAGCGTTATCCGTTCTTCATGCAGCTTTTCGGGCGCGCGCCGGATACGGCATATGTCTGTGTTGAGCCGGAACCCGATGCGGATGCAGACCCCTTCTGGATGAAGGTTTCTGCGGCGGAGGAGAACCGGATTACCGGTCAGCTTGCCGAGCACTGTGCGGCAGGCGCCGCAGGTACGCCTTATACCGCCGTACCCGCGCAGCTTGCGGATTTCTCCGTCCGGCTGGACGAGCACCTCATCATTCATCCGAATACCGCCTATATTGCTATGGAAATCAGATAAAACCGGCACCGGCACACAGTTTTTACGCTGTGTGCCGGTGCTTTCGTTATAATCAGCTGATTGCTGCATTACGGGCAAAGTGCCGAATACGGAACCTTATTTGCGAGATAGCGCAGCAACAGGGAGAGGTCATCCGATTTGACATTTTGGTCATGTGTCACGTCGCAATTGATCTTGCCCTGATCGGTAATGCCGGTTTCGGTATCCTCAGACGCGACACGCGCCAGCATGACGGCATCCAGAACATCGACTTCCTTGTTGCAGTCTGCATCGCCCCAGAACGCATCCTTTGCCGGATCCTTTGTAGTGGTTGTGGTAGTTGTGGTGGTGACCTCCTCGGTCGCATAGTAAACGGTGATATCGCTGATTTTGATTGTATTGACGAGCTTATCCTTGCTGTCGGCGCCGTAATAGTAACCGAACGTGAGATTGCCGTACAGCACATCCGGGACAACATTTGCCGGAATAATCCACATGATCTCCTGGTCGGTTGCTGCATTCAGAACAGCATACTGGAAATCGGAATACTGGTTTGCGGAATTGGTATCGGAAATGCCGACACCGAAAACGAGCTTTTTGATCTCAGACGGAATCGAAAGCGAGAACTTGACCGCAACCGGCGTATCATTTGCGGTGAGGCCAAATTCCTTCATGGAGACAGAGGCGGAATTGGTGGTATCGCTGCCCTGTGTGAGCGAGATTGCGGAGCCTGTGTACTTTGCGGAATCGGTATAGGGAACGGTCTTTTCGAGGGTATAGGTGCAGGTTGCGGATTTCAGCTCAACCTCGTCATATTCCTCATAGCCGTTTTCCTTGTTTGCGCCGTACCAGAACTGGAAGGAAACCGCGTCGCCGTCCTTGGCGGTTGCATATTCCTGAATCTCAGCCGGGACATCCCAGACCGCATCGACCCACTTTCCGCAGTCTTCCAGCGTCGTGCCCTCGGTCGGGACGATCTCCAGTGCATCGCGGTCGAAGTCGTATTCGCCGTCCGCGTCTGCGCCGTGCTCATTGTACCAGTAGCCCTTGTGGGTATCCGGCGAGGTCTTCTGCTGCTCGATCCAGTATTCGGAATCGGCAGGCGACATATACTCGACATTCAGACCGCAGCCGAACATGAAGGTATCCATGTTGACATCGGACGAAACCGAGAATGTGAAGGATTCGAGCGTGATCTTCTCGTCGGCAGCGGGTGCCTTGATGCCGAAGTCGCTGTATTTCAGCTTGCGGGAGTTGATCGGATCGGATTCGGTCCAGGTGGACTTGCCGGTCTCCGGGTCGTAATAGGTATCCTCATCGTAGCCTCTGGTCAGCACGGCGTCGATATCGTCGAGCGTGCCGGAGAGCGTGGTGGAAATCGTTGCAGTGCCGTCCTTGTTGTCTTTGAAGGAATAGGAGCCGCTCTTGGTATTTTCGGAGGTCTGGCCGGAGCCGCCGCCGCCCGAAGAGCTGCCGTCATCGTTTGCGATGATCTTGTCGATTGTGATTGTGCCGTCGGAATAATAGTTGCGGAATTCAAATCTGCCGGGATACTGGTCGGATTTCGGATTGTAGCTCAGCTCATACTTGGAAAGATCAATGGCGATTGCGGTGGAGGTATCGGCACTGAGCTTGATGGATGTGCCTTCGCCCTCGCCGGCGACGAGCGTTCCATTGTTCATTTCGATCCAGTACGGACTGGTCTTTGTACCGATGCCGAAGCCGTAAGACATGGAGCCGGCAGTGGACGATGTCACATAAATCGTCAGGGACTTGACGCTGGTGCCGTAATCGACCGTATAGCCGGTATAGACACCGTCAACCGCGAGCTTCTGATTGACATTCACCGCAGAAACGGTTGCAGCGTTCGGGAATGCTGCCATTGTCGCGGTGATCGCGGCGCAGACAGCAGCGGAGACAAATCTCCGCAGTCTGGATGTGGTACGCATAGAAAAAACCCCTCTCCTCGGCGCTGTTCGGAAACCGGTACAAATTTTATAGACCGCGCCGAATATATTTGTATTGATATTATATCACAGAATTGTGAACATACTGTGAATTTTTGGTAACAATCCCGGCAAATTCGCCAAATTTGCGAAAAAAGTGAAAATTCCTCTTTACTTTTACGGACTAATGTGCTAAAATAGAAGTATCATGAAATGCTGCGCTTTTCTGGCGGCATCGAAGGAGGCAACATCATGTTCAAACCGATGGATGAAGCAAATCTCAGAGATCTTTATGAAGCATTTGCCGTTTTGCAGTCTGCGGATGAGATTGCAATGTTTATGCAGGACCTCTGCACCCCGCAGGAACTGGTCGCGATTGCACAGCGCTATCAGATCGCAAAGCTGCTTTCAGAGGACTGCCGTTATGCGGAAATCGTCGAAAAGACCGGGACAAGCACCGCGACGATCAGCCGCGTGAACCGCTCGCTGAGCATGGTCAGCTCCGGCGGATACGCAATCGTCTTTGACCGTCTGAAGAAGCAGGGCGAAGGAGAAGCAGCGGAATGAACCCCCGCGAAGCGCAGAACGGATACGGCGTATTTGCGCAGTATTACGATGCACTGACAAAGAATGTGCAGTATGCCGAGCGCGCAGAGCAGCTTGACCGGCTGATCCGGAAGCATCAGCGACCGGATATGCCGGATCGGATTTTGCTTGATCTCGCCTGCGGCACGGGCTCGCTCTCCGAAGCGTTTGCGCGGCTTCAGTATGACGTCATCGGCATCGACAGCTCAGAAGATATGCTGAACGAAGCGCTCGACAAAAAATACGACAGCGGACTGCCTGTGCAGTATTTGCGGCAGGATATGCGGAAACTCGACCTGTTCGGGACGATCAGCGTGACGGTCTGTGCGCTGGACAGCCTGAATCATCTCGCATCCGCAGAGGATATCCGGCGCGTGTTTGCACGGGTCAATCTGTTTTCCAATCCCGGCGCGCTGTTTCTGTTCGATGTGAACACGGCGCATAAGCACCGCAGTGTGCTCGGCGAGCAGTGCTTTGTCTATGAGCTGCCCGAGGCAGTCTGCATCTGGCAGAATTACACCGATCTGCATGCGCCGGAGCTGCCGGTGACGATTCAGCTCGATTTCTTTTCGCAGATTGAGGGCAGACGGTATGTCCGCGATACGGAATGCTTCACCGAGCGGTATTATGCAGAGGATGTGCTGAAAGCGCTGCTGCATGAGACCGGCTTTACGCTGCTGGAGCTGCTCGACGGCGACACATTTTCTGCGCCGCAGCCCGAAACGCAGCGCCTTTTATATATTGCACGCGCAGCGGGCGGGCAGAAAACGGACGGATAAAAAGGAGATTCACAGCATGAAAGGCAAGCTAAAGCGTTATTTGTCGCAGGACGGCGCAGTCGTCTGCGCGGTACTGGACGGCACGGAGATGTGCCGCGAAATGGAGCGGATTCACAGAACATCCGCAGTCTGTACGGCAGCGCTCGGCAGGCTCTCAATGGCGGCATCGCTGATCGGCTATACACTGAAAAATCCCGGCGATACGGTAACTGTCCGGCTCGACGGCGGCGGCCCCGCGGGCATTCTGCTTGCAGTCGCCGATGATCTCGGCAATGTCAAATCCTATATTGACCACCCGATCATCGAACTGCCGCTCAATGACAAAGGCAAACTCGACGTCGCAGGTGCGGTCGGCTCGCAGGGCACGCTGTTTGTCATCAAGGATCTCGGCATGAAGGAGCCGTATTCGGGTCAGACGGCGCTGGTCTCCGGCGAAATTGCCGAGGACGTCACGCAGTATTTTGCCGAAAGTGAACAGGTGCCCTCCGCCTGCGGACTCGGCGTGCTGGTCAATCCCGATCTGACGGTTGCCTGTGCAGGCGGATACCTCGTGCAGCTTCTACCCTTTGCGCCGGAATCGGATATCGCGCAGCTTGAGGAAAACCTCCGGGATGTGACGAGCGTGACAGCACTGATGCAGCAGGGCATGACGGCGGATGACATTGCACAGAAGCTCATGGCAGGACTCGGCGCCGAGCTGCTTGATGAATCCGAGCCGGCATATGCCTGCGACTGTTCGCGGGAGCGCACCGCCCGGATGCTGCGCTCGCTGGATATCCCGACGCTGCGGGAAATGGCCGCAGAGATGCCGGAAATTGAGGTTTGCTGTCATTTCTGCACGAATAAATATGTATTCACGCCGGCAGAGATCACAGCAATGGCAGATGAGAAAGAGCAGCAATTGATTAAAAATAAAAATGATATAGAAAATTGAAATTTCCTCTTGACAAATCCCGATGAATCGGGTATAATAATGAGGCACTGCAATTGCGGTGCGCGTTGGGAGCATAGCTCAGCTGGGAGAGCATCTGCCTTACAAGCAGAGGGTCACAGGTTCGAGCCCTGTTGTTCCCATGATGGCCTGGTAGTTCAGTTGGTTTAGAACGCCGCCCTGTCACGGCGGAGGTCGTGGGTTCGAGTCCCATCCAGGTCGCTTCTCTGCGGATTTAGCTCATCTGGTAGAGCGCCACCTTGCCAAGGTGGAGGTAGCGGGTTCGAGCCCCGTAATCCGCTTCACAGCGGCGCGATAGCCAAGTGGTAAGGCAATGGTCTGCAACACCGTGATCACCAGTTCAAATCTGGTTCGCGCCTTCAGTGAAAAGCACCTCTCTTTTTGAGAGGTGCTTCAGTCTGTCGATAAAGTCCTTTTCCGCAAAATAAGAATACTGAAAAAGAAGAATATGTTATGGATAAATGGGGGAAGGAAAACTCTTGTTTTCCTTCCCCCAAGCCCCCATCTTTAGCGCTTTTGAACGCAAATAGGAGAATTCCGTGCTCT
>Ga0310691_10008087_pt1 | contig 10864 bp, 12 predicted proteins | sample 176DNAGHGlowgp2_FD_203887 | JGI IMG/M metagenome (GOLD analysis project Ga0310691, IMG submission 203887) | Sheep rumen microbial communities from Palmerston North, Manawatu-Wanganui, New Zealand - 1766 DNA GHGlow gp2 (v2) (version 2) | ecosystem: Host-associated > Mammals > Digestive system >... | reverse complement strand
AAATAAGCGCACGTTGGTGAGAACGAGCCGTCTTCCACAAAGCATCAATAGCATCTGTGCAAACCTGACAAGCGGAATTAAAACCGACAGAATACTGGGTTAAAGGAGTATCATTATCAATAGTTTTCGGAATACCGACCATTTTAACACCGGCATTACGGCAGTAGTTGCTGACAATATTCATACTACCGTCACCGCCGACAACAACAACCGCATCTAACCCCAAAGCGGCAACACCTCTGCCAAAACGCTCGGAAACGGCTAATTGCGATTCCATTTTAACACCTTTATTTAATGAACCGAGATAAGAACCGGCGAGCCTCGGCCACGGACTATCGGAAAAATTTCCTTCTGTTAAAATTTCATAAGAAAGAGGTTCTTCCGTTAAGCCGTCTGTACCATTATGAATACCATAAACTTCCCAGCCGTACTTTGCAGCAGAGCTAACCACTGAAGAAACAACCGCATTCAATCCGGCACAATCGCCGCCGCTTGTTAAAATACCGATTTTCTTAATTTCTGTCATACTTCAAATCCTTATATTTCTTTGTTTTCAATGCTTATTCTGCATTGATACCCTATAATTTAAATTTTACTAGCACAATTTTTACTTTTTCACTAATTTTTTTACTTTTTTTATCAAAATCTCTTGCTTTTTTGCCAAAAATGCAGTATAATGTGCCCGAATAAAGAGAATCGCATATACCGCGACATAAACTTTTTTGGAGCAACACTAAGATGATTAATACAAATTCTTTCAATAAACTTCAAGTGCAATTATGCGAGCTTAAGCTTGAAGAAAGAAGGGTTAAATCAGACATTAAAAAGCTGGTCAAAAATAAACAAATGATAGATTTTTATCAGGCACAGCAGTTGAATCGTCAAAATACAAACGTTAAAAACAAAATTCAGAAAATAGAAAATCTGATTAGCCCGAACATTATTGCTTAAATCTATTGGATAAGCCTAGAGCTTTTCCGATAACACCATGTTTGTTTAAAGAATTTAGAGATAAAATTATGAAAAACAGCAAATATACAACCTCCCTCCTCGTTATATTTGCTGTTTTTATTTTGTGCGCATCATTTTACATTTTATTTATCCATAAAACAGATTTCTTAAAGATATATGTTGTTTACTACAAACCGGCGCCACTGATAAAAACGGATATTTTTGTACCGATTCAAGGCGGGCGCGCCATTGCTGATACGCCATCACGCCAGGGAACATTTACTAAAGAACAAATCGCTTGGTTAAATGAAAATATGATTGGTGACGACACCGGCGATAACATCTCTGATTTAAATCGTAATTTTGCCGAAATAACCGCCCTTTATTGGATATGGAAAAACACTAAATCACCTTATGTCGGTTTAACGCATTATCGCCGTTTTTTCAGTATAAATGAAAATGCGCACTACCCGATGGTAACTTTTCCCTCTATGCGTATGCGCCATTTAGGCTTAAAACACTTAAAAGGATTTTCTAACGAATTTTTGCGTGATTTGGAATTACAAAAAAAATTCATCATGCCTTGGTTTGCCACGCATGACATCATTTTATCCGAGCCGATAAAAATAAACGCCTATCAGCAATACCAAGAAGAGCATATTATCACAGATTTGGATAAGGCTCTGGCAATCATCAAGCAAAAATACCCGAAAATGTATGATTTTGCCGTTGAAAACCTAAACAGCGAAGAAGGTTTTTACCCGACAAATATGTTCATCACACGCCGCGAAATCTTAAACAATTATGCCGAATGGCTGTTTTCTATCTTACTCCCGCTTTATGATGAAATAAAAGACGAGGTCAATACCCGAAATACTGAGCAAAAAATGGCCTTTGCTTATCTTTCCGAGCGCTTATTTACCATATACTTCCGCTACCAAGCAAAATATAATGGCTTGCGTATCAAAGAAGTACCTTTTGCCCTAGCCTCAGATTTCTTTGAACCACCGGTCGGCCAACCGTTTATAAAACTGAATACCCCGCTGTTTCAAGATATTTTCATTGACCAACAAGATGGCAGAATATGCAGTTTTAATAATGAATACCGCAATTGCGCCAAATTTGAGTTTTTACCCCAAAACCGCTTAAAAGTCCGTTGGGATAATGGCGGCACATCATATTTTTACCACACACATGGCAATGAATTTGAATTGGAGAAATAAATTTATTTCCCTCTTCATTAACCAAACATAAACCTTACATAATCTACACTACACCAAGATTTACACCTGAATTTATCAAAAGAGAATAACTATGCACTCAATCAATTCACTTATTGTTGACTTGACACTTATCACCATATACGCCGGTATCACAACGTTATTATGCAAAAAATTAAAGCAACCCTTAGTTTTGGGCTATGTTTTAGCCGGTATTTTTGCCGGTCCTTATTTCAGTTTATTACCGACTGTCAGCAATAAAGAAGATTTAACCTTGTGGGCAGATATCGGCATCATCTTTTTACTCTTCGGCTTAGGCTTAGAGTTTAGCTTTAAGAAAATGCTTAACGTCGGCAAAGCCGCCATGATAACCGCCAATGCCAACATTCTTTTCATGCTGTTTTTAGGTTATAACACCGGTTTGCTCTTAGGCTGGTCAACCATGGACAGCTTTTTCTTAGGCTCAATGATATCCATGTCTTCTACCACCATTATCATTAAAGCCTTTAATGATTTAAACATAAAAAAACAACGCTTTACGGATTTAGTCTTCGGCGTTCTAATCGTGGAAGATTTAATGGGAATTTTAATGCTCGTATTATTACCGACAATTGCCATGGGCAGCCATATTGACGGCGCTGCTTTGGGTTTAAGCGTCTTAAAACTGGTATTTTTCTTGGTTTTATGCTTCATCACCGGCATCTACTTGGTTCCGACATTTTTAAACAAAGTCCAAAAACTTCTGACAGATGAAATGTTGCTTTTAATAACTATCAGCTTATGTTTCGGTATGGTCTTACTGGCAACCTCATCCGGTTTTTCATCTGCTCTTGGAGCCTTCTTAATGGGTTCAATATTGGCGGAAACCGAGTTAATTGAACGCATAGAAAAAAACTTACGTCCCTTAAAAGATTTCTTCGGTGCGGTATTCTTCGTTTCCGTCGGTATGATGGTTGATCCTCTAATGATTGTAACTTATGCCAAACCGATTCTTGTGATTACCGTTATTGTCATCTTGGGTATTACCACTTTTTCTTGTTTAGGCTTTGTCGCCTCGGGGCAAAACTTAAAGACTGCTGTTTCCGGCGCATTTTCATTAGCGCAAGTTGGTGAATTTGCCTTTATTATTGCCACTTTAGGCATGAGTTTGGGTGTTTTATCAGATAAAGTTTATCCGATAATCGTAGCGGTTTCCGTCATAACCACATTTATTACACCGGTCATGATAAAATCTGCCGACCCTGCCTACAAATTTTTAAGCAAAACTCTACCGGAAAACTGGGTCGCCTACATTAACAAATATTCCTCCTCTGCAACCGTTACCAAAAATGAGGAACGCTTATGGAGTGCCTTATTTAAGAATTATCTGTTAAGACTGTGCCTATTCTCTATCATCTTATACAGTATTTTAATGATAGCTTTGGCCATTCGTCCTTACGTCCGTGAAATAATCCCCTACCGTATTCCGGCCAATATTTTAATGACCGGTTTAACCCTGCTTGCAATGTCCCCGTTCTTAAAAGCACTCATCGGCTGGAATATTGTAACCACCGAGTTTATAAAAAAGAAACTGCATTGGATATTCCCGCAAAAGCAATCTGATGAAGAAATAGAAGCCAATGAAATAATAGCCGAAGAAGCGCGTGAGCAAACAAAAGTTGATGCCTTAAAGACAGCCGCCTACAATGTATTAGATGAAAAAACATCTCGTATCCGCAACTTTTTTACCAGTAATAACCAAGTCTCTCGTATCTATTACAAACTGTGGATGGCAAAAAAAGCAAACCGTCTGCCGCTTATCATCTTAACCAGTTTCAGAATACTTGTGTCATCTTTCTTTATCGTAACTGTTGTCCATAAGTTTTTAAGCGAAAACCCGAGATTAACCCTTGTCTTGCTGTTGCTGACAATTTTCTTTGTTTTCCGCTCACGTTGGCTTTTGGAACAATACGTACGCATAGAAAACCAATTTCTTCATAACCTGAAAGGTCGTGAAGAAAAAGAAGAACCGGCAGAAGAAAAAACTAACGCTCCAGCTGAATAAGCGGATAAATGCGCTCCCAGCCTTTGCCGTGCTCTGCTAAAGGAACTTCTCTGACATTGTCCGAACCGGCAAAATCATACACCAGTTTCGGTGGCATAACTTCATCTTTTGTGCCGACATAATGTTCTTGTTCTAAAGCCAAATATTTATCTTTATAGTCTGCCAAATTAAGTGACCCGTCTAAAGCCGGCACCTGATGATAGTTTGTCCATGCCGTATGGTCTAAATTACCGGCAATCGTTATCATTTTTTTGATGTGCAACTCCGGTGTTGTAACAGCAACAAGACCTGCCACCTGCGCCCCGCCGGAAAAACCGATTAAGATAACATCATTTTTCTGAGCAATATCTAAAATAGCCTCACGTTCGGAAGCAATAACCTCCTCGGAAAATCGTGCTGTTGTCCAATATTTCTGTTCACATTGATTATCTGCCACAAATTGACATGGACGCGCCAAATAAACCACATTCGGACTGTTATCTCCAAAAGCCATTTCGCGTAAAACCGCTCCTTTAGGTGTTGGATCTGAAGTCGGGCGCCCTACCCCGTTAAAAGAAGCGCCGTCTCCCTCAATATAAATTTTAACCGCCGCCGTTGGGTCTGTTATTTTTTGCCAACTGGCCAACGTAAATTTCTCCGTCTTAATTTCCTTATATGCAAATGTTTCCGGTATATGAACAGTGTTACATCCGCAAATTAAAAAGACTACCAACAACCAAATTTTCTTTGTCACATCATTTCTCCGTTTTTGATAGAACTGCTTTGAGTATAACTTTAAGACAACAAATTGAACAGTTTTTTATTTGACTTTATAGACAGTTTTTCATAACATTTACCCATAAACCAATTAAATAGATATAGATATGATTGCAATTTTTAGAGGAAAAATTTTGGGTGCCAAAATAAACAAAGACACCTCAAACAGCGTCACACTGGAACTTATTGTTTCAATTTTTCTCATCACGCGCAACGGGAAAATCCAAGTCATCAAAAGAAATCCCATCAGATTTTTTACAAATGATGAAAAACTGATTAACCGGGCGGACTACAAAGTCGGGGATTTAATTAAAATCACCGTCTGCAAGGAAAATGATGAGTTTAATGTGACAGAAATTAGAAACTACCAGGAAGATGAAAGCGGTAAAGAAGATTTAAATCAAGCCCCCGTCTCCGGTATTGCTGTATCTTTTAGAGAAATTTTAAACACCTCTCAAACATACAGACTCAAAACCAAAAAAGAGACCTGAATAGGTCTCTTTTTTTTATGCTAAACAGCAATTTCTATTTCGCTGTACCATAATTTTGGAACTGCTGAATAATATTGGTTGCCATGGATTGTGATTCCTGGCTGATACCCATAGATTGCAAAGCCAATTTCTGCATACAACCCTTAACCATATCCTTGGCTGTTGCGGTAATTCCTTGTGTAAACAAAGTACCAGCTTGGAATCTGGAAGATGCATCACTAAGCAAGCATGCGTGCATTTTAGCTTTGGCAGAATCGCCACCTGCTGCACCGGAATATTGAGAAACAGAACCACAACCGCTCAACATAAACAATGCCACTAAACAAAATAAAACCTTTTTCATTTTTCCCTCTCAAAATAAATTAAACAACAATTTTATATGCCAAAAGAAAAATGCTGTCAAATATTTTCAGCCGACTCAAATCTCAACTTTAGCGATTAAAAAAGGATGGTCAGAATAAACCATATTTTCACAAGCAGATATAAGCTTAAAATCTTTCGTTGCTAATATATACTCTATCTGCGTGTCGTATGGATATTTGGGCTGATACTTCTTACCATCATAATTAACCAAAGAAACCATTTTCTCCCCGACTTTAAGCTCCGGAAAAGCCTCTTTAATGGAAATTCCAACCGTATTAAAATCCCCCATCAAAAGAGATTTGTCTGAATTTGGCACCAACATCTCCGCCCACTGCTGACGATACGCGCTAAATTCCTCATCCCAAAAATGCTTGTTAAAATGCTGAAACGGAAACATATGTGTATTGATTAAACTGATTTTCTTATCATCTTCCACACAAATTTCAGCCTTCTGAATATATTTATCATGCATATACCAATAATCACCGTTCGGACGGATTGTTTCAATATGCGGATTGGCAAGCTTTAACACCTCATAATTTGCTATCGGAAATTTGGAACATATTGAAAGACCATAGAATTTATCTTTTACAAAAAACGCCTTTTCCCCAACCAGATTTTTACAATACAGTAACCCGCATTGTCGGGCAAGCTCATTAACAAAAGCACTCTGCCCGTTTTCATCATCAAACAAACACTCTGCCATACACAAAATATCCGGCTGTTCTTTAGCAAAATAAGCCACATATTTTTCAGGATGAAAACCGGCAAATACATTTTCTTTTTTCTCATTATAGCCGATATGGTGCATCCCTTGAATAACATTGGCAAAAATCACTTTTAGTTTCATTTCACTCCCCTAGTGCCGACCATAACGGCAAAACAGATAATAAATACCGCCGGATAACAAATAACCGTCCAAAGCAGGAATAGTCGTTAAAACAAACACTCCGGCACCATGGTTTTCTTCCGGTGTTGTCAAAAAAGCAAAGATACCGCCCAAAATCCAGGAAAAAACAGCCTTTCTGTTTACTTCACCAACATATTTTTTATAATGACCGATAAAAAAATCCACCGTATAAATTGCGGCAATCGGGGGGATTATCGCGCCCAAAAAAACAAGAAAAGCAATAAAACTGCCTGTAATATCAGCGGCACTGCAAATGTACCCTAAAAAAGCAATGGCTAACACGATAACTTTCTTTGAAATATTCTTAAATACCGCAACCAAACTCAATGCCCCCGAATATAAATTATTATCATTAGAGCTCCATGATGCAAAAATAATCAAAAGCAATGCACACAGCGTATATCCTGTATTTTGAACAATATCAACAATATTATCTTGTTGATAGTATAAGATAGGAATCATAATCGGAAGAGCAAATAAAATGACCGACATAAAAGATGTTGCCCCGGCAATTACCCCATCTTTGACAGACTTTGTATACCTTGTTAAATCAGGAAAAATAGCAACACCAACCATCATCCCACCGACAAGCATAGAAACAGCTGACCCAAAAGAAATATTTTCATTACCCTTTATAGATACAATATCTGCAAAAGATATATCTTTTAATAAGAAAAAAGAAAAAACATATAGAAACAACAACATAACAGGAACAGAAACTAAGCTGAATAGATGCAATCCCTTAAAACCGTAAATTGCCGTCAATACCATCAATACTGTACCGACCCCAAGCCAATATTGATAATTCCAATTAAAAATACTATCTGCTGCTTGAGCAAAAAAGGATAATGTTACGCCAAACCACCCTGCCAAAGTTACCGCAAACAGTAAATTGATAACTTTTCCCCCTTTTTCACCAAAAACCTGCGCGATAATCATGTAGGAAGACAAATTGGTTTTAGCACCAACCGCACCACTCAACATCCCGAATACAGATAATACGATTGAAGATAAGACAATCGCCAAAAGAGCTTGCACATACCCTAAAGATAAAGCAACATTTGCTACTAAAAGAAAAGCTGGTATAGTTATGGCAACACCAATATAAACTAAAGATATATGCTGCCAACTTAAAGTTCTCTCGTGCGGGACTGCACTTCTCTCAAAATCTTCCATTAACACACCTCTCCAACTGATGCCGTTATTCTAAAGTACAAACACAACAAAAGTAAAGTCCAATAAATCTTTTTACCAAATATAAAGACTTAAAAATCTAACATACTGATAAAGAAACCCGAGGAGAAGACAATGTTGCACTACATGGAAAACTTAAAAGAAGTCAGAAAGCTGAGGAAAAACGTCTGCTACACCAAAAACGCCGTAACATATTTCAAATGGGCTTTTCCGACAGCTCAAGGCGGTTGGAACCAAACTCACGCAGAAAAAATCAACCAAACAATCATCAAAGAAATACTCAAAGAAACCCAAAATTATAAAACAATTCTGACCTCGGCTGACGGTAATTTAGATAAAAAATACCCGAAATACCTGAAAAAGACCGAAAAAGACATTGTTTACGGCTTAGAACAAACCAAACCTTTTACAACAGAAAATACACTGACCGTAAAAACCGTTAAAACCAAAGAAGACCTTATCCTCTGGGGACAACTTGCCTCTAAGGTGTATAGCCGATATGATACTGATTTCATTTATGAATCTTTTAAAACTGATTTAAGAAAAAGTTATGCTGATTATTTTATCTATTACCAAAACAAAAAGCCTGTCGGTATCGCTCAAGTTATCCGTGGCGGCGGATATTCTGCCATTTATTGGGTAGGTGTTCTTGAAGAATACCGAAAAAAGGGTTTGGGTGCCGAGCTTACAAAACAAACGCTGAACTATGAAATTGCCCGCAAACGTTATAAATTTTTACTGACCGCCTCGGAAATAGGTCTGAAGATATATAAAAAACTTGGCTTTAAGCCGTTAGAAACCTTTTACGAGTATGAGCTTAAAAGATAAATTTACCATCGGAACTAGCCAAAGTAGTACCCGATAATCGCGTTAAGTCACTTTTAGACACTATCAATTTTTACCTCAGAGAGTCTGAAAAAATGACGCAGTCCTAGGTTGGGTTAACTAAAAGGTGATTTAACATCTTATTAAAAGACACGGCAAGAACTATCTTCCCGTGTTTTTTTGTGTGTTGGGCTAAAACTTCATATATCATACCAATAAAAAAAGAGGCCATAAAGACCTCTTTTTTTATTGGTGCGCTAGACCGGAATGGCTTCGCCGCACAGGCGCTCATCAGCTAAAGCTGACCGGCATACTCCCGTCTGCCTTTCGCTGATAGTCAAACCGGCACTGTGCCGGTTCGATAGTCAATTATCTAACCAATAAAAAATGACACCGCATAGGGTGTCATTTTTTATTGGTGCGCTAGGCCGGAATCGAACCGGCACGGGATTGCTCCCAACAGATTTTAAGTCTGCAGCGTCTACCTGTTCCGCCACAAGCGCAAAAATCCGCAACAACGACTTTATACAAACAAAAAAATATAAATGCAACATAAAACTTGTATTTTTTTTAAGTAAGAGTAAAATTTCCCTGTTTTTGAGGTACAGCGTGCCTTAAAAAAGCTTAAAAACTCGGCATATACGGCAGAAACAGCGTTTCGGTATATGCTATATTTAAGAAAGGTAAATTGATGAAAAAAATTGAACGGAAATTACCGATTTCCACAGAAAAATTTGCGGAATTGCCATTTCGCAAAATTGTTCCCAACATTGTAACCATGCTTGCCCTCTGCTCCGGAATGACATCTATTCGTTATGCCATTCAGGAAAGTTGGAGCAAAGCTGTCTTATTTATTTTCTTAGCCGCTTTGTTTGACGGGTTAGACGGCAGAGTCGCCAGAATGTTAAAAGCATCATCAAAATTCGGCGCTGAACTGGATTCTTTAAGTGATTTTATCAGCTTTGGTGTAGCCCCGGCGATTTTGATGTTTCAATGGTGTCTGTTTGACTTACCCAAAATCGGCTGGTTTTTCTGCCTCCTATTTGCCATGGGTATGGCGTTGCGCTTAGCTCGTTTCAATACCATGTTAGAAGATGACACAATCCCCCCCTATTGGGCGCATTACTTTACCGGCGTTCCGGCACCGGCTGCCGCCGCCATGGTCATTATGCCCATACTTTTAGGGTTTGACTTAGCCGAAACAAAGCCGTTTTTAAGAACACATGCCTTTTGCAGTGTTTGGATGTGCATTGTGTTTTACTTAGAAACGAGTCGCATTCCGACCATATCTTTGAAAAAAGCAAAAATTAAGCCCTCAATGGTTGTACCGCTCTTAGTAATCGTTGCTATTATTGCACACTTTTTATTTACGCAAACATGGCTGACTTTAGGTGTATTAACGGCAATCTATACCTTAAGTATACCTTATTCCGTAATTCGCTTTTTGCATGATAAGAAGCTTTACGAACAAGCCCAACCGAAGAAGGCCTAACAAAAGACTTGACTCTTATTAAAACAAGTCCTATAAAATTTACCGCTGATAGCACCCCTGGAGGCTATTGGCGGTTTTTTTAATCAATTGATAAGGAAAAGAAAATGTCAGAAATTACATTTAATGCAGTTTTGCGTGAAAAAGCAGGTAAGGGGGCAGCTCGTCAATGTCGTAGAGAAGGTCGTGTTCCTGCTGTTATTTATGGTGGCAAAAAAGATGCCGTAAACATCAGTTTACACCCTGTTGAGTTAGAAAAAGCCTTAGATTTGGCAGATTTCTACAAATCAGTTATTACTATTGCTATGGAAAAGAAGAGCGAAAAAGTTTATTGCAAAGACGTTCAATTTGATCCGGTATCTGATATGCCGATTCACGTTGATTTTATGCGTAAGTAATAAAGGCTTATAAAATGTTTTTAGTGGTCGGTTTGGGAAATCCCGGTGAGGAATATGCTTTAACACGCCACAACATAGGGTTTATGGCGGCTGATAGGATTTTTAGCCGCTATAACTTTACCCCTTTTAAGAGCAAATTTGAAGGTTTGCTTGCCGAAGGGACAATAGACGGTGAAAAAGTTTTACTCTTAAAACCGCAAACATTTATGAATTTATCAGGTAA
>Ga0310691_10008085_pt1 | contig 10865 bp, 10 predicted proteins | sample 176DNAGHGlowgp2_FD_203887 | JGI IMG/M metagenome (GOLD analysis project Ga0310691, IMG submission 203887) | Sheep rumen microbial communities from Palmerston North, Manawatu-Wanganui, New Zealand - 1766 DNA GHGlow gp2 (v2) (version 2) | ecosystem: Host-associated > Mammals > Digestive system >... | reverse complement strand
CACAAAAGACAGGAATTCAGGAAGTGAGAATGAAGAAGGAAGATTCAAAAAGCTATATCTATAACCTTCAAGGCCAGCGAATCAGCTCCTTGCAGAAAGGCTTGAATATAGTAAATGGTCGGAAAGTACTTGTAAAGTAAGCCATCGCCTTTCGTGATGTTCATTCTAAGGCATGACCAGTGCACTTTGAAGCGCCTTGGGGCGTAACATAGTGCGCTGGTTATACGTTGTAAGATGGGTGTTCGTTGAAATAAAGGAGGAGTTTATTGAAGATAATTGGCTCTTATTCCGATTATGATTACCTTTGCAGCATCAAAACAAGATTGTGATTATGAAGAAGGTAATTATGTTATTCTTAGTCCTGGCTGGCATGCTGCCGGTACAGGCCGAGACGGGCACCTATGCCTATCTGACTTTTGAGACCAGCGACGGAGGAAAGGCTTCTGTTTCAGTGGCGTCGTTGTCGCTGACCATTAGCGGCACCACGCTGACGGTCGCTTTACAAGATTCCGAAGATTCGTCTCTTTCGTTTCCCCTCTCCAATCTTAGCAGGATGTATTTCTCAAATACCAATGAGACAACGGGCATTGAGGAAATCAACAGCGACACGCTTGATGAGGCTGCCGACATTTATGACCTGCAGGGCCATAAGGTGTCAAAGGATCAGATGCGAAGAGGCGTCTACATTGTCAAGACGAAGAACAGAACCTATAAAATCATGGCCAAATGAAGAAGATATATGCACTCCTGATGACCCTTGTGCTGACGATAGCAGCCGTGGGCCAGACACTGAACGTAAAAGTGGGCAATATTACGTATCAGTTTCCTGCCGCTCAGACAGGCGACATGACCTATGCCGACGGTACGACGCTGACCGTTATGGGTAAGGTCTTCTCGTTGAGCGACATTGACGCGATGACCGTCGACGATTCTGAGGTAACCGCTAACCAAGTGGTGATCAACTATGACGGCTCGACAGCCTCCGTGACTGTTGCCGGCAATGTGGCGCAATACGTCGAGCCGACTGTCAGCGGAGCCCATGTAACCATCGCCCAGAGTAACACCTCTGCCGTCGATGATGAGGAGATCACTTATGTGATGAGTGGCATGACATCCGACGGTTCGCTGACCTTGAGCGGATCCTATAAGTGTACCGTCTCTCTGGCGGGTGTCACGCTGACGAATCCCTCAGGTGCAGCCATCAACATCACCAACGGCAAGCGTATCCAGATCAGCGCCAAGAAAGGGACAGAGAACACACTTACCGACGGATCTGACGGTGGGCAGAAAGCCTGCATCTACAGCAAAGGACAGATACAGCTGCAGGGTAACGGTACGCTGAACGTCTCGGGCAACACCAAGCATGCCATCAAGAGCGGTGACTATATCTCTGTGAAGAATCTGACGCTGAACATCACTTCTGCCGTTGCTGACGGCATCAGCTGCGAAGAGTATTTCCTGATGAAGAGCGGAATGGTAACAATCAGCGGCACGGGCGATGACGGCATCCAGTGTGACCTGGGTGGTGACACCTCGACGGGTGAGATTGTCACCACAGAGACTGTCGAAGCCCATGAGGATGAAGACAGCGGCAACATCTATATCGAGGGCGGCACTCTCAACATTACAGTGACGGCCGATGCCGCCAAGGGCATGAAGAGTGATGGCGACGTCAGGATCAGCGGTGGTGACATCACCGTGAATACAAAGGGCGGAGGTGCCTGGGATAGCGATGAAAGCAAGACCAAAGCATCGGCCTGTCTCAGTGCCGACGGCAATACAACAGTCAGTGGCGGCACGATGAGCCTGACCAGTACAGGTGCTGGCGGTAAGGGTATCAACGGCGATGGAGGGTTCACCGCAACAGGTGGCACGCTGACCATCAGAACATCAGGTAACGCCGTCGTAGCCTCTTCCAGTGGTAGCCTGTCTATCGTTTCCTCATCGCAGCAACTTGACCGCTATCAAAGCGATTATAAATCCTCGCCCAAGGGCATCAAGATCGACGGAGCCATCCTTATCAGCGACGATGCGGTCATCAGTGTCACAACGACGGGAGCTGGCGGTGAAGGCATTGAGAGCAAGACATCCATCGACATCACTGGCGGACAGACAACAGTCAATGCCTCTGACGATGCCATTAACAGCTCATACACCACTTCGGGAAATAGCTATGGCGATCTGACCATCAGCGGGGGCTATGTCTTTGCCCGCTCCACTGGTAACGATGGCATCGATTCCAATGGCAACTGCTATATCAAGGGTGGAGTGGTCTTCGCTGTAGGCACGACGTCGCCCGAGGTGGCCATCGACGCCAACAGCGAGCAGCAGAAGAAACTCTATGTCAGCGGTGGCACCATAGTTGCTATCGGCGGCCTGGAGTCAGGCTCAAGTCTCACTCAGTCGTGCTATTCCACCAATTCCTGGAGCAAGAACACCTGGTATGCTTTGACCGTAGGCAGCGAGACCTTTGCTTTCAAGACTCCTTCCAGTGGTGGCAATACGATGGTTGTCAGTGGTGCCTCGCAGCCCACCCTCAAGAGCGGTGTCACGGTTAGTGGCGGCACGGAAATCTTCGACGGTGTAGGTTATATCGGTGCTGCAGTCACTGGTGGGTCGTCAGTCAGTCTCTCCTCCTACTCGGGCGGCAATGGTCCTGGTGGCGGAGGCGGCGGTCCTGGCGGCGGGAAGAGGTTTTGACAAAGATGTATTCTCCGTTTTAACGATATTTAAGAGGTAGTTGTGCTGGTATCAACCAAACATTTCGTATCTTTGCAACATCAAAACGTTAAAACGGAGAATAGTTATGAAAGGAAGAATCAATCAGATGATGCGTTGGATCTGTACGAAGGGGCTGGTCTGGCTGGGGTTTGGAGCGACACCTTTTATATTTATGGCTTGCTATGGCCCAGTGCCGACAAACTATCAGGAAGCGGATTTCGCTGACGAGGTGGTCGACACCACTGAGGTCACCCGCTCTGCCGATGAAGCTGAGGGTGATATTGCCTCAGAAGATGTTGTAGACGATTCACTGAGTACAGAGGATCAGGTTTAGACCATCATGAGGTCGCTCATCACCATGTCGCTGACGAAGAGTCCGCTGCGTGTGAGGCGTAAGTGTTGATCAACTATTTCCAATAGCTCGTCGTCTAAGTAGCGGCGGGCGTTTTTTATGCAGTAATCCTTGTGTTTCTTTGATAGTGTGTCGAGGCTGATGCCTTCGCAAGTGCGCAGTCCGACGGTGATGGTGTCGTTGTAGCGGGTGTCGTCGTCGAGCAGCTCTTCCTCGTATCGTCGTTCGCCTTGTTCTATTCCTTCGATATAGGCATTGATATCGGCCACGTTCCACGAACGGCTACGGACATCGTAGGAGTGGGCAGCGGCTCCGAGGCCGATGTAAGGAGTGCCGTTCCAGTAATTGGAGTTATGCCGTGAACGGAAACCAGGACGGGCGAAGTTAGAGATTTCATAATGCCCGTAGCCAGCAGCCGTCAGACGGTCAATAAGGGTATAGTACATCTGGCGCTCAGTTTCCTCGTCAACACACTGGGGACAGTTCTCATTGTGTTGTTCGCTGGAGTAATCTGTAAACATCTTATGCAAAGACGTCCCTTCCTCGATCATCAGGCAGTAGGCAGAGATATGCTCGACGTTGAGGGCAAGGGCGGACTCGATATCAGCCTCCCAGTCGGCGAGTGTCTCGTCAGGGAAACCGTACATGAGGTCGATACTCAGGTTGCTGATACCTGCAGCGCGAAGTCTCTCAACAGCGTCGATGGCTTGTTGGGCAGTGTGACGGCGGCGGAGAAAACGCAGTCGTTGGTCGTTGAAGGTCTGAATGCCCATTGAGACGCGGTTGATGGGTAATTGCTTTAACGCAGCGGCAAACTCCCCGGTTACGTCATCGGGATTCACCTCGATGGTGATTTCAGAAGGGGAGACGAGATCGTATACCTTATTAATATATATAAAGAGTTGGTTCAATTGGTCGAATGACAGTTGGCTGGGAGTTCCTCCTCCGAGATAGATGGTGGAGATCGGGGGGACAGGTCCTTGATTTGGGCTATGCCCTGAAATCAAGTGACCTGTCCCCCTGATCTCCATCTCCCGACAAAGGGCGTCAACATATCTCTGACGAAGTTCCAGAGCTGTCGTCGAATAGAAGCCGCAATAGATGCAACGCGACCTGCAAAATGGAATATGTATGTAAATTCCTGCCATTATGAGCGCAAAATTACTAATTTAGTTTAATATTTGCAAGATTTTTTTGGCTATTTATTGAAAAATGTCTACCTTAGTGCCCGCTTTATGCGAATATTCATCTAAAACCTAAATGATATGAAGATCTATCAGACAAACGAAATCAAGAACATCGCCCTGCTTGGCAGTGCGGGTAGCGGCAAGACAACTCTTGCCGAAGCAATGGTCTACGAGGCTGGCATCATCAAGCGCCGCGGTACCGTAGAGGGTAAGAACACGATGAGCGACTACTTCCCTGTGGAACAGGAGTACGGCTACAGCGTGTTCTCTACAGTTTTTCACGTAGAGTGGAATAACAAGAAGCTGAACATCATCGACTGTCCGGGTTCTGATGACTTCGTGGGAGGTGCTATCACCGCTCTGAACGTCACCGACCAGGCCGTGCTGCTCATCAACGGCCAGTATGGTCCTGAGGTGGGTACGATGAACGCTTTCCGCAACACGGAGAAACTGAAGAAGCCCGTCATCTTCCTTGTCAATCAGCTGGATCGTGACAACTGCGACTTCGACCAGATACTCAACCAGCTCAAGGAGGTCTATGGCCCGAACTGCGTGCCCGTGCAGTATCCTATTGCCACAGGTGCAGGATTCAACAGCGTCATCGATGTGCTGCTGATGAAGAAGTACTCTTGGAAGCCCGAGGGCGGTGCGCCCATCATCGAGGATATTCCTGCCGATCAGCTTGACAAGGCCAAGGAGATGAAGGCTGCTCTCGTGGAGGCTGCCGCTGCTGGCGACGATACGCTGATGGAGAAGTTCTTCGAGACAGAAGACCTCTCTGAAGATGAGATGCGTGAGGGTATCCGCAAGGGTCTCGTGACACGTTCAATCTTCCCTGTGTTCTGTGTCTGTGCAGGTCGTGATATGGGTGTCCGTCGTCTGATGGAGTTCCTCGGCAACGTGGTGCCTTTCGTCAGTGAGATGCCTGTCATCCAGAATGCAGCTGGAAAGGATGTTCCTGCTGATGCCTCTGCGCCCACGTCACTTTATTTCTTCAAGACTGGTGTGGAGCCCCATATCGGTGAGGTGAGCTACTTCAAGGTGATGAGTGGTGTCGTGAAGAGCGGCGACGATCTGACCAATGCCGATCGTGGCTCTAAGGAGCGTATCGGTACGTTGTATGCTTGTGCTGGTGCTAACCGCATTCAGGTCGATGAGCTGCGTGCCGGTGATATTGGCTGTACCGTGAAGCTGAAGGACGTGAAGACGGGTAACACCCTCAATGGCAAGGACTGCGAGAATAAATTCGACTTCATCAAGTATCCTAATTCGAAGTTCTCTCGTGCCATCAAGGCCGTCAACGAGTCTGAGACCGAGAAGATGATGGCAGCCCTGCAGAAGATGCGTCAGGAAGATCCCACATGGGTCGTCGAGCAGTCGAAGGAACTTCGCCAGATCATCGTCCACGGACAGGGCGAGTTCCACCTGCGCACCCTGAAGTGGCGTATGGAGAACAACGAGAAGATCCAGATAGAGTATCAGGAGCCGAAGATCCCATATCGTGAGACCATCACGAAGATGGCTCGTGCCGACTACCGTCACAAGAAGCAGTCGGGTGGTGCTGGTCAGTTCGGTGAGGTACACCTCATCCTGGAGCCCTACACAGAGGGTATGCCTGATCCCACATCTTTCAAGATCAACGGCCAGGAGTTCAAGATGAACATCAAGGGCAAGGAAGAGATCGACCTGGAGTGGGGCGGTAAGCTCGTCTTCATCAACTCGGTCGTTGGTGGTGCCATCGACCTCCGTTTCATGCCTGCTATCCTCAAAGGTATCATGGAACGTATGGAGCAGGGTCCGTTGACAGGTTCTTATGCCCGTGACGTCCGTGTCATCGTCTACGATGGTAAGATGCACCCCGTTGACTCCAACGAACTCTCGTTCATGCTTGCTGCCCGTAACGCCTTCTCCGCTGCCTTCAAGGAGGCCGGTCCTAAGGTGCTCGAGCCGATCTACGATCTCGAGGTGCTCGTTCCTGGCGACTACATGGGTGATGTGATGTCTGACCTCCAGGGCCGTCGTGCCATCATCATGGGTATGGACTCTGAGGCAGGCTATCAGAAGCTGTCTGCCAAGATTCCTCTCAAGGAGTTGGCAAGCTACTCGATTGCCCTCTCGTCTCTGACGGGTGGCCGTGCTTCGTTTACCACTAAGTTCTCGAGCTACGAGCTTGTGCCGAACGATATCCAGCAGGCACTGATCAAGCAGCACGAGGAGGAGATGAAGGAGGAAGATTAATACTGACTACCTGATATAATGAAAAACGGGATGGCGGAGCAGAGTCTCTGCCATCTTTTTATGTCTGATGCGATTCGATATTTAAAAATATACAACTAATATTGATAACTTTTGTTAATATTGCAAAATTTACTCCAATAAATTAACAAAGTGGCCATTTCCTTTTAAGAATTCTGCTACCTTTGCATCTGGAATCAGACAGAGCAATGAAGAAAAGTACGATTTGGATTATAGCGACCATCATGGGCCTTTCGTTTGTAGGACTCCTCTTCCTGCAGATCTCCTATATTGAGGAGATGGCAAAGATGAAGAAGGAGCAGTTCGATGAGTCCGTGAACCGCAGCCTTTATCAGGCCTCGCGCAACCTGGAGATGAACGAGACACTCCGCTATTTGGAAAAGGATGTGAAGCAAACGGAACGTAAGGCATTTAAGCAGGACTCTGTAACGGTCGATGGTCTCGACGGCACCATCCGTCAGAGTCATCAGTTTGCTGTGGCAGCTGACGACGGTACTGTGTACAGCTCGTTTGAACTGAAGACGTTCGCCATCAAGCCTGCCAATGTGCCCAAAGCCATGATTCTGCGGACGGACAAGAACTCCATCTCGGAGGCCTCGAAATCATTGCAGGAGATTGTGCGTAACCGGTATGTATATCAGAAGGCGCTGCTCGACGAGGTGGTCTACAAGATCCTCTATACTGCCAGCGACAGACCATTGAAGGAACGCATCAATTTCAAACTACTTGATCAGGATATCCGTGCCGAGCTGATAAATAACGGCATCAACATCCCATACCACTTTCGTGTAGAGACGGCCGACGGCCGTGAGGTATATCGCTGCCCAGACTATAGTGAGGAGGGGGAGGAATACACTTACACACAGACACTCTTCCGAAACGATCCTTCGCCGAAGATGGGTGTGGTGAAGATCCACTTCCCCAATATGAGCGCCTACATCTTTTCCAGTGTGACGTTTATGATTCCGGCCATCGTGTTTACGGTGGTGCTGCTCATCACGTTCATCTTCACCATCTTTGTCATCTTCCGACAGAAACGCTATACGGAGATCAAGAACGACTTCATCAACAATATGACCCACGAACTGAAGACGCCTATCAGCAGCATCTCGCTGGCAGCACAGATGCTTAACGATGATGCTGTTCCTAAGTCGCCCACCATGCTGAAGCATCTGGGGGGTGTGGTCAACGACGAGTCAAAACGCTTACGTTTCCTTGTGGAGAAGGTTTTGCAGATGTCGATGTTCGACAAGCAGTCGGTGTCGTTCAAGAAGAAGGAACTCGATCTGAACGAGTTGTTGGAGAATATTGCCTCTACGTTCTCGTTGCGTGTGGAACATACTGGTGGACAGATATATACGGAGATAGAGGCTGTTGACTCGGCCATCTTCGTCGACGAGGTGCACTTCCAGAACGCCATCACAAACCTCATGGATAACGCGGTGAAGTATCGCAAGCCAGACCAGCCGCTCGATCTCTATATCCGCACCTGGAATGAGAAGGAGCGTCTCTGCTTCAGTATCCGCGATACGGGTCAGGGAATCAAGAAGGAGAATGTGAAGAAAATCTTCGAGAAGTTCTATCGTGTCCATACTGGAAATGTGCATGACGTGAAGGGCTTCGGTCTCGGCCTGGCCTATGTGAAGAAGATCATCAACCTCCATGAGGGTGATATCAAGTGTGAAAGCGAACTTGGCAAAGGCACCACCTTCACGGTCTCATTGCCCGTGTTAAAAGAAACAACATAGTATCAACAATCAAATAAAGTACAATTATGGACGAAAAAATGAAAATCTTGCTTTGCGAGGACGACGAGAACCTCGGAATGCTGCTCCGTGAGTATTTACAGGCCAAAGGCTATGTGGCAGAACTCTGTGCCGACGGTGAGGCTGGATTCAAGGCCTTCCTCAAGACGAAGTTCGACATCTGTGTGCTCGACGTGATGATGCCCAAGAAGGACGGCTTCACACTGGCTCAGGAAATCCGTGCTGCCAGTCCCGATGTGCCCATTATCTTCCTCACTGCAAAGACTTTGAAGGATGACATCCTTGAAGGCTTTAAGATAGGGGCCGACGACTACATCACCAAGCCTTTCTCAATGGAAGAGCTGGTGCTCCGCATCGAGGCCATCATGCGCCGCACCAAGGGCAAGAAGTCAAAGGAGTCAACCGTCTACCGTATCGGCCGTTTCACTTTCGACACCCAGAAGCAGTTGCTCTCTATCGGTGATAAGCAGACCAAGCTCACCACTAAGGAGAACGAGTTGCTCGCCCTGCTCTGCTCTCACTCCAACGAGATCCTGCAGCGTGACTTCGCCTTGAAGACCATCTGGATCGACGACAACTATTTCAATGCCCGTTCGATGGATGTGTATATCACCAAGCTGCGTAAGCACCTGAAGGCTGACGAGCAGATTGAGATCATCAACATTCATGGCAAGGGCTATAAGCTCATCACACCCGAGGAAGAGTAGGGGGCTTGAATGTTTATAGTTTATAGTTTAAAGTTTATAGTTTATAGTTTAAAGTTTAAAGTTTATAGTTTATAGATGATTACTATAAAGCAGTATATGGGGATTGCGCTGGTGGTTGCCGGCGCACTCCTTTTAGGTATAAGCTTTTTGATGGGTTGGACATCGAGTAATATAGTGTTACTTGTTGGTCTCATCCTCATCATCTGTGGTACCTATTGGCACGTTAGCCAGCAAAAAAAACGCGAAAAGTATTAAATTATATTAAAAGTAATCGTCTGTAAACCGTAAACTGTAAACCGTAAACTAAAAAAATCGTACCTTTGCACCCGCTTTTCAAAGCACATTATTAATTTTATTTATTAAAGAAGTATGAATCAATACGAAACCGTTTTCATTTTAACTCCCGTTTTGTCTGATGAACAGATGAAGGAAACGGCCGCAAAATTCAAGAAGGTCCTCACCGATAAGGGTGCAGAGATCGTCTCCGAAGAGGCCTGGGGATTGAAGAAGATGGCTTATGCTATTCAGAAGAAGTCTACAGGTTTCTACTGCCTCGTAGAGTTCAAGGCTGAGCCAGAAGTGATTAAGACATTGGAGACCGCTTTCCGTCGTGACGAGAAAGTGATTCGTTTCCAGACCGTTAAACTCGACAAGTATGCTGTGGAGTACGCTGAGAAGCGTCGCAACAAGCTTGGCGCTAAAACAGAGGAGGCTTAAATTATGGCAGAGCAAAGTGAAATCCGTTATCTGAACGCTCCCTCTATCGATACGAAGAGGAAGAAGTACTGCCGTTTCAAGAAGAGCGGTATTAAGTACATCGACTACAAGGATCCCGAGTTCCTGAAGAAGTTCCTCAACGAGCAGGGTAAGATTCTTCCCCGCCGCATCACCGGAACGTCTCTGAAGTACCAGCGTCGCGTGGCTCAGGCCGTGAAACGTGCCCGCCAGATTGCGCTGCTGCCTTATGTAACTGACATGATGAAGTAATTAAGGAGGACGCAAGATTATGGAAATTATACTGAAAGAAGATATTATCGGTCTGGGATTCAAGAACGATATCGTGAACGTGAAGTCAGGCTATGGCCGTAACTACCTTATCCCTCAGGGAAAGGGCGTGATTGCCAGTCCTTCAGCCAAGAAGATTCTCGCTGAGAACCTGAAACAGCAGGCTCACAAGATTGCCGCCCAGAAGGCTGCCGCCGAGGAGAAGGCTGCACAGCTCGAAGGTGTGGCTTTGGAGATTGCCGCTAAGGTGAGTGCTACAGGTCAGCTCTATGGTTCCGTTGGTGCTGCTCAGGTGGCTGACGAGCTCGTGAAGCTCGGCAAGGATGTTGATCGCAAGATCATCACCATGAAGGAGGCCAAGAAACTGGGTGAGTACGTAGCTCTCGTACATTTCCACAAGGAGGTGACCGTCGAGATTCCCGTGACTGTCGTAGCTGAGAACGCTGCTGAGCTGAAGGCTGCTGCCGAGGCTGAAGAGGCTATCAAGGCTGCTGCTGAGGCTCGTACCGCTGCTGCCAAGGCTGCTGAGGCAGAGGCTGAGGCTGAGGCTGAGGCTGAAGCCCTCGAGGCTATTGACTCTCCCGCTGAGGAGGAAGCTCCAGCCGAGGCATAACCCGTTGCATTTTAAATCTTATTATAATAATTAATCACTGCTGTAAGGCATCATTATTTATTACGACAGCGTCCCGAGGGTTTCGACTCTCGGGATTTTTTATGTTGTATTCAAAGGTATAGTGTCTATAGAAGCAACTGGATTACAGAAAGAAATACGCCCAGACACCGCAATGGTTGCCTGGGCGTACATGCTATGGCTTAGTGATGATCTCAAAACCAAAGCATTTACCAACGAATAATCATTATTGCTGACTGA
>Ga0310691_10008083_pt1 | contig 10866 bp, 10 predicted proteins | sample 176DNAGHGlowgp2_FD_203887 | JGI IMG/M metagenome (GOLD analysis project Ga0310691, IMG submission 203887) | Sheep rumen microbial communities from Palmerston North, Manawatu-Wanganui, New Zealand - 1766 DNA GHGlow gp2 (v2) (version 2) | ecosystem: Host-associated > Mammals > Digestive system >... | reverse complement strand
GTATCCGCACACCTTGATATCACCCTTGGTGGGCGTAAGAAGTGTTGCCACGCATCTTAATGTCGTGGTCTTGCCGGCTCCGTTGGGGCCTAATAGTCCGGTGATCTCACCCGGTTTTGCGGTAAGGCTTAAGCCGTTTACCGCGATCTTGACATCCTTGTCAGTTTTTAACTCACGCTTTTTCTTGGCCGTGAGTTTGTAGATCTTAGTAAGTCCGTTGATCTCTATCATCTCTAATTCTCCTCCCAAAAAAGATCGTTCAAAGTTTTGTCGAGTGCTTTGCAGATTGCCAAGCACAATTTAATGGTGGGGTTATAATCCCCTTTTTCTATGGCATTTATGGTCTGGCGTGAGACTCCGCACATACGGGCGAGATCGTCCTGCGAGAGATCTTTGCCGGCCCTTGCAGCCTTTATCTTAAGATTCTTCATCGCCGCCTCCCTTATCCATAAGACGTTTGATCAGCACTGCGCCCAAAATAACGGTGAGCGCTATGGCTAACATCAGGTTCACGCAACCGGATGTGAGTTTTCCGTCTCTTACTACAGAACCAATGTTATAATTCATCAAAAATGTAAGATAATTTACGATCGCTATCGCGGCCATACAGCCTATGGTTGTTCCGGGCCTGTCATTCAATGCAAGATACGCATCAAGTGCAACGGCTATCACACCGAATACCATCAATCCGAAGGAACCAGCGATTCCCGCCAGAAATCCGGCATCACAATTAAATTCGTATTTAGCCATACCCAGAATCCATATGACTCCGCAGCAGATCAAAACTGTGTAGAAACCACCTTTAAATGCTCTTCCACGGTTAAGTTCCTGGCGTTCGTCATAGTTACCCTTAAGTGAATTGTCGCTCCTTATTATCACTGTGATCAGCACGACCGACAGGAGCAAACCGATTACCAGACCTATTGATACCGATAAAAGTATGCCTTTATCCATTTTCTTTATACTCCTTTATACAGATACATTAACAGGAAGAGCCCGATGATGACCGCATAGAACAGCCACATTCCCCAGCTGGTGAAAAGTTTGCTTGCCTTACCTGGATTGGCAAGAGTTTCCGTTACTTTTATCTTCTTTAAATTTACAAGCAATATGATGATGCCCGCAAAAGCCGCTCCGAATTCAACTATAATGGCAAGGCTCAGGTACATCTGAGACATTATGTCGGTTCCCGCTTTTTGCATAAGCGGCATAAGTACCGCCGATGTATAGAGATTGATGATCATATGCATTGATATCGAATAAAGGATGTTGCGGGATTTAACATATACGTAGGCGAATACAAATCCCAAAAACATTGCATAAAAGACCTGCTGGAAGTTTCCGTGGAACAGTCCGAACATTACTCCCGAAGCTATGATGGCAAATTTCTCGCCGTATCTTGACATTCTGTCGATAAGGATCTTTCTGAAGATAAGTTCCTCGTATATCGGTCCGCAGATACCTACCACAAATATCATAAGAAGTGATGAGGATCCGCCTAAGGCCTGATCGATAACATTGTTCATCTTGCCTGTGATCAGGAAAGTGACTGCCACACCGATGAGCGATCCGATTATCATCACGCCGTAACATATGAATATCGCTTTGATATATCTTCCCTCTCCGAGTTTCTGTTTGGGAACCTTGTGTACGGGAAGATTTCGGTTCAAAAGAAACATTGCCGTAAGAGCGATCAGTCCGTTACAGATAAGGATCATCACGACACTGAAGTTCGCGCCAAGTTTCTCCTGAAGATTCGGTGCCAGCCACTTTACCAGCATTGAAACCAGAAACTGTGATCCCAGCATGATCGCAAGTCCGATCGCATATCTTAAACCTACTTTGTCAACTATCCCTTCGTCTCGGACTTCGGCAGCCACAGTTGCCGCTCCCTGCGTTGTTTCCGGAAAGGCCTCTGCCATTGTCATTCCGGGATTTACCTGATCGATGATTTGATTCGTATTTTCCATCTTGATTCTCCTTTAAATGAGCCATGCCCCGGCCAAGAGCGTTTATGATGCATCGATACAATTGTTTGCAACTTACATTTTGTAATATATACCTTACATTTTGTCTTGTCAAGTATTTTTTACATTTTGTAATACAAAAATTTGTGATATGACTCAGAACGTGCGAAATTCCGGCAAAATTCCCATTTTAAATCAGCAAAAAAGGCCCGGCATTTTGCCGGGCCCGCTTCATATATGCGTTATACGATTTCAAGTTTGTATTCCCCGTTTTCGTAGCCGTATCCGTCACCCGCGTCGGTGTACATTTCATATCCTCTGTAGGTTTTGGGGAAGCGCAGATACGTGATGGGTCCGTTCTGCTCTTCTGTCGAAAGCGCGGGTTCGGTTACGGGAATAACACTGCCCTCGCGCGCAAATACGGGGATCTTGTCAAGCGGTGCGCTGATCATAGCGGTGCTGCCGCCGGCATATTTTTCGCCCGTCTCGATATCGTACCAGTCGCACCCCTTGGGAAAATATACTTTCCGTGCCTTCGGAACACCCGCGGTGGCGATATCAGTGCCGGCGGCATTAGCCTTAGTGCCGGCGGCATTGCCACATCCGCCCCTGTCAAGCGGATCGCCGGCCTCGTCATAGTACATCGGCGTAAGCACAGGGCAGACCATAAGCGATTCTCCGAACATGTACTGATCGGTGATGTCCCATGTTGCCTTGTCCCCGGTAAAGTCAAAGGAAAGGAATCTGATGAGCGATCTGTCCTTAAGCCAAACTTTTCCGGCTTCCGAATATATATAAGGCATCAGGCGGTAACGGAGGCGGTTTGCCTTAAGGCATGCATCGTAAAACTCGCCCTTCAGCATCCAGAGTTCTCTGTCACAATCGGTACCGTGCGCTCTGAACATAGGAAGAAATGCGCCAAACTGATACCATCTGGTGTAGAGCTCGCAATATCCCTTATTGTCAAAAGTATCGTCGTATCTGCCTTTCCAGTACCAGTAATTACCGTTCTTTACAAAGAACGCGCCGATATCCATCGTCCAGTACGGAAGTCCCGATGCCGAAAAATGAAGTCCTATCGCCACCTGGTCTTTTAATGTTTCCCAGCTTGCATCGGTATCGCCGGACCACATTATCGTACCGTACCGCTGCTGACCCGTGTAGGCGCTTCTCGTAAGATTTACGACACGCTTGTCACCGCCCTTATATCCGGGATCTTTCATGGCCGCACGCTGGTTTTCATATATTCCCATTGCATGATAAAGCGGAAAGGCATTTGAATATTCATAGGGCATCCTGAGCCCCGTTTCATTCAGATAATCGGTAAAAAGAACACTTTCTTCGTGCCGCATCGCGTGATTCCATTCGGGTGTGAAAGGTTCGCTCGAATCGCACCACCATGCATCTGTCCCGTATGAAAAATGTGTTCTCTTAAGCTGATCGAAATAAAGTTCTCTGGCTTCTTTTTTAAAGGCATTATATACCGAACATGCCGGAAGGAAAAGATTTTGGGCTGCAAATTCGCGATGATCGGGAGTATTTTCGGCCATTGTGGGCCAAAGTGAGATCATAAAATGCGTATGATCCGCATGGAGCTTGTCAATCATTCCCACAGGGTCGGGGAAACGCTTTTCATCATAGGATTTCTGACCCCATTCGTTGTCGGGCCAGCTGATCCAGTCAAGCACTATGCAGTCCATTCCTATGCCGAGAGACCTTGACTTTTCGGTCGCAGCGATAAGTTCATCGGCCGACTCATAGCGTTCTTTTGACTGAACATATCCGTATGCCCATTTGGGAAGCATTGAAGCCTTGCCGGTAAGATACCGGTAGCATTTCACAACACTGTTCATACTGCCGCTCATGAAATAGTAATCAAGCTCCGCGTCGGCTTCTATATAAAGATAAGTTCCGTCGGAATTGTCATTAAAGATCATCGGACTGTAGGTATCCGTAAGTATCCCATAACCGTTTGTCGATACAAACATCGGAACCGCGATCTTACGGTTTCCCTGACGAATATAAAGAGTATGACCGCGAAGCGATCCGAAGCCCTTCTCCTGCTGTCCGAGACCGTAAAGAGCTTCATCGCCGAGAGCAAAATGAAATCTTATGTGATAACTCTTGCCGGTCGAGATCTTGGACGCCTCACGGATCACTTCTTTTTCTCCGTCGGCAGTCTTGATCTTTTCGGTCTTTGCGGGTTCATCGGAAAGACTGAAAGTTTCAAACTCTTCAAATTCAACGGGGTTTTCCGGGGATTCCGCAAATATCGGCACAGTCCTGTTGCCTGCATCACTTCCTCCCGTAAGCAAAGACTTTCCGGGATCGTAATATGCGATCGCACCGGTTTTACGGAATACGGATACGATGAGTTTTTCAAGCTTAAGTTCTATAAGATCATCGGATTCGACGTATGACCAGTCGGCGTATGAAGATCTGTTGATAACGCCCGGCTTTTCCTTGTTGGAAAGAACGTCTTTTACCGTCTTTACGACTCTTACTATATTTGCACTCATCGGCTTAAGAACCGTCATGCCTGCTTCGGAATAAAGATACAAAGCATTGTCTTTACGCTCGGTCTTGGAAATTTTTCCCGATCTTGGACTTACCGCTGTTAACATGTCACCCTCCGTTATATATCGATGATCGTTTAATACTAAGACACAGACCGAACCTTGATCTGTCAGGATAATATTAACATTTATCGCTACGGATATTAATGCGTTTTCACGACATGTTCTGCGAAAAAGCGACGGATTGGCGCAAGCAGTATTTAAGGAAAAACTATCGATCACACAAACTATATTTCCCGCACTTTTGCATAGTTTCCGATGACACGGATAACCTCACAGTTTTCTTTTAACCGACTGATCATCCTGACGCCGTTCTCGCTTTCAAGATCACCGTCACCTTCTATGTAAAAATAGTAGCTCCAGGCAAGGCGCTTGGCCGGACGGCTTCTGATGGCTCGCATGTTGAAGCCTTCGTTACCGATCGTGGTGACAGCTTTTGCAAAAGAACCTGCTTCGTCCTTAACCGTAAGGATCAAGGAAAACTCTTCACGCAAAGGAGATATCGGTTCGGGCGAGGGTGACACCACCACGAAACGCGTCATGTTATCGTCACGTTCATTTATCTTTTCATCGAGCACCTTAAGACCGTAAAGTTCTGCGGTCTCGGCGCTTGCTATCGCTGCCAGTGACGGATCCATAAGATCCGCCACTCCTCTTGCGGCAACGGCAGTATTGGAGGAAGCATTTTGTATAAAGCCCTTTTCCTTGATATATTCGGCACACTGGTCGAGTGCCTGGGGATGGCTGTAAACCGCTCTGATGCGTGAAATATCCGTATTCATGATACCGACCAGATGATGAATTATGGGCATTTCGTATATGCCGTTTATATAAAGGTTTCCGAAATAAAGAAGGTCCATCACCTGCGAAACGTCACCGGCAAAACTGTTTTCGATCGGCAGCACGCCGTAGTCACACTCTCCTTTTGTTACCGCGTCATATACGCTGCCGAACGAAGAACACGGAACACATTCCGCTCCTTCAAAAATCTTCATGGCAGCTATATTCGCATATGCTCCTTTGATCCCGCTGTACGCTACTTTCATTTCTTTTTCTCCTTTGCTATTTTGGATTTCCTGCCGGTTTTTGTTTCTGTTTGATCCCGTTCCTTGTTTCTGTGCAGTCCCGGCTTTGTCCCGTTACCGCACAAAAAAGGCCCCGTCCGCATCGGACAGGGCCTGATCGCTCAATGATCATACAAACTACATTTCATACACCTCTGTCCTTACATATCTATGCTCATTAAAAAACCAAAAGCCAAAAAAGCCTGCAAAAAAGCTGCAAGCCCATGTAAAGACAAATGAGAAAACACTGTTAAGTTTAGCTGTGTTTAAAGTTTCGGTAGTTTTCATAGTTGATCGTTTTCAAAACTGATTTTTGTTTTATGTGTAAGAACTTATCACAGTGCGGGCCGGCAGTCAACACTTTTTTTATTTAAATCGCTACAGTGTTTTTTGGACAGTGACCGTTAGATAAAAACGCTCCGCTCGGATGTGCACAAGCGCAAAGGGCCGTAAATAAAATAGTTCTTGATTTACCCATTTACCTTGCGGTATAATAGGTGAATAAAGGAGAAAGAAAATGATTTCAACAAGAGGACGATATGCGATCCGCGTGATGCTGGATCTTGCAAAAACAGATTCGGACAGTTTTGTTCCGCTTAAAGATATAGCAGAAAGGCAACAGATCTCCAAGAAATACTTGGAGATCATAGTCAAGGATATGGTCACAGGCGGTTTGTTAAAAGGCGCCAGCGGTAAAGGCGGCGGCTACAAACTTGTCCGCAAACCCGAAGAGTACAGTGTAGGTGAAATAATAGAACTGATGGAAGGAACGATCTCATCGGTTGCGTGCCTTGCCGACAATAACTACGGCTGTCCCCGCGAAAAGATTTGCGAGACGCTTCCGATGTGGCGAGAATACGACAAAATGGTCCACGACTTCTTTTATTCCAAGAAATTAAGCGATCTTATACAATAATCTAAAGTACACAGCCCTTTTGAAGGATAACATTCGCATACTGGCTGGTCTCCGTGGTCGCGATTATCGCATAAGCCTTTTTGGCTTCTTCGTAAAAGGCAAATCTTTCAAGTTTCTGAATGACTTTGCTGCCACGCGGATCGGCCTTATTTATCATATCTTCGTAAATATTCCAGATCGAAACATCGGCATTGTCGCCGGGCACTCTCTCCATCAAACTGACAGGTCTGTCAACATACTGGTCGAGCGGAAACACGCCAAGAACTGCTTCAAGTATTACAGGAACTCCGAGTCCGTCCATCCTGATGACTTTCGCGTTCTTTCCCATGGATTCGGCAGGGAAATTGCCGTCGGCGATAACTATGGTGTCGCTGTGTCCCATCTCACAAAGTGTCTTTAACAATTCCGGTGATAATATCGGAGATATACCTTTAAGCATATGTTCATTCCTCTCTAAATAAATACTATAGATGCACATTTAAAACTTATGTGTTTATATGCGGCTTGGCGTAGTAATAAATTATGGTTTGTATAGCAATTGATGTTTTACAACATATTGGGAATTTCCGGCAAAGGCGCCAAATTCTCAAAACCGTAGAATTTAACGGCGTTAAGGCCGAGAAACGCGTTCTTTTCGTCTTCGCTTAATCTGTCGGATCCGGCGATGAAGCGCACTGCCGATTTATATGTGATATCAGTCATCGTGCGCGGATAATCGCTTCCCCACATGAGTTTATCGATTCCGCATATTCCGATCGCTTCACGGATCGCCTCTATCGCCGAAGGGTAAGGATAAAACTCTTTGTTAAAAAGCCATGTAAGTCCGCCGCTTTCCACATAGACGTTAGGACTCAAGGCAAGTTCTATCTGGCGCTGCCATCCCTTGGTAGTCACCATTCCGAAATGCCCTATCGCGATCTTAAGAGTCGGACAGGCATTGATAAGATATTGCATGTCGGATACCTGAAGGTCGCCGTCGGCAAGATCTATAGATATGAATTTACCCTGTAATTCCGCATCTTTAAAGACCGAAAACAGTTTTTTAAGATCGGGATCTCTTAATCTTCCCGCGCATATCTTGATACCGTCAAAATCATCGGTATTGTAACTTCCGTCCTCCATGTAAAGAGAACAGACCTTAAATCTGTCGGGATGCTTTTGGCGGACTTTTTTAAGATATTCATCCTGATTGCCGTCAATATATTCCTGGGTTACCACGCACGCGTTTACTCCCGCATAGTCCATATTGGCGAGCAGTCGTTTTGCACTGTTTTTACAGTCCGTCATATACGGAGGCATCATCTGGCGTATCTCGCCGCCGAAATCGCTTTTCCCGTTTCCGACGCCTCTAACGGGATTTCCGTTTACGATACCGTTCTGTTCTTTCCACAGATGTACATGTGCATCGATCACTATTCTGCCCATAAAAACCCTCCTGTCGGTCCAAAACCTGTTTTACTCCCCAAACACCGGACCGATATCAATCCTCATTTGCAACCTGTATTAGTACCTTTGAAAGACTTCCGTCGTTGTGGGTAAGCGCATCAAAGGCATCCGCTACTTTATCTATGGGATATACCGCACTTACCATGTCGTTTACATTGACTTTGCCCGAAGCTATAAGGTCGATAACCGCCTTAAAATCCGCAGGAAGCGAATTGCGGCTTCCGAATACGTTGAGTTCCTTTTTAAGAAGAACCGAATGAAGGAATGTGGTCTGCTTCTTGCCGTTACCGATAAGTATGATATTTCCGGCAAATGCCGCACAATCGATACAGCTTAAGAACGTTACATCCTGACCGCAGGCTTCAACACACACATCAAATCCGTTGCCGTCCGTGATACGTTCGGTTTCTTTTACTATATCCTTATCTTTTGAATTGATCGTTCCGTCCGCTCCGAAATGAAGCGCTTTTTCAAGACGACCGCCGAGAATGTCCGCAACATAAACCTCTGCGCCCTGAGCCTTGGCGGCAATCGTCGCAAAAAGTCCTATGGGGCCGGCACCCACAACAAGTACCTTGTCGCCGGGTTTTACTTTTGCTCTGTGTAAAGCATGATAACTTATCGTAAACGGCTCTACAAGTGCAAGCTCGCGGGCCGAAAGGCCTTTGCCGTCATAGATCCTTTCAACGGGCATCACGATATATTCCCTGAAACTTCCGTCACGCTGTACTCCCATGGTCTGATTGTCTGTACAGCAGTTTACAAAGCCTCTCTTGCACGAATAGCATCCGCCGCAGTTAAAATAGGGATTTGCCGTTACAATGTCGCCCGGCTTAAGTCCCTTGTCGTTTTCGGGGATTGATACGATCTCTGCCGAAAATTCATGTCCGGGGATCCTGGGATATGTTGTAAAAGGCTGGTTGCCTGTAAAACTTGCAACATCGGCACCGCATATACCGCAGTAACGCACTTTTAAAAGAGCCTCTCCTTCACCCGGAACGGGTTTTTCGGTCTCTCTCACATCAATCTTAAAGGGTTCATCAATAAATACTGTTTTCATAGCTTTTCTTCTTTCTGCATTTTAAATATTTACATATTGCGGGTTCCATATTACCGCGGTCTTCATGGGAGCGTTTTTGCTGTAGATCTTATTTTTGTATGCGCCCATGGGATCTTTTATAAATTCGTCTTTGTCTATTAATTCCACGATCTCGTCGTAGTTGCTCTTTGCAAGCATCTCGATCGCTTTTTCCATGTGGTCCTGTCTGAAGTTGATACTGCCGAAAATCAGATGATTTTCAAATCCGAACGGCATGGTGTCAAAAGAAATGTTGGGACCGAGTGAAAAGCTGTTGTATATTCCGTTACATCCCAGCACTTTCTCGTCAAACGCGATCCTGTGCTCCACATTGCTGCCGCTCACTCCTATAAACGTCGTTGCCCTGCCGCCGAGTCTTTCTATGATGGCATTGGCAAGATCCGCTTCGGAATCAAAGTCGTTTCTTAAGTATCCGGCCTTTGTCGTCTTAAGCGCATATGTAACCTTAGGTGAATCTTCGGGACTTCTGGCCACAAACAATACATTGGCATCGGGATGAGCTTTGAGGATCAGATCTCCGATAAACATTCCCGTAGTACCGAGTCCAAATATGACAGTTCTGTCAAAAATCTCATTTTTGGCTATCTCGCGGGCTTTTGGCTCATCAACTTTCAATCTCCTCATGGTCTGCCTGAAGTTGTGTGCACTTCCCAAGTCTTCCATACGTTCAAGCTGGAACAACATGCATGAAAACGGATCCGGGAATACCATCTTTTTGGCAAAAGAAAGATCGAGCTTCCCGTTTGTGACATAACCGTCAGGAATTTTAAGCAGCATGTCCGGATTGAAATACTGCTTGTCCGCAAATAATCCGTCCGCACCGTCACATCCGTATTCAAAATAAGTCTCATCCTCCGTATACCTGGTGGGATCGTAACTGTCACCGCCGCGGATGAGCACTATCGCAAATCTGTTTTCCGAGGGTACCCATACGATACCTTCATGACCGTTTATAAGGCGGTTCGTACCCTTGGGGAATTTAGCCGAAAGCCTTCCTTCGCTTCCCATATGCATAAGCTCGTTGTCGGTACCGCAAAAGCCTACCATTACGGGCTCACACAAAACACCTTCTTTGACTTCTTCGCCGCGAAGTCTTTGTCTTGGTACATTCGTGATCTCGACATCACCGTAAACGAGCGGGTTTACGGGATCGTTCTGAAAATAAGTTCCCTTTACTATCATTTAGACAACCTCCGTTTACTATAATTATATTATCGCAGGCCCTGCATACAATATTGTTACATGACGGATTTTTGAAAGATATGTCGTCTTTTCGAATTTTTTTCTTTTAATTCAGCCACGGTTAACGTATACTGTTCTGTGCAGAAACATATAATTTCCAACCGCCCGCGCCGGCACAGATCATTGGATTGAGGATAATACCATATATGAAATATCGAAATCTCAAACTTTCCTTTAATATCGAAGAAACAACATTTACGGTCATCAGTATAAGCCTTGAAAAAATGACCGTTCCGATCCCGCGTCACAGCCACAGCCGAAATAGTTTCGAGCTGCATTATGTGTCCTACGGATACGGGAAACTTATGCTGGATGATGCGACATATGACATCACTCCGGGAACCTTTTTTGTAACGGGGCCCGGTGTATTTCACGAGCAGATCTCCGAGCCCGACGATCCCATGACGGAATACGGTGTATATCTGCAGGTTGAGGGAAAAGGTCCCAAGAACAGCATGGTACGGACCTTTTTAAATACAGGATTCTGGATCGGAAATGCCGCGCCGGGACTTCATGAGATCATGAAACAGATCATAGAAGAACTTGAACTTAACCC
>Ga0310691_10008080_pt1 | contig 10868 bp, 10 predicted proteins | sample 176DNAGHGlowgp2_FD_203887 | JGI IMG/M metagenome (GOLD analysis project Ga0310691, IMG submission 203887) | Sheep rumen microbial communities from Palmerston North, Manawatu-Wanganui, New Zealand - 1766 DNA GHGlow gp2 (v2) (version 2) | ecosystem: Host-associated > Mammals > Digestive system >... | reverse complement strand
ACTTACCATCGTGGATACGCAATGAACCACCGCCTACCTCTACACCATTACATACGAAGTCGTAAGCTACGGCACGCACCTTAGCAGGATCGGTATCGAGCAAGGGGATATCATCGGGGTTAGGCATTGTAAATGGATGGTGGGTAGCCATCAGGCGCTGCTCCTCGTCACTCCACTCAAACAGGGGGAAGTCGACAATCCACAGGCACACGAACTTATCCTTATCACGCAAGCCAAGACGGTCGCCCATCTCCAGACGCAGCGTACAGAGCTGTACACGGGTCTTATTGGCATTATCGCCAGAGAGAATCAGCACCAGGTCGCCATCCTTAGCGCCCATTGCTTCTTTCACCTTCTGCCATACCTCCGGCTCATAGAACTTATCAATAGATGACTTCACGGTGCCATCGGCATTGAACTTCACATATACCAAGCCCTTAGCACCCACCTGAGGACGCTTAACGAAGTCGGTGAGTTGATCGAGCTGCTTGCGGGTATAGTCTGCAGCACCAGGTACGCAGATACCACCGATATAGTTAGCTTCATTGAATACGGGGAATGAGCCAGTGCCTTTCAGAACGTCCATCAGTTCCACAAACTCCATGCCGAAACGAAGGTCGGGCTTATCAGAACCGAAACGACGCATAGCCTCGTGCCAGGTCATACGCTGCAAGGCAGGCAACTCAACACCACGAATCTCCCTGAAGAGATGACGAGCCAAATCCTCGAAAATCTGAAGCACATCCTCCTGTTCTACGAAAGACATCTCACAGTCAATCTGAGTAAACTCAGGCTGACGGTCAGCACGTAGGTCTTCATCACGGAAACACTTAGCAATCTGGAAATAACGGTCAAAGCCAGAAACCATCAGCAACTGCTTCAAGGTTTGAGGACTCTGTGGCAATGCGTAGAACTGGCCAGGATTCATACGACTGGGCACTACGAAGTCGCGAGCGCCCTCAGGGGTAGAACCAATCAGGATAGGCGTCTCCACCTCAATGAAGTTCTGCGCATCAAGGAAGTTACGAATCAGAATGGTCATCTTATGACGCAGCTCAAGATTCTTGCGAACAGCCGAACGGCGCAAATCCAGATAGCGATACTTCATGCGGATATCATCACCACCATCAGTCTGGTCTTCAATCGTAAATGGAGGTGTCAAACTCTCGCTCAACACGTTCAACTCAGAAACCAGTATCTCAATATCACCCGTAGGCATTTTAGGGTTCTTTGACTGACGCTCGCTCACCGTACCAATCACCTGGATACAGAATTCACGTCCCAGTTTATTAGCACGCTCACAGAGAGCAGCATCCTTTGACTCGTCAAACACCAACTGTGTGATTCCATAACGATCGCGCAGATCAACGAAGGTCATACCACCCATCTTACGTGTGCGCTGAACCCATCCGGCAAGTTTTACCTCATTGCCGGCATCGGTGAGTCGCAACTCACCACAAGTCTTAGTCCTATACATCTTTATATATTATGTTTTTACTTTCGAGATGCAAAGGTACGAATAAGATAGCGAAATGCAAAAAGAAATTTGTTTTCTTTTCATAATTTATTTGTTTTTTCTCACACTTATTCGTATCTTTGCACCCAAAAACAAGGCAAAAAGACTACAATGAAAAGACTATCTACAATGATGCTGGCTACCATCATGACATTTGGAGCCATAGCACAAAACACAGCCAATGACGTGCTGAGCGTAGCACGAAAGGCTAACGACTACTTCATGGCAAAGTATGCCGACCCGACATTACCCACCAACGTCAAGAAGGTACGTCCGTCTAACCTGTGGACGCGCGCCGTCTATTACGAGGGGCTCATGGCAATGCAACAGATAGACCCACAACAGCGATACATAGACTATGCTATGACGTGGGCCGATTTCCACAAATGGGGTCCCAGAAACGGCGTGAAGACATGCGATGCTGACGACCAATGCTGCGGGCAGACTTACATAGAGTTGCTGCCCTATAGCAATAAAGACAAGGAGGAGCAGATAAAACTTATCCGTGAGAACCTGGACTACCAAATGCAGACTCCCAACAAAAAGAACGGAAGTCTCTATGGCTGGTGGACATGGATTGACGCCATTCAGATGGCAATGCCATTATACGTGCAGATGTATAAAGAGACTGGCGACAAGAAATATTTGGACCACGGTATGAAGATGTACCGTTGGAGCAGAAATGAATGTGGCGGTGGACTGTTTAATGTGAAAGACGGACTATGGTGGCGTGATGCCGACTATGTGCCTCCCTATAAGGAACCCGACGGCAAAGACTGCTACTGGAGTCGTGGAAATGGTTGGGTATATGCCGCACTGGTACGTTGCATGCAACTACTACCAGAGAAGTCGAAAGAATACAAAGAGCTGAAGAAGGACTTCCTTATGATGAGTGAAGGACTACGTAAATGTCAGCGTGAAGATGGTTTTTGGAATCCTAGTTTGGTATCAACCAACTATGAGATGCCTGAGACAAGTGGTACTGCCCTTTTCCTCTATGGTATGGCTTGGGGCATACAGAAAGGCTATCTGAAGACCAATATTTACGGCCCTGTATGTGACAGAGCCTGGACGGCAATGGTTCGCGACGCTGTTCATCAGGACGGTTTCTTAGGCTGGATGCAGGGCACAGGAAAAGATCCTTCTGCCGGACAGCCATTGAGTTATACTAAGGTACCCGACTTCGAAGACTACGGCACAGGCTGTTTCCTGTTGGGCGCTACGGAGTATTTTAAACTTTTGCAGAATAATAACGTCAAATAAATAACTAAAGACGATTGACTTATGAAAAAAGTATTGCTTATCACTATGATGCTCATTTGCGGAATGACTTTCGCAATGGCACAGAAGCAGGCTGAGATCAAGTTCGACAAGTTGACCCACGACTTTGGAAAATTCTCGGAGAAGGATCCTGTCGTTACTTGTACCTTTGCCTTCCAAAACGTCGGCGAGACGCCGTTAGTAATTAACCAAGCTATTGCTTCTTGCGGATGCACGGTGCCGGAATACACCAAGAAACCCATCCAGCCGGGCGAGAAGGGCGAGATTACAGTGACCTATAATGGTACAGGTAAGTTCCCCGGACACTTCAAAAAGTCTATTACCGTAAGAACAAACGGAAAAGTTGAAATGACACGCCTCTATATCGAAGGCGATATGGAAGAAGCGAAATAAAAAAAATAAAGGTAAAAAAGTAAAAAGGTAAAAAGCGGGACGAATCTCAACTTTTTACCTTTTACTTTTTTACCTTTTTACTCTTTTACTTTGCGTAAGCAACAGACCTCGTCTCTCGAATCACAGTAATCTTCACCTGACCGGGATAGGTCATCTCATTCTGAATCTTTGTTGCTATCTCACCGCTCAGTGCCTCTGTCTCTGCATCGTCCATCTTGTCGGCACCGACAATCACACGAAGCTCACGACCAGCCTGAATAGCGTAAGTCTTAGTAACGCCAGGATAGCTCATAGCAATAGCCTCGAGATCGTTCAGACGTTTGATGTAAGCCTCCACAATCTCACGACGAGCACCAGGACGAGCACCACTGATAGCATCACAAACCTGCACGATAGGAGCTAGCAAGGTCTGCATCTCCATCTCATCGTGGTGAGCACCGATGGCATTACAGATATCGGGTTTCTCCTTGTACTTCTCGGCAATCTTAGCGCCATAGAGTGCGTGAGGCATCTCACTCTCCTCATCGGGCACCTTACCAATATCGTGGAGCAGACCAGCACGCTTTGCTTTCTTAGGATTCAAACCAAGCTCTGAAGCCATCACTGCACAAAGGTTTGCGGTCTCACGAGCATGCTGCAACAGGTTCTGGCCATAACTTGAACGATACTTCATCTTACCGATGATACGCACCAGTTCGGGATGCAGGCCATGGATACCCAGGTCTATGGCAGTACGCTTACCTGTTTCGATAATCTCGTTGTCGAGCTGCTTCTTAACCTTAGCCACAACTTCCTCGATACGAGCAGGATGAATACGACCATCGCTTACCAACTGATGGAGAGCCAGACGACATACTTCACGGCGCACAGGATCAAAACCACTGATAACGATAGCCTCGGGCGTATCGTCAACAACGATTTCAACACCACAGGCAGCTTCCAAAGCACGGATATTACGACCCTCACGACCAATCACGCGGCCTTTCACATCGTCGTTCTCAATATGGAAGACAGACACACTGTTCTCGATAGCAGTTTCAGTAGCCACACGCTGTATGGTCTGAATCACAATCTTCTTAGCCTGGGCATTGGCATTCAGCTTCGCCTCGTCCATGATTTCATTCACATAGGCAGCAGCATCCGTGCGGGCCTCGTCCTTCATAGCCTCTACCAAACGGTTCTTTGCTTCCTCTGCGCTCAGTCCTGAGAGCTCCTCCAACTTCTCGCGCTCTTTCTGCTGCATCTTACCCAGTTCATCCTGCTTCAAAGCCAATGCTTTCTTCTCATTGTCAATGCGCTGCTGCTGGTTATCCAGGTCATTCTTACGACGTCCCAACTCCTCCTGACGCTGATTCAGCGAAATCTCACGTTGTTTCAGACGATTCTCACTCTGCTGGATGTGTTGGTTACGCTGCTGTACCTCTTTTTCGAGTTCACTCTTCTTATTGAGGAACTTTTCTTTTACCTCCAACAGTTTTTTCTCTTTGATGACTTCAGCCTCCTTATTGGCTGAATCAACCATCGTATTGTATTTTCCCTTGAGGACCTTAAGGAAAATAAAATATCCGCACAATCCTCCAATAATGAAGGTTGCTACGGCTATTAATACCACAAAAATTAAATCCACCATAGTTAATTATAATATGTATATATTTAGATTGTTAATATTCTCACAAAGCGGAAGTGAAATCATCACTTTTCGCCTTTCAACGCTTCTTCAACTTCCGAAGTCAACTGAGCGAGAATATTATCATATGGTGCTGTATCATTTTTACCCAACTCCTTCTCATACCGCAACGCTATCTCGATAAGCGTCATCAACGCAATGGTATGATCACTCTTACGACCTTTATAAACCTGTGCATAGGCTCCATAACGCTCGGTAATGAGTTTGGCAGCTGCACGATAGTACTCCTCATCCTCCCGATTATGGAGCACCATTGCTATCTCTTCGTCATAGACGTGCAACGTTATATTGAGTTTATTTTCCTCTGCCATTTTCTTCTCGTCAGCTAATCGTTTTCATCGCTCAACACGGCTATACATTTGTTTACATCCCTAATCAACTTAGCGACTCTATCCTTAGCGCCGTCCAAGTCACCATCAGTGATTTCCATCATACGAGCCATCTTCAACGACTGGTAGTCTTTTTCCTTCTGAGCCAGTTCTGCCTCAAGCTGCTTAACATGCTGCTCACCCTCCTCTACCATTGCATACAGCTCGGCATTTTCTTTCTTCAGTTCTTGGAACCGAAGAATCATCTGCCTTATGCGGGTTTGGAAGTCGGCTAAAACCTTTTCATTCTGGGCCATAACTACTCTTTTATCCTACAAAAGTAGACAAAATTAGTTAATTTGCCTACCATCTTGAAGGATATTTAATATTTATTAATTATTTTGCGTCTGTTTGTGGCTGCTTTTCCTTCTTTGCAAGCATCACAACACGGTACACAAAGTCCGTAGTCCATTTCTCAGAAAAACCAAGACGCTTATCAAGTTCACGTACAGAGACAACCGTTTTCAGCACACTGGCATCCGTATAGTCATTTTTTGTAAAGATGTCATGAACAGTTTTCTCAGTTGCAGTACGGATAGCACCCTTAAAGAAGCTGGGAAGACGGAGTTTGAACTTCATGAGATTACCCGACAACATCATCACATCCTGTACATAGGTCTGAAACTGCATCAGATAAGTCTGCACATCCTGAATCTTCTTGCAGCGGTGACGAATACTCTGGTCTATTTCTTTGAAGAAATCATCATCCATCTCATAGAGTTCCTTCAGCATTTTTTTGCAACGCGCTTTTTCACCAATGCCAAGCTTTCCACCCTGTGTCGGTACACGCAACGTTACTTTAAAAACGCGCAAGTCAGGCAATGCATTTAGATTGGTAATACCAAGATCTGAAGCAATGACAGCCTGAAAATATACGCGAATAAGGGTCATGAAATCCTCCATGCCACCCACTTTTTGTTCTGTATCGGCCGACTGACGACCTAAGATTTTTGAAAATATACCCATAATTTAGTCTTAATTCGGGTGCAAAGTTACACTTTTTTATCGACATTGTCGTATTTTTTACTTCAAAAAGATACTTATACAGAAAAAAATGCGTACCTTTGCAGCCGTATAACGTTATATTTATGAAAGGAATCGTATTAGCAGGCGGAAGTGGAACGCGCCTCTACCCTATCACGAAAGGCATCAGTAAGCAACTGATTCCCATCTTCGACAAACCGATGATCTACTATCCTATATCGGCACTCATGCTGGCTGGGATACGAGAGATTCTTATTATCTCCACACCCCATGACCTTCCAGGATTCCGCAGACTTCTTGGCGACGGAAGTGAACTTGGTGTGCATTTCGAGTATGCCGAACAGCCATCACCTGACGGATTGGCACAGGCTTTTATCATCGGTAAAGAGTTTATTGGCGATGATTGCGCCTGCCTTGTTCTTGGCGATAACATTTTCTATGGTTCTGGTTTCAGCGGACTACTCCGCCAGAGTGTTGAAAACGCAGAAAAGGATGGTCTTGCCACCGTCTTCGGCTATTACGTCAACGATCCAGAACGCTATGGTGTGGCAGAATTCGACAAAGACGGAAACTGCCTGAGTATTGAGGAGAAACCAGAGCATCCCAAATCCAACTACGCCGTTGTTGGTTTGTATTTCTACCCCAACAGTGTAGTGGACATTGCTCAGAATATCAAGCCAAGCGCACGCGGAGAACTGGAGATAACCACAGTGAACCAAGAGTATCTGGCCCAGAAGAAATTAAAGGTACAGACACTACAACGCGGATTCGCATGGTTAGACACAGGCACTCACGACTCTTTGGCCGAAGCCAGCACGTTTATAGAGGTCATCGAGAAACGGCAAGGATTAAAAGTTGCCTGCCTGGAGGAAATTGCCTACAAACGCGGCTGGATTAATAAGGAGCAACTGAAGAAGCTGGCACAGCCCATGACAAAGAACGGCTATGGCCAATATCTGCTCCAACTTGCAGAGAATTAACTATTAATTTAAATAACGTATAATTACAATATTAATAATAAGTAAGAGAAATGGAAGATAACAAAGCCCTAGAATCATCTGTGGAAAACGGATTCCAAGAAGAAGCTTCTTCTTTTGATTTCAGGACCATTTTCACCCTGTTGATACTCAACTGGCAATGGTTTTTAGTATCACTCATCATCTTTATCTCAGGTGCATATCTTTATCTTAGATATCAGCCTGCAGTATACGAAGTATCAGCTAAGATGCTGATTAAAGATGAATCAAACAACCGACGAGGTGGTAGTCAGATGTTGGCCAACATGCAGGATCTTGGTTTCATTACCAACTCTACCGGTATTGATAATGAGATAGAGATTCTGAATTCACGCATTCTGGCACTTGAAGCCGTTAAGGACCTGAAGTTGTATGTAGAATATCGCACAGAAGGTCGTATTACCAACCCTCTGGTTTACAAGAACCAGCCCATCAGCGTGGACATGTCAGAGGAAGATTTGGAATATCTGGATTTTTCTGGAGCGTCATTCAGTTTCAAATTGGTTAAAGAGAACAAGAGTTACACAGTTCAAGGTCTCAAAAATGTCAACTTCGAAGGTTCATTCAAGACTTTGCCTGCAACGGTTAAGACACCTTATGGTACTCTGATATTTACCGAGAATCTCAATCTGATAGAACTTAACAAACACGCAAAGAAAGCCAGAGCAACAGGTAATGCTGGAATTAGCGAAAACAAGAGCGCTTCATGGATTATCACTATCAAGTCGCCAAAGACCACGGCAAACACATATGCCAATGCGATAAATATCGCTCCTACATCAAAGCAGACCTCAATAGCCCAGCTCACAATCAAAGACCAAAATGCTGAGCGCGGTTTTGACTATCTGAAGCAGTTGGCTACATGTTATAACCGTCAGGCCAATGCAGACAAGAACGAGATAGCCTACAAGACTGAGGAGTTTATCAATTCACGTCTGGCTAAGATTACCGATGAACTGGGCGTAACCGAAAAGAAATTGGAGGTTTACAAACGAAGCAACAATCTGGTTCAGATGCGTTTGGATGCTGGTCAGGTAATGACACAGGCCAACCAATACTATTCACAGCTTTCTGACGCAAAGATTCAGCTTCAGATTCTGGATGACTTGAGAAAATTCGTTGAGAACCCAAGCAACAAATACCAAATCATCCCCTCTAACATTGGTATGAAGGACGGTGCATCCAATGCACTGATTTCACAATACAATCAGACCGTACTGAATCGTAACCGTTTGTTGGCTTCGGCATCTACCAACTCTCCTGCAGTACAGACACAGACAGATTTGTTGGATCAGCTCGAAATCAGTATTAAAGAAGCTCTAAGACAAGCACGTCGTACAGCAGACATCGAGCGTCAGGGTGTTGAACAGCAATATAGAGAGTATCAGACAAAGATTGACAATACCCCTGAGCAGGAACGTATCCTCACCGAGATCGGACGTCAGCAGGATGTGATGTCAGGACTTTACCTGATGTTGCTCCAGAAGCGTGAAGAGAACTCTATCTCTTTGGCTGCAACAGCCGACAAGGGTCGTCTGATTGACGAACCTGCGTTTGGAGGAAAAGTAAGCCCCAAGAATTCTATCATTCTCTTGGCTGCCCTTGTTCTTGGCTTTGGTTTACCTTTGCTCATCACCTATCTGCTGCAGTTCCTGCGCTATAAGATTGAAGGTCATGAAGACGTTATGCGCCTTACAGAAATTCCCATTGTGGCCGACGTGGCCATTGCCAATGAGGATGCCAAGACCGCTGCAGGTATCGTGGTTCACGAGAACAAGAACAACCAGACAGACGAGATATTCCGCAGCATGCGTACAAATATCCAGTTCATGATGAAGGAGAACGACAAAGTAATCCTGTTCACCTCATCTACATCTGGTGAAGGTAAGACCTTCAATGCTGCCAACCTGGCTGTCAGCTTCGCCCTGCTTGGCAAGAAGACCATTCTTCTCGGTCTTGATATTCGTAAGCCAGCCTTGGGACGCCTGTTTGATATTAAGGACCGTCAAATCGGTATCACCTCATTGCTTGTCAAGGATACAATCACCGAAGCAGACTTGAAATCACAAGTCAGATCATCTGGTGTCAATGTCAACCTTGACTTGCTGCTGGCAGGTCCTACACCTCCTAACCCCACAGAGTTGTTGGCTCGTGATAACATGAGAATCATTATGGAGATGTTACGTAAGGAATACGATTACATCATCCTTGATACAGCTCCTGTTGGACTGGTATCTGATACATTCCAGATTGGAAAGTACACAGATGTTACCGTATTTGTATGCCGTGCCGACTACACACCAAAGTCAAGCTTCGGTTTGATCAATGGACTGAAGAAACAAGAGAAATTGCCTAACATGTGTCTTGTTATCAACGGTATCGACATGTCAAAGAAGAAGTATGGCTACTACTATGGCTATGGAAAATATGGCAAGTACGGACGCTATGCTTATGGTTACGGATATGGACGCTACGGACGTTACGGATATGGACGTTACGGATATGGCAGCACATATGGTAGTTATGGTAGCTACGGCAACTATAATGACAGTCACTACGGAAATAAGGAAGACAACTCTATCAAGAAATAAGCAGTATGATTATTGCTGTAGATTTTGACGGCACTATTGTCGAACACAGATATCCGGAGATTGGCAAAGAGATTCCCTTTGCCATCGATACGCTGAAGATGCTCATCAAGGACCACCACAGGGTTATCCTGTGGTCGGTTCGCGAGGGGCAACTATTAGAGGATGCAGTCAATTGGTGCAAGGAACGCGGTGTAGAATTCTATGCAGTAAACCGCGACTACCCTGAGGAAAGCACTGACAACAACCAGCATTTCTCACGTAAGATAAAGGCCGATGTTTGGATTGATGATCGCAATCTGGGCGGACTACCAGACTGGGGTACCATCTATCGTATGATCTCCAAGCACAAGAATTGGAATGACCTCATTGATGAGGAAATAAGCCACTACAGAATGGATGCATACGAGGATAGGCATTCCAATAAAAAGAAGAAGCACTGGTGGCAGTTCTAAGACAAGACAACAAGAAAAAAAAGATAACCGTCGGCAATGCCGGCGGTTATCTTTTTTTCTTGCTTCAAACGCAATTTACTTTACCTTTGCAACGATAGCCTTGAAAGCCTCGGGGTTGTTCAGGGCGAGGTCAGCGAGCACCTTACGGTTGATCTCGATACCAGCCTTTGACAGAGCTCCCATCAGCTTAGAATAGCTCATACCCTCCATGCGAGCGGCAGCGTTGATACGCTGAATCCACAGAGCGCGGAAGTTACGCTTCTTATTACGACGATCGCGATAAGCGTAGGTCAGGCCCTTCTCCCAGGTATTCTTCGCTACTGTCCAAACATTCTTGCGGGCACCGAAGTAACCGCGAGTAAGTTTCAGGATTCTCTTACGTTTTGCTCTTGATGCAACGTGATTTACTGATCTTGGCATAGTTTCTTTACTTTAAATGTTAGACAATAGGGTTAATTAGCGGAGACACAACAGATCACGAACCTGCTTCATGTTGGTCTGATCAACGATTGTTGAACCTACCAAGTTACGCTTCTGTTTCTTGGTCTTCTTAGTCAGAATGTGACTGTGGTAAGCGTGA
>Ga0310691_10008079_pt1 | contig 10869 bp, 8 predicted proteins | sample 176DNAGHGlowgp2_FD_203887 | JGI IMG/M metagenome (GOLD analysis project Ga0310691, IMG submission 203887) | Sheep rumen microbial communities from Palmerston North, Manawatu-Wanganui, New Zealand - 1766 DNA GHGlow gp2 (v2) (version 2) | ecosystem: Host-associated > Mammals > Digestive system >... | reverse complement strand
GAACAAATTAAAGAAGAAATCATTTAATAGAAATGTAAGCACTCAATTGCTTTTTAGGCATTCAAATATATAATGGCTACCTTTGCGCCATGAATTCAAAAAAGTGATTTATGGCAAGTAGTAATGATTTTGAGAAAATATGGGAAAGCTATCAAGAGGTTGTCAAGACCAAGGATATATCGATAGTGGACTATTGTCAGCGCAATGGCATAGTCTATTCCCAGTTCCAACAATGGTACAAGAAACATGTCAGTGGAGTGAATATCGTTCCAGTATCAGTTCCAGATTTTCAAACAGAATCATCAATGATATCGGTGGAACCAACTTCTTCTCAGCATCTGTCAGGACATGTAAGTGCAAAGGTGAAATATGTGAATATCGAGTTCTCCAACGGATTGAAGGTATTCCAAAAATGTATAGACTACGAGCATTTGAAGATGCTGGTAGAGAAACTGGAGGCCTTATGCTAGCGATAACAGGAGCGACACGACTGTACTATGTAGCGGGATTTACAGATATGCGCTACGGCAAGTATGCTTTGGCCAATGTGGTTCGCTACCAGCTTCATCGCAATCCATATAATGGTGACGGTTACATGTTCATGTCAAAGGACCGTCAGAAGATGAAGATCCTGGTGTACAGCCATAATCTGTATCGCCTGTATGACTTGTCATATGACAAGGGTCTCAGTTTTATGAAGATTGAAAATGAGGATGGTACTCCAGTGACAGGCAGTAAACCTATAGAGTGGAAGTATCTGGTAGCACTATTGAATTGTCCTGTAAGGAAGAAGCTTGTAATTAACTCTAATTAACTGTATATCAATAAATTAGGCTCTAAAATGTTTGCGTATATGCAAAATTTTTCGTACCTTTGTAAGGTGAAAAAGAAGCATACGGACATTGACAGAATGGTGATGGAAAGCCATTATCTGGAGAGCCTCGAAAGGGAGTTCTCCCCATCATTGTCTGATATGGAGCGCCAGGATTACATAGACCAGATAAATGACCTGAAGGCATCAAATAGGCGTCTTATAGATATGATAGACACCTTGAAGCAGACCTTGGATTCTGTGACGGCCAGCAACAAGCGTAACGAAGAGCTTGTAGTGAAGCTGACAGCCCAGATAGATCAGCTTCAGAAGATGGTCAAGAATCTGGAGGATAAGAACCAGCGCCACAACAAGCACACCTTTGGCAAGAGCAGTTTAAAGAAAAACAAGCGTGCAGAGGATAAAAAGAGCCGTGAGGAGGAGAAAGAAGACTATGATGGTAATCACGATAATAGGGCACAGGCATCTGAGAATACCGATAATAAGATTGACCAGACTAAGGTTAAGTCTGAGCATCTTGATGGTGAGCGTGCCAAGCGTGAGAACTATACGAAGATGAATGCTGCCAAGGTGACCGAACTGCTTTGTGATACCAGCAATATCCCTGCGGGCATGCGTTTTATTGGATTCAAGGAAATCAATGAGTATGATAAGATCAGCTACATAGAATGTGTTTCATATCAGGTAGCCATTTTGGAAGATGAGTTTGGAGTACGTCATGAGTACTTTGTACCTGCGGATGCTGAGAAAGCAGCAGGTCGTCGCCCCCATCTGAATACGATGCCAGGAACTCATGGAACCCCAGAATTCATTGCAGATCTGGCCGCAGACATCTACCAGTTGCATACTCCTAACTATCGTGAGGGTATCCGCATGGAGATGGACAAGTTTACCTGCTCTGACAATACCCGAATGAACTGGTTGAAGAACGGTGCCAAGATGCTGAAGCCACTGGTAGAGCTGCTAAAACTGAAACTCCTGAAGGTCGGCTCTTTCCTGAATATCGATGAAACCTGGTGCCGAATAAGGATTAAAATAAAAGGTGACGGAACCAAGCTTGGTCATTACTTTAAGAAGTACATCTGGATTCTGATTAACAAGATAGAGCAGGTCGCCTACTTCTTATATGACAATGATGAAAATGACAGTCGTGGTTACCGGCCTATCAGCAGTTTTCTCTCAGGATTCAAGGGTACTGTAGCATCTGATGCTTATGCTGTTTACAAACAATTATGCATAGAACATCCTGACATAGAGCATTGCCTGTGTTGGGCACATGTCCGAGCGAAATTCCAATATGCATTAGAGATAAGCAAGGAGGAGGATGCTGAATGGTATCGTAATCAGATAGACTATCTTTATTTGGTCGAAAGTGAGATCTTCACAGATGATCAAGTTACACCTGACACGGTAAAGGAAAGACGTGAAGGAAAGGATGTTACAGACGTCCTAACATCCTTATATACACATGCAAGAAAAGCTTTGCATCAGAAGGGTAAGAAATACAGTGACCTGATGATACAAGCATTGAATTATATGCTGAACAGTTGGGACGACCTACAGACTTACCGCAAGGATGGTAGGTATACCATTGATAACTTGCCAGCAGAGCGTGCTATCCGTCCATTTACCGTTAGTAGAAAGAACTCGCTGCATTATAGTAGCGAAGAAGGTGTGGAGATGGCAATGACATACCTTACAATCATTGAAACAGCCAAGATGTGGGGACTCCAGGTCAAGGAGTATCTTACCTATGTCTGGCGTGAGGTGATGAGTGGAAATACTGACTATGAGTCAATGACTCCTGAGGTGGTGATTGCCAAACAAAATAGTTAAAACTTAGTTAAACAAGAAAAATTTCAAAGACAGGATGCCCTTTGTTTAAAGGACCTCCTAAGCAATTGAGTGCTTACAGAAGTATTTGGAACTAGTGGAGATAGAAGATAAAAATGTTGGTCGAATGGAGGTGCTAATGGGAACATGCCATTTGTGCCTGAAGCGGAGGAAACAAAAAAGAGTCCCATCGAACGATGAAACTCTTTTCACGGAGAACGGATAATGGCTTCCATAACTCACGGCAGGCCGCTAAGTGCCCTACGAATCTGGTTCATGGCATTGCTGGGGCAAGGTTCACGATTAATGGTAGAGAGGAATGATTACGATACAGGACTTGTATAACATAGTAGGGAATAAGATTGCTAATGAGGCGCAGAAGGCTCTCATTAGGAATAACTTCCCCCCTCAAATAGCAGAGCAGATGTGTAACGCCATCGACGGCCAGGAGAGAGCTGAGCACTTTCAACGCCTGTTGAAGGAATACAACGAGTGGATGCAGGACCAGCAGCGCCAGCAAGAGGCCGTGCAGCGGTTTTTAAAGGAGTATTATTATAAGTAAGGGGGATGTTTCATGAGTGGTTTACTGAGCTCGTTTGCTATAAGTGTTGCGGCTAATATCGTAACCTCTCTTTTCTCGAAGAATAATACGGAAAAAGAGATACGGACTGCATTTCAGGATGCTATCGAGAAATGGTGCCCTAATGAAGATATAAGGAGGTTTCGAGAGAGGGAAATCAGTAAGCTTTTGGAGGATTATATGGCTAATCCTAACATGGATCCATCAAATCTTTCAGCAGATATGAAAGAGTTCCTTTCTGTTTTCGAGAAGTGTATAGCGGAACATCCTGCGGCATTTAATTATCTATCTGCCATTAAAGAGAAGGGGTACTATGATGTCGTGATGACTTCGATTCAATGCGTCCATCATAAGCTGGATGTCATTCAAGAGAAGTTGGATGCAGCTAATCCTATACACGAAGAACTACACTCTGAGGCTGTCGCAGAGTTAAATACAGTACTGGCAGAGGAGGTGGAGGATGCGGTGAATACGCTGTTGTATGGTATTATAGCGGCTTTTGACGATGAAGATGTATTTGCTTATACCGAGGTCCACGAGAATGGAGATATTGAGGTTGTTATAGATAAGGATTCGATGTTGGTGGAAGAGGATGGGGATTTCTACAGGCCAAAATTCCATGACTTCGACTACGACTGGGACAAAGAGAATAGACCGGATTGGACTACAATAGACCCTGATGCGGATTTCTGGGAGATGTTCTCGGAGAGCTATATAGCTGCATTCCAACTGATGAGAATAAACTTCAACGATGGAATGGATGAGATCCAGTCATATCTGGATAAAAAGAGCATCAACGATCAGTTGTCTACGGACGAAAAGCGTCAACTGAACTATATCATACAGAATATGCGAGCCGTGGAATCGGTCTTTGATAAATACCACGATATCTTTCTTAAGGTGGATAAGGCTCATTTTTGCAATTTGGAAGTGAAATGTGTTCGTGAATTTGAGCAAAATGGGCTGCAACTCGGTCATTTTGAGATATACTATGCGACAGAATCGTACAGAGAGAAAATGACGGAAACGATAGCACCAATGGAGATGCAAGACAACTTGCTTGATGTGTATATGATTAATCCAGACTATTATTTTAAGGTAACTGGATATGTCGGTGAATTGTTCCACTCTGTCAGGGCCTGGTGGGAGTTGTCTGGTATGAAGCAGAATGAGATGGAAGGGGAGTGATGGTAATGAGGGATGACTTTGGATGGTTGATGTAAGATAATGATCGCCATGAATACAATCCAGGGAGTAAATCCCAAAAACTCAAAGAGGTGCTGAAGAGAGGGGGGGGATGGAGTGATGGCTTGTTTGTCACACAGAAATCACAGATAGCACAGAATGGTATAATGATGAGAGATTACATCAATAACTATGTTAACTACAGCGATATAAGAATATGAACAGTGCAACAGAATCAGTAGAGATAACCTCAAAAGGAATAAGGAAGGTATTGAATAAATACACTCCTCAGCGAGCCATTGCAGAATATATCTGGAACGGTTTTGACGCTCATGCCAAAGTGGTGAAGGTTTATACTGATAGTGAAAGAGTATACGACAGCATTACCAGCATCAAAGTGGCTGATGATGGTGACGGAATAGTATATGAATTGCTACCTGTTGCATTTAAACGTTTTTACGAATCACATAAATCAGTGAAAGGGAATGTAGATAGTCGCTTTTCTAGAGGGAAAAACGGATATGGACGTTTTACTTTTTTTAAATTTTCTGACAATGCTACTTGGCACACTAGATACAAAAAAGAAGATGAGATCTTACAGTTCAGTATTGACATCAATAGCCAAAAATTGACAGATTACCACGCAGAAGTTCCAGGACAATCAACAGAAGAATCAACAGGGACAGAGGTGGTATTCACTGATATAAATAATGATGATTTATCAACTCCATGGGTAAATGAGAAACTGATTCCATACCTTCGTGCTGAGTTTGCATGGTATTTTAAAGTGTATCCCGAAAGAAAACTCTACATTAACGATGAGTTGTTGGACTGTTCGTCTGTAATTGCAGATAGTGAGATTTTTGATCAGCCTATTGAACTTGACGGAATAGATAATGAGTTGTTTCACATCTATTATTTCCAGTGGTCAGAAAAACCACAGGATGAGTTCTCGAGATTCTACTACATGGATGCGGACGGCAATCTTAAATATCAGCGGACAACGCATTATAACAACAAAGGCGATTATTTCTGGCATAGTGTTATTGTGAAAAGCACTTTCTTCAATAGCCTTGCTGACATAGAGGATGAGGAAAACACGTTGTTCTCAACACTTCCGGAGAGACGTATCTTCAAAGCGCTTAATGATAAACTGAACGACTATTTGGGAACCAAACGGCGTCCATTCTTGAGAGAAAAGGCAGAAGTGATGGTCGGAGAGTATGAATCGGAGCATCTTTTTTCATTCATTGGCACGTCTCCTTGGGAAGAAAACAGGAAAACCTACTTGCAGAGCTTTATAAAGGAGCTTTACGAGGTGGAGCCTGCTGTGTTTACAAAACTAAATGCTGCTCAGAAGAAGATATTCATCCGTCTATTGGCTCAAGTGATGGACACCGACCATAACGACAGTCTTTTCAAGATACTTGGAGAGGTGGTAGATTTGCAACAAGATGATAAGGATAAATTCGCAACCATTTTGGAAACGACAAAACTGAAAAGTATTGTCGCAACCATTCAACTAATTGAGGACAGACTGGAAACCATTAATGCGCTACGTTTAGTAAATTTTGATCATTCCCTTAAGGCCGGAGAGGTAAAGCATCTGCAGAAGTTGATAGAGAAGCACTATTGGATCTTTGGTGAGGAGTATAGATATATATGTTCCGAGGAGACAAAGTTTCAGGAGGCTCTGGATAAGTACAAATATGCATTGCATGGGGCTAAAAACAAGAATGAATACATAAAGCATCCTGACAAATACAAAGAAATGGATTTGTTTCTGTCAGGACAGGAGTTCAGATATAATCGCCCTTTCAATCTGGTGGTAGAAATCAAGAATCCAACAAATGTGCCTGAATTGAAAACTGAACACCACGGACAATTAATAACCTATGTGGATGTTATCATGGAGTCAGATGATTTCCAAAATCCCGGGTCGTTTTGGACATTTATATTGATTGGCAATAAAATCGACAGCAAAGTAACCAGAATGATGTCGGATAAGTATACAGGAGAGTGCCCCGGAGGAGATAATTACAAGATTTATGTTAAGACATGGGGGCAAATTTTGGATGAGGCAGAATCGAGAATGAAGTTTCTTCAAGAAAAGTTTATAAACCAACGTAACAACTTGGCAGGATTGAAAGGTGCAGATGATGTTGTAGAAGCGGTGGTAAACAATACGGCAGCAGCCACGGATGTGAGGTGATTCGGATTTTAGTATTTGTTTGTGTCGTAATGACGGCCAAAAGATGTTAAGGAAGTTTGTGACTAATCAAAAGACGTTTATAGATGGATAAGGAATATACCATACTACATATTTCCGACCTACATAAGTCAGAAGAAGATTCATACAAGGACTTGATGGAGTCCTTGCGTATGGATTGTGAGACGTATGAGCAAGAGGGAATCAAAAAGCCGGAGATTATTGTAGTTAGTGGGGATATTGCTGAGGGAGCAGAAGGGCCGGATGCTGATGCAAAAATAGAAAAACAGTATGCAGAAGCGGGGGCATTACTCCAACAAATGACGGACTACTTCCTTGAAGGAGATAAGACGCGTGTTATCATTGTACCAGGGAATCATGATGTTTACAGGGAGATATGTAAGGAGGCGTGTGCGCCGTCAATCAGCGACAAGAAAGAGGATTACAAAGTATTCAGAACAGGAGAGAGCAATATTAGATGGTCGTGGAATGAATTTGCATTCTACAAGATAGCGGACCGTGATAAATATGAAAAACGGTTCTGTCATTTTGTGAAGTTCTATAACGACTTTTACGGTGGAATACGTACCTTGCAAGAAGACTGCGCCTTACACGGGGATGTGATAGAGATAGGAAGCCACAACATTGCATTCCTGACGCTTAACAGCTGCTACAATTTGGATCATCTGAATGATGCTGGTTCCATCTATCCAGGTGCAGTGACAGAGAATGGTAGGGAACTGAGCAAATTGAACAAGAAAGGCTATCTACTATGTGCAGTGTGGCACCACCACATTTCTGGACTTCCTACAGAACACAACTATCTTGACTATAGGATTCTGACTTCGCTGATGAGATATAACATTCAGATTGGATTGTTTGGACATCAGCATAAATCGAAAGTTGTACAACAGTTTTTTGACGTGACAGAAGAGAAGGAAATGTTTCTGATTAGTGCCGGTTGTCTATATGGTAATGTGAAGCAACTGCCACCAGACACTTCACGACAGTATAATCTGATTAGCGTGAAGATGTGCGGGCAACAAGTGGGGATTGAGGTAAGAACCAGAAAAGACCAAAGTGAGGGGCAGTACCAAATACCCAGTTGGGGACATTCTTATATAGGAAATTCTAATCACAATGTTGTAGTGAAGGAATTAAGGTTGCCAAAGCCAATGGTGACTCCGATAAATGATATTATCAATGACTTAGATGTAAAGATAAGGACATGTGGAGATTATCTGAACGGGCTGCGGGAAATGACGGCATTGCGTGAAAAAAATGCGATAGTAGAGCGTTATATAGATGACTACTTAGAGAATCTGAGTCCAGAAGATTGTTATGAGGTTTTGGATATACTTGGCGAAATAAGAAGCCAAAGACAGGCGATGTATCTGTTGGGGGCTGCCAAGACATTGAGAGACAAAATGCTGATGGAGCAACTGAAAACAGTTACTTTTATCAAAAACAGTAATGATCCAATGGTGATAATACTGAGGGACGAATAAAAATGGTGGGATATGAAAGAAAGAACTAATTTCAAATTCAATATCGAGAGTGTTCTGAAGATACTGTCGAACGATATTTATGACTCACCTCTGTCTTTGCTTAGGGAGAATGTGCAGAATGCCTATGATGCCATATTACAAAGGCGCTATGAGGATAAAAGCTTTACAGAGGATGGAGGAATAGATATTCTGCTGGAAGGTAATCAACTGACCATTGCGGACAATGGAATAGGTATGACCAAAGAGATGCTGGACAAGAACTACTGGACAGCAGGATCAAGCGGCAAGAACACTCCAGAGGCTAGAGCGGCCGGTGTGGTAGGTACATTTGGTATAGGAGCTATGGCGAATTTTGGTGTTTGTTCCTATTTGGAAGTTACATCAAAATATTATAATGGAGAGTATAAAACTATCAGGTCGAGTGTGAAACGTGACGAACTGGAAACAGACCCTAACTGTATCCAGTTTGATGATGAGATAGAGGAATTTTCACATCCTGGAACTACGGTAAAAGTGCTGTTGCTGCCTGATAAACAGATTACTGTACAACTGGTAAAAGATTATCTGAGGCCTTATGTAAGGTATATCCCAATTCCTGTTCTGCTGAATGGAGAACTGATAAGTAAAGAAGTATATGAATTCGGTAATTCACATAAAGAAGGAGTACTGTTCTTTGAAGGTAATCACTCCCGGAATAGGGTGCAATTTGACTATAGACTCCTTCTTACCAAAGGGGGAAAGGTTACACCAAAACTATTTCTGTACAACCTAAAGTGGCTGGAGCAATCGGTGGAAGGTAATATGCTACTTGTATCAGGAGAGTCTACACTGTTTGGATATAGAAACAGCTTTGGACTGGCTCCAGTGCCAGTATCGAGTACCTTTGGTTATGGTGGTGTTGTGAATTTGTTAAGTCTTACCCCAACGGCCGGTAGGGATGCTATCAGCAGAGAGAGTATCAATATGGTAGCTCAGATTGTGGCAGAAGCAGACTATGTGGCTGCATCATGTATTGCAAAGACTGAAATGGCGGACATCTCTCGAGAATTTTTAAGATATATTCGCTATAATAGCTTGTTTATGCTTGGTGAGAATGTAAATATCTTTGTTTATTCAGATAAGCCAGGAGTGAATGAGACCATCAGACTGAAAGACCTCACGTCTGAACATGAAGGTAGAAAGGTCAGATATTACACTGGGATGGATCAAGCGATACTGAAAACCTATACAGACGCTGATAATATCGTGTTGCGCCCCAGCGAGGATTCTGACAGGCGACAGGTACAGATGTACTTTATCAACCAAGTTCGGATACCGATGATTTCAGACAGTCCGCAAGTGACTTACGAGTATAAGGATAGTGAACTTGACGCAGCGGAATACTCTATTAAATGGAAGGTGGAAAATATCTTAAAACACGACTATTTGTTCTCAGTCTGTGAAATCCAGTTTGCTGAGATATCACATGGACTTCCCGTTTTAGCAAAATGTGAAGGTGATAAGTTGACTATTTATTTGAGGCGGAAGTCTAACGAACTCAATTATCTTTGTGAAATATACAAGAATGACTATTCCTTGCTGGAGCCTTTGGTGAAAGATTATGTAAGGACCAGCCTGTACACAAAGTTTTCGCAGTATGTCCCCTCTTCGCAGAAAGGCGGTGCAGAGTATATGTATAAGATGCTTCTGCAAAGAAAGGAAGACTGGTCATACGAGAGCACTGAGGTGGGCAATATTGAATCGGTGTGGGATGCATATCTTCATGGTAAAGCCAACATGGAAGAAGTGGCCGCTGTTATCAATCGTGTAAATACGGCACATACACAGACTGTAGCCCCTAACAATATTGGTAACATCATAGAGGTGTTGGGTGAACAGAAGCTTCCCCAACCAGCAGCGCCAGCAGAACCCAACAATGGAGGTATTCCTCCTATAGAGGCTTTGCCCCCGATTATGCGAATAGACAAACAGACGAACCTTAAGATACTGGTAGCAGATAGTGACGAGCAGCGAATAAACGGTTATAAGAGTTTCCTTGCACTATCGGACAGCGTAAAAAATTTCTATATGGACTTCTTTATGCAGCCTCATACAACAAGGATTATCTGGAGCATGCACAGAATAATATACATCTTTACGTTGCTGTCTGGAAGTCTGACACTCTATTATGACATGGAGCTGAAGACAAAGTTAGAGAAAGACATGACGGGCGGAAAAGCTATCACTACATCAACAATCATTACGAAGAACCGTATATTCGTTCCGATTATCCCTGAGATGGAGGAGTATTTTGATATAAAGGAGGGTAACAGGAAGTTTGTGGTAAGGTTTGATGATATAAGGAGCTGAAAGCTGGGAAGATTCAAGATCTAGGCAAAGAGTTAAGAAAAAGTAAATCTTGCTAATAAATGCAACCTGATTGCGGATAAATCGTTATTTTTGCAAAATGGAAATATTATATGCATATGAGCAGACTGATTATTAGGAATGTTGGACCAATCAAAAGCGTGGATATTCGCCTGAACAAGGTGAATGTATTCATCGGTCCGCAAGGCAGTGGCAAGAGCACCATCGCCAAGATTGTTAGTTTCTGCTCTTGGCTGGAGAAGGTAAACGAGGCCACTGATCGTGCCGCTGTGGATGGTCTGATTAAGCGACTCGGCAAGTTCCACCATATGGAAGAGTACTTTACTGAGAAATCGGTGATACTTTATCTGGGGGA
>Ga0310691_10008077_pt1 | contig 10870 bp, 6 predicted proteins | sample 176DNAGHGlowgp2_FD_203887 | JGI IMG/M metagenome (GOLD analysis project Ga0310691, IMG submission 203887) | Sheep rumen microbial communities from Palmerston North, Manawatu-Wanganui, New Zealand - 1766 DNA GHGlow gp2 (v2) (version 2) | ecosystem: Host-associated > Mammals > Digestive system >... | reverse complement strand
TTATTTAGTTTTAATATGTCCATAATAAAAGCTTGAGGACTAAATAAATTCTAATATTTTTTTTAGAATTTATTTATTTTTTATTATTTTTTTCACCTCATCTAACAATAAAAATCAAAAAGAGCCAGAAAGTAAGCAACAGGATGTCTTTATATTCATAAAGACGAATACATAGTCTATTTTAATATAGATATATTAAAATTATATGTTTTTGTTTTTGCTAATGCAAAAACGTAAAAATTTTTTGATAAAACTTTTTTACAAAAAAGTTTTGAGGATCCAAACTTAGTTTGGTTTAATAAAGATCTTTTTATTATTGAGATTTAAAGTACATTGTGAATCGTAAGACAATATTGCTTTAGGATAAGAATGTCCAAAGTTGACATTATATATAATAGGTGTTTTTAAATCAGAAAAGACTTTTTTATATATTTCTTTATATTCTTCATAATAAACTTCATCGACAGGTTTACCAACAATAAGACCTTTTATAGATTCCAAAATGCCTTTATTTTTAAATATATTTAACACCTCTTCTAACTTTCCTGGAGACATTTTCTCTTCAGATGTTTCTAAAAATAATATCTTTTCTTTCCATTCATCTAATGTTGGTAAGATATTATATCTTTCATAAATTATATTTTCATCACCATATCTTTCACCTGTGAAGATATCATAAAAAGTGTCTAAACATCCTCCATAAAGTTTACCATCCACAACACCTTCACCATTTAAAACTTCATAACCATGTTTTTCTTCTTTAACGACTCGTGGTTTTCCTAACTGTTCAGGACCATAACTATCTCTATCTAAATACCATATCGGACTAGATGTGATATCATAAGGTTTATCGAGAGAAAATAATCTTTCAAAATAATACTTAGAATAAGGTAACATCTCATTATCTAATTCTGCTATATCTTGTAAAAAAGACTGTCCATAAAATGTAGAAAGACCTAATTTATTAAACATAAGATGATTATTTGTTGAATCAGAAAACCCTAAAAATATCTTTGGATTATCTTTAACAGCGTTAATAAATTCTTGATCTTCCATTAAATAAGGTATCGTTTTATAAGTATCATCGCCACCAATAGCACAAAAAACTGCTTTTATATCTTTATCTAAAAAAGCATCTTTTAAATCTTGAGCTCTAACTTCTGGATGGTCTTTAATATAATCTATATCTTTTAAAGCATTAGGCATTATTATTGGTTCTAAATCAAATGACTTTAATCTTTTTAAACCTAATTCTAGTTCATGTTTACAATAAGGCATTCCTAATATTCCTCGTGATAAACTGACAATAGCAACTTTATCTCCTTTTTTTAAACTCTCAGGTTTCATATTTCAAATGTTAATATAATTATTACATTATTTATATTTTGTATTTAAGTAGATATTTTTTGAGAAGTGCTTCATTTGAGTATTTCTAATAAAAATTGTATTTTTTAGGAGTTGTTCATTGTGTGTTTTATGTAAAAAATTATATCTTATTAATTTTTAAAACTTTTTTGAAAAAAAGTTTTATCGAAAAACTTTTGTGTTTCAACATTCGTTGAAACAAGAATATATAGTGTATTTAAATATACATGTATTAAGGCGCTTCGCCGATTGAGAAGGTATCTTTGTTACTTTCCTAGAAAGTAAGAAGATATCCAAACTTAGTTTGGTAATTTTAAAAAATATATTATCAATAAAATATAGCTTATGGATAATAATATTAAAAAATGTTTATTTTCTGTATTTACAACGAGTAATACAGTATTTTGTGGAACGTCATGTCCTGATTTACAAAAAAATCAAGAAGATGCATTTAAGCATAATGTATCTGAAAAAGAAAAGGAAATAATAGAGAAATTTAAAAAGATTTTTAATTTAGAAGATAAAGAAATAGTTGGACTTACTGTAAAATCTTTCATTGATGGATCTTTAGCTTTTTCATTTGGAAAAGAAAAGATTAATGAAAAAGAAGCTAAAGAACTAAAAGGTAAAGAATTAAAAAAAGTTGATGAGTTAATTGATGAGGAAATGAAAGAAGAAACAAATAAAGATTATTATTTGTATCATGAATACATATCTTTTGATATAAAAGGTAAAGATATTGATCTAAAAGGTAACTCTTCTATATATATTTTAATAAAAAATGCAAAAAAAGTAAATGATAAAAAATTAACATTATATAAACATGATGATGCAAAAGAAAAAGAAAAAGATAAAGATGGTAATATTATAGATTCTAAATTTATATTTGCTAAAAATTACAAATTCACAAACTCTGATCCTGACAGTGAAATATTTATAAAAAAATCAGATATTGATGCGCTTGACAAACAATAATAATCTAAGTATTACTCAAATAACTGTTTATATAATAAGACTCTTCGCTGTTGCCTACTTTAAAAAGTACTAGGACTAAGTCCTGGACCTACTTTAAAAGTAGGCAAATAGGATGTTTCTACATTCGTAGAAACGAATACATAGTGTATTTTAATAGATAATGTATTAAAATTAGTTATGTATTCTTGTTTTGACGAATGTCAAAAGTTACTTTAAAAATAACTAAGTAATAAATGTTGGATCCAACGTCACGTTAGTACTTTCTTAGAAAGTAAAAGTTTTTTGGTGACTTTTTAGAAAAAGTAAAAAAGATTTTATTAGCAAGATAATATAGTTGAAAAATGGTTAATGATAATGATGCCGATAAGATGAAGGAAATGGAAAAAGATAAGATAGAAAAGGATAAGATAGATGAAATAAAGTTGAATAATAAAGATAAAAAAAAATTTGATATTAATGATTTAAAAAATATTGATAAGAAATATTTTGGAATAGGAGCTGGTATTATATTGTTTTTTATAATTTTGATATGCCTTATTCCTAAAAATAAAGATAAAAAAAATAAAAAAAATAAGAGTAATAAAGAAAATGTTAAAAAAGTAGTTAAAAAACAAGTTGTTAATAACTATTATAAAAATAAAGCAGAAGCTAATAAATATTTTGAAGAGAATAGAGATTATCTAGCTTTAGAATATGGTAAAAAATGTATCAACGACAATCCTAAAAACCCTAATGGATATTTTGTTGTTGTAAAAGCTTTATTATCTGTTAAAGAATATGAAGAAAGTAAAAAATATCTCGAAAAAGCTAAAGATTTATGTGTTAATGAGATAGATAAAGAAAATTATAATAAATTAGAAAATATTTTAAATGACAATATTAAGAAAAATGAGGAATTATTAAAAAACAATATAAATACTAAAAATATAATTCCTTTTTTAAAGAAAACATATATCAATGGTGGAAAAATAAATAAAGTACAAATAGATTATAATGAACATAATGTTAGAGGATTAATAGCTACTGACGATATTAATGATGATGAAGTTGTTGTTAAAATGCCTAAAGAATCATTATTAATAGCTAATGATGCAAGAAAATATATTTGTGAAAAATATTCTAAAGCAGATAAAGTAACTGAAAAAGAAATAGATGATATAATTGGACAATGTTATTCACCTAATAACTTTTCATTAACATTTTTCATTTTAGAAAATATTGATAATGAAAAATATAAGGAATATCTAGACATAATATTTTCTAATAATTATGAATCTTTTCCAGTTAATTTTAATGCTGAAAAAATAAAAAAATATGAAAATACTGATGTTATAAATTTAATAATTTATGAAAATTACAAATTTGAACATGATCTTAATGAATTAAGAAAAATAAAAAGTATTTCAAAATATGATGATAAAACTATTAAAAAAGTATTTTTAGGAGTATCTTCAAGAACATTTCAATATAGTATTCATGGTAAAAATAACATTTTTTTATGTCCTTATATAGACATGGGTAATCATGGATGTGAAAGAAATACTAGGTGGTATTATGATGATAACATTGATCATTTCTGTTTAAAAAGTAATAAAAAAATTAAAAAAGGAGAAGAAATAACAGATACTTATGGTTCATTATTACCTAATAAAAAATTGTTTGTTAACTATGGTTTTACTGATATAAATAATAAAAATTTAGATATAAATTTAATATTTAACGATAAACAATATACTTGTAAATATATTAATGAAGTTGAAAATAATGATATAACTAAATTATTTGACGATATTGTAGCTTATATTAAATCTAATAAGAAAGTTAAATATAATAATGATAAACTTGAATTAAAAAAATTAGAGGAGTTTAATAAAATATGTGTTGAAAGATTAAAAAAATACAAAACTACATTAGAAGAAGATATTAAAAATTTAGAAGATAAAAATATAACTTTCGATGATTTTAACTTTACATTAATAAATAAAGATGAAAAAACATTATTGAATTATTTTATAGAATTTAGTTCAGAATGTATTAACTTCTTAAAGAAAAATTCAATAAAAAATATTACCAAAAAAATAGATGATAAAAAATTTAAATTATCAAATACTTCTAAATATTATTTAAAAGAATTATCTGAAAAATACTTACTTAAAAAGTAAGCAATTCCTTCTCAGACGGCGAAGCGCCTGTTACTTTATAAGTAATCAACTTGAAACTTTTAAAAAAAGTTTCACAAAATAATATATTATATATTAAATAAATTATTTATAAACAGATAACTACTTTTTACAAAAGTAGCAAAATCAACACTTTTTTCCACGTCAAAAAAAGTGTTCAAAAATGACGTTCGTTCTTTTTAGGAAAAGAACCAAAAACTAACTGCAAACATTTTATTTAGTGAGCCTCATGGACCACAATCAGATCAGTTACTTTTTACACTAAAAAGTAACCAAAAATCAACTTTTTTATCAAAAACCTTGACTAAAAAACCCTAGTACTGGTAAATATTTGAAATATTATATTAAAATACATTATATATTATTTGTTTCGACCATCTGTCGAAACGTAACTTTGCTACTTTCTTAGAAAGTAGAATTAATATTGTTTATATTTATTTTAGAAAATAATAATTATTAGAATTAAATAAAAAGACGGTTAATAAAGTTATAAGAAATAAGTAAGAATTTAATTTTTTAATGAATTTAAAATGTGTTTTAATAATGATGAGTACAGATATACGTTTAAACTTGGACATTTTTTTTCATTTATAGTAATCTTTTCATCGTTTTTTAATATTTATAGTAGTGATAATAATAATAATAAACAATATATAAAATCACAAAAAGTAGAAATTTATAATGTTAAAAATAATTTAAGTTTTAAAAATAATATTTTAGAAAATGAAAATTTCATAGATAAATTACTTTTTTTTTTAAAAAAAAACACATCACAAATTTTAGATGATATATATGTTGACGAATCTTTTAAAAATAATGTTTTAAAAAATATTTTAAAATATAAAAATAATTATTTAGAAATTAAAAACAATAAAAATTTACCAACAAATGATAAAAAAATAAATAATTTAAAAATATATAATGAATATAAAAAAAATATAGAATTATTAAAAAAAAAATATTTAAGATTTAAAATTTTTAAAGATATAAAATTAAAAAAAAAATTATATAATAGAGAAAAAATTATTGAAATAAATAAAAATATAAATACTTATTTTGAAAATTTAGGATATTTAAATAATGAAGTAAATACAGAAGTTATTTTTAATAAAAATAATATTTATATTAATCATAAAATAAATGAAGGAGATATTTTTTATATAAATTCATTTGAAATTCTTTCTAATAACTTAGATATTAAAAATATTATTGAAAAAAATATTAAAAAATTTTTTAGAAAAAAAAATGAAAAATTCTTAATGAAAAAAATAGAAAATTTTCAAAATAAATGTTATAAAGATATTTTATGTAATGGTTATTTTAATTTCAAAAAAGAATTAATAAAAATATATATTTGTAAAAATAATAATGAAAAAAATGTAGATATTATAATTGCAATTGAATCAAATAAAAATGATTTATTAAAAAAATATAAATATGAAGATTTTATAATAGAATATGAATGTGATTATGAAGTTACAAATAGAGAAAGAAATAATATATTATATAAAATTTCTAATCCAGTAAAAAAATATACAATAAATAAATTATTTAAATTAAAAAAAGGTAATTATTATAATGAAAAAGATATTGAAAATTTATATAATTCTCTATTTTTTACAGATATTTTTAAATATATAGATATAAAAGGAATAATTAAAAATGATTTATTATATATTTCCACAAAATTAATTCCAGTAGAACGTTTTTCTTTAGAATATTCAATAAAATTAAATATTAATAGAAAAAATATACATATTATAAATTCTTCATCAGTAAAAATAAAAAATTATTTTAAAAGAATGGAACAATTTTTAATTCAATTAATTATTGAAAATAAAAATAAATATATATTAAAAGATTTTAAATATTTAGATAATTATAGTTTTTCATTTTCTAATAATATATCCTATCCTTATTCAATTATTTTTGATAAATATTGTGATAAAACAAATATAAATATCGGATTCATAAATAGTTTCGATAAAAAAAAAAATATATTTACTAAATTAAATTATATTTTAAAATATAAATATATTAATATTGACATAAATATATCATTTTTAGATATAACTATCGATAAAATAAAAATATATAATAAATTACGTAATCAATTTACACAAGATTCAGCATTAAGTTTAAAATTAAAATTTAAAAATAATTATATTATATCTAATTTTACAATAGAATGGCATATTTCTTCAATAAATAAATATTTTAATTTAATTTATAAATCGATATTTTTTAAATATTTAAATAATAATTTTAATTATTTTATTAAATTACTTTATGATCAAATATTTATTATAAATATTAATAATAATTTTAATATTAAATTTTTTATAAAAACAGGTAATATATTTTATCTTAATAAAAAAATACCAGAAAATACGTTATTTAAATTAGGAGGAGAAGAGACATTAAGAGGATGGAATTATGGAGAAGTAGGTCCTGGTTTAACGAAAAATAAAGGAAATGGAACTTTTTTATTATATTTTAGTAATGAATATAATTTAAAAATAAATAATGATCTTTTTTTTGTACCATTTATAGATTGTGGTAATATTTGGAATAATAAAGATAAAAATAAAAAAAATATAGAAGAAACATTTACTATAAATAAAAATATAATAAAACATTTTTATTTAAACACTGGTTTTGGTTTTGAATTTTTAATAGGAGTATTTAAAATAAGAAGTGATATTGGTATTAAAATATATGAACCTCAAAGTTTTAAAGATATATTTAATATAACTTTTAGAGTTATTAATAATTAATTAATATTTTTCATTAAATATTTTATCATAAATAAATTAATATACTCTTCATTAACATTTACTATTTCTTTATCAAATAATTTATAAAAAAAATGTAGTGTTCCATTTTAGTGTTTTATGTAAAAAATTACCAACCTAAAGTTGGTTATACCTTCTCAAACTGCTCACAAACTTTTTATAAAAAGTTTGACAAAAACCAACGTAACGTTGGATCCACAAAACTTTTTTGTAAAAAAGTTTTATCAAAAAACTTTTACGTTTTTGCATTCGCAAAAACAATAATACATAGTGTATATTTTATACATTATCTATAAAAATACACTATTATTTGTTTCTACGTATGTAGAAACATCCTATTTCCCTACTTTAAAAGCAACTACTTTCTAAGAAAGTAGCAAAAGCACCTTCTCAATCGGCGAAGCGCCTTAATATATTATCTATAAAAATACACTATGTATTTGTTTCTACGTATATAGAAACATCCTATTTGCCTACTTTAAAAGTAAGTAGGTTTTTATTTAAAAACTAAATGTTACACTCTTTTTTTTTATTTATATCTTTAAAAAATCATTATTATTATTTAAAACATTAACTTCATTAATATTATTATCAGATTTATTAATATTTAAAGAATCAGAATTCTTATTTTTATTAATAAAATCATCATTTTACATTGAAAGTACATTATTAAAACCTAAAAATGTACATAATAAAAGATTATATTTATTTATAGTTAACATATTTATGTTAATATAAATAATATAAAATGAAATAAGAAGTGGGTTCTATGAGGATCGAACTCATGACCCACTGATTAAGAGTCAGTTGCTCTACCAGCTGAGCTAAGAACCCAATATATATTTATGATAACATATTTTTTTTAAATTAATTAACTTATTGAAATTTATTAATATTAATTTTTCATTTATTTTTTACATGACTTACATTCATAATCTTCATCATCGTAAGAACAACTATTTCTACAATTTTCATCATCATTAGTGTCTTTCTCTTTTTCAAAACATTTTCTACTATAATCATCATCTGACATATAATCTTCTTCTTCTTTTTTTTCTTTTTCTTTTTCTTTTTCTTCTTCTAATTCCTTCTTTTTACGATGAATATTAAATACAAATAAAGTTCCTCCAATAATTAAAGCTCCTAAAAGTTGATATTTACTTGGAATTTCTTTTATTATCAATGATGAAAATAATAAAGTAAATATTATCTTTGAGAAATTTAATAATTCTAAAGCAGCTACTGATGAAGCTCTTTGAACACCATGAATAATACATGTATGATGCAAAAAAGCTATTGTTGAATAAATATATGTACATGGGTTTAAAAATACATGTAACGAAAATCTTTTAGTAAAACTTAAATATAATAAACCATATATTGCAAATATAGTTATTTCAACACATATAGCCTGCATCGCATTATCCCATTTTCTACAATAATACCTTCTCGTAATATCCCCTATAGAAGCTATCACAATATAATATATTATCCATAATAAATCAGAATTATTACTTGTAAAATTAGGATCAAATATCTTATTAAAATGAGATACCATGAATCCAAATACAACCAAAACACCATATATTATATAATATGGATGAAATTTTTCATGTAATAAGAATAATGCTAAACAAAAAACTATAAAAGGTTTTATCATTGCAGATACTTCCACATAAGGCACCGGCATCTTTTGTAGCATACTTATCTTAAAGGCAGCTGCATAAACAGGTATACCAAATAATATTATCTGTATTATCTCTTTCTTCTGAAAAAATGTCTTCTCAAAAGAAAATTGAGCATTATGCCGTAATTTACAGTAATTGTAATATATAATAAATACAAAAAAATTAATTATATTAGCATGAAAAGTTATATCCAACATTTTTATTCCTTCAGAAAAATAATCATTCTTAACGAAATACTTATTCAAGATATTAGACAATGCACTAAAGCAATTAGCAAGTAGATAATATATCATAACACTTACTCCGTGTTATTTTTAGTCTATTAAATAATTTAAAATATATAAATTTTCTATTTATTTTTTTTAAAATTTTTTTATCATATCTCACTTCATAAAAAATAATATATCAATTTTATACATTTTTCAATACTAAATCCTAATCACACTTACTTATTAAAATTAGTTATATATTCTTGTTTTCACAGGAGTACTTCATTTGGATATTTTTACATAAAATTTGTTTTTTTTTTATTTTTCAAAACCAATCTAAGATTGGATATGCCTTCTCAATCGGCGAAGCGCCTTCTACTTTCTTAGAAAATACCAAACTTAGTTTGGTTGCTTACTTTCTAAGAAAGTATTCGTTTCTATGAATATAGAAACATCCTGGATCCAACGTCACGTTGGTTGCTTACTTTCTAAGTAAGTTATATTATAAGTTTTTCTTCAGTATTAGAGATTATACTGTCTAATGTTTTTAGAGCTTTTTCTATATCTTTATCTTCTTTTGTATTTTTATCTAAATCGTTTGGGTTTATTAAGAAATCAACCCATTTTGTCAACTCATCACCGAACTTTATCTCAGTTCTTTTGTACTTATTGAGTTCTAGATATGTAAATTGTAGATCGTCCCAAACTATTACATCTTCATCAGTTTTATTAGGTTCAGAAGTAAAAAAACAATTATTAATAGGAGATATTCTTTCACAAATATCTTTATCATAAATCCTTATAGATATAATTTTTTTAACAAAATAAAGATCTACATAATTTATATTTTTATCGACATATATCCTTTCAAAATTAGAAATAGCCTTTACGTCATCAACTTTACTATTTCTATATTTTATCTCGATATATACATTATCACCATTATTAGTTGTAGCTAATATACTAAGTCTACATCCTCTAAGATAATTTTTTGGCAGTACATCTTCGTATATAGAATATATTTTTTTAATCTTTTTAATAATTATTTTATCACTTAAAATAGCATTTGTTAAAGATATTAAAATATCTTCATTATCTTTTTCCTCAAATATCCTCATAAATACATAAGCACTTATAGAACCTAGTTTTTTACTAGTATCTGTCATATCTTTATACTAACTATTTTCTAGTTACTTTAAAAACCAAAGTGACGTTGGATCTTCGTTCTCAAACGCCGAACCGGCTTTATTACTTACTTACTTTTAAAGTAAGTCTCAATCGGCGAACCGGCTTTATTATAAAAAAGTTGGACAAAAAATTTTTATGTTTTGACATTCGTCAAAACAATAATATATAACTAACTTAATACATTATCTATTAAAATACACTATGTATTAGTTTCTACGAATGTAGAAATATCTAGTTGCCTACTTTTAAAGTAAGTTATGTATTCGTCTTTATGAATATAAAGACATCTTGGATCCAACGTCACGTTGGTTGACTACTTTTAAAGTAGATTTTCACAAAAGATAAAAAAATATATTTATAATAATAACTTTTTAGATTAAGATAATTTATATATAATAAGTTTTGTATAATTATGTTGTATTATGTTATTTATTAAAAATTTTTAATTAGATAAATTTTTATTTTTTACA
>Ga0310691_10008076_pt1 | contig 10870 bp, 6 predicted proteins | sample 176DNAGHGlowgp2_FD_203887 | JGI IMG/M metagenome (GOLD analysis project Ga0310691, IMG submission 203887) | Sheep rumen microbial communities from Palmerston North, Manawatu-Wanganui, New Zealand - 1766 DNA GHGlow gp2 (v2) (version 2) | ecosystem: Host-associated > Mammals > Digestive system >... | reverse complement strand
GGCATCATGAACGTGCTGGCCGCCGATAAGTTGATGCTCAAACCCAAGCTCTACAGCACCTTCCTGCTGTGGCTGATGTCGGAGCTCTACTCGACGCTGCCCGAGGTGGGCGACCTGGACAAGCCCAAGCTGGTGTTCTTCTTCGACGAGGCACACATGCTGTTTGAGGACACGAGCAAGGCCATGACCGACAAGATTGAGCAGGTGATTCGCCTGATTCGCAGCAAAGGCGTGGGCATCTACTTCGTGACCCAGAGCCCCACCGACATCCCCGTGAACATCCTGGGGCAGCTGGGCAACCGTGTGCAGCACGCGCTGCGCGCCTACACGCCCAAGGATCAGAAGGCCGTCAAGACCGCCGCCGACACCTTCCGCGCCAACCCCAACTTTGACACCAGCGATGCCATCATGAACCTGGAGACCGGCGAAGCCCTCGTTTCGTTCCTTGACGAGAAGGGCGCTCCCAGCGTGGTGGAGCGTGCCAAGATTCTGTTCCCGCTGAGCCAGATCGGTGCCATCAGCGAGGGGCAGCGCAACGACATCATGCGCCAGTCGCGCCTGGCCGGCAAGTATGACAAGGTGGATGACCGCGAGTCGGCCTTTGAGGTGCTGATGAAGGTCAAAGAGCAGGAAGAAAAAGAGGCTGCCGAAGCTGCCGAGGAGAAGGAGAACGCCAAAAAGAAAGGCAAGGAGAAACCGGGGCTGCTGAGCCGTGTGCTCAAAGCCATCATCACCGCGGTGACCGCAGCCATCGCCACCATCATCGGCACGAAGGTGAGCGACACCATCAGCGGCAAGAAGACCAAGAGCAAGACCAGCGTGGGCAGCAAGGTGGCCAAGAGCGCGACACAGGCTGCCACACGCACCATCACTCGCGACATCCTGGGCAACCTGATCAAGTAGTTCTCGTTTTTTTCTTATCACGAATTGTCGAGTATTCGAGTGCTCGAACATTCGAGTTAATGAGGCGAAATGAGAGAGTTGCTGAATGGATTGTATGGTGAGGGGCCGGCGGTGATAGCGGGGCCTTGCAGTGCCGAGAGCGAGGAACAGGTGCTGGCGACAGCGCATGCCCTGGCCGACATGGGCATCAAGGTGCTGCGTGCCGGGCTGTGGAAACCTCGCACACATCCCGGAGGATTTGAAGGTGTGGGCACCGAAGGATTGCCGTGGCTGCAACGTGCCAAGCACGAAACGGGGATGCTAGTGGCCACCGAGGTAGCGACACCCGAGCATGTGGTGGCGGCACTGGACGCAGGCATCGACATCTTCTGGATTGGGGCTCGGACGACGGCCAACCCGTTTGCAGTGCAGCAGATTGCCGACGCATTGCAAGGCCATGATGTCCCCGTCCTGGTCAAGAACCCGATGAGTCCCGACCTGGAACTGTGGATTGGTGCCATGCAACGCCTGGGATTTGCGGGCATCACGCGCCTGGGTGCCATACATCGCGGCTTCACACCGAGTACCGAGCAGGATGAGTTTCGCAATGTTCCGCACTGGGACATCGCCATCGAACTGAAACGGCGCTACCCCACCCTGTGCATCTTGTGTGATCCGTCGCACATGGGTGGGCGGCGCGAGTTGGTGGGCGAGTTGTCGCGTCAAGCCCTGACAATGGGATTTGACGGTCTGTTTGTCGAGTCGCACTGTCGGCCCGAGGAAGCCCTGAGCGATGCTGCCCAGCAATTGACGCCCGCCGAACTGGCTCACACACTGGCTGAGCTGCACCCTCGTCATGGCGATGATGCCGGTGAGGAACTGGAACAGTTGCGCTGGCGCATCGACGAGTGCGACCGTGAGTTGGTGAGCCTGCTGGCCCGCCGCATGGCTGTAGTGCGCGAGATCGGGCACTACAAGCAGCGGCATCAGGTGCCTGTCGTTCAGACCTCGCGCTTCAATGTGGTATTGCACCACGCCATCGAGCTGGCAAGGGCCGAGGGCATGAGCGAGGCATTTATCACGGCTGTGATGCATGCCATCCACGACGAGGCAGTGAGACAGCAAGTTTAATTCATCGCACAACACACAACGCACAATCGCTCACCCCACGGGGCGAGCGATTGTGTTTCGGGTACTCCTCAGTTTAATTTGATGGGAGGAGACTACTAGAGGGCCAGGCGTAAGCCCATGTGCATGTCTACATACGTCGGTGCCTTCCAATGGCGGTGAACTATAGTTGCATAGATGGGAAAATCTATAAAACTGCCACCACGATATATGCGATCTGGTTCCATCTCAGAACTTGTGCAGACAGGATTGATTTGTGCATCCTCGGTGTAGCTATAACCATAATCCTGGCACCACTCATACACGTTGCCATTCATGTCGTACAGTCCCAGTTCATTAGGGGCTTTGGTGGCCACTATCTGAGTGCCAAAATTCGCCTCCCCATAATTCCCGGTATTGCCCTCGTACCATGCCACATCGTCGATGTTGTTGCTGCCGGCGTAGGTATAGCCCTTGGTGCGCTTGCCGCCCCGGGCCGCATACTCCCACTCGGCCTCGGTGGGAAAGCGGAACGCCATTCCGGTGAGCTCGTTCAACCGATTGATGAACGCCTGGCAGTCGTCCCAAGTCACAGATTCCACGGGTCGCTGTAGGCTTGGGTTTAGATTATAAGGAGATGTGTTGCTTGCCTGAAAGACGCTTGGGTTGGTGCCCATCACGGCCAGCCACAACTCCTGTGTGACCTCGGTCTGGCCGATGCTGTAGCTGGACAGTGTCACTTGGTGGGCCGGCTTCTCATTAAGAAGGTCTGATCCACCCATGGTGAACGTACCGCCCTCGACCTGCACTATCTTGAACGACACGCCATTGACAGTGTAGGTGGTCGTCACATCGGCTGAAGCCTTGCCGAGCATGATGTTGATCACCTGATTGACATCGGTCACATCTATCTTGCCGTCACCATTGACATCGGCTGCAGCATTGTTCTCGGCCTTGCCGAGCATGATATTGATAATCTGGTTGACATCGGTCACGTCAGCTTTGCCGTCGCCGTTGACATCGCCCGGCGACTTCAGGACAGGCTCGATGGCAATGTAGCCGGTGTAACTACCTGAAACGCCAGGAGCGCACACGTCGCCACGATCGACATATCCGCCCTCGGGCAGTGTGATGTGGCAACCCACCAGTTGCAGGTCATATCCGCAGTTGATGTAGCCATGCTCGAGGCGCACCGTGGCATTGTCGATGGTGAGGTTGGCGTCGCCATCGTCCTCGCTGATGGCGGTGCTACCGCCCCCACTGCGAGCGGTGGCAACAATCGTGCAGTTGCGGATGGTTATGCGATGGTCGCCGCTGCCCGAGCCACTGCCGATCCAGAGGGCTGCACCTGAATTGTTGACGGTGAGCCTGCCGGGACCTTCGATCACGGCACCGTCGCAGTTCCCGACCGACACGGCAATCATGGCAGTGTTGCGGGTACAGTTGATGGTGTTATTGCCTCGCAGCACAATCTTGATGCCCGGCAAAGCCCGATCCACCTTGATGGGTGTATTGTCTGAGGTGATGGTGGCGTTGGTCAGTGTGAGCACGTTGTCCTCGGGGTCGTAGGTGATGGTGCCCGTGATGCCGTCGCCGGCGACACCGTCCTTGTTGGCGGAGGTGACCACCGTGCCTGCGATGGTGATGGGATATTCTTCCGCAACCTCGTATTCGGTCAATGTGCCATCGGTGAGCAGCATCGGCCACCACCCCTTGGCCCGCGACTGCTGCACCTGTGCCATGGTCATCTTTTGGTCGTCGCCACCCGTGGTGAAAATGTAATAAGACTTGCGTGTGGGGCGATTGTCGAGCGAGGCGATGAACTGGTCGACGGCCGAGCTGCCGAGCTGGTTGCTGAAGACATAGAAGTTGGTAGTCAGTCCGGCTGCAAACGCTCCGGTCGACACCCTGAGCGAGGTCAGCTTGTTGGCTTCGCACGACAGCCTGCTCAATGCCGCGTTGGGTGTCAGGTCGAGTTGGCGCAGCTGGTTTGCCGAGCACAGCAGCGTCTGCAACTGTGTGCATCCTGCTACATAGAGATTGGTGAGCTGATTGTTGGCACAACTGAGAAAAGTCAGCTTGGTGTTCTTGTTCAAGTTGAGCGTGCCGAGATTGTTTTGGTTGACATTGAGCGATGTCAGTTCGGTGAAATACTTGATGCCCACCAGGCTGGAGATATTCCGATTGCCGACATTCAGTTCGGTAACCGCCTTCCACTCGTCCTGGTCGAGTTTGCCGTTGCTATCGGTGTCCGTATCGCTGATGGCCGAGCGGAAATTGGCATCGGGGAAGTTGGTGGTATTGAGATAGGCCACGCCCCAATAATCCTCGTAGACTGTGTTTACAGGCTTTAACCGCTGTGGATTCCAGCCCTTTGCTCTGGCAGCCTGCACCTGCTCGACGGTGAGTTCATTGCCTTTTTCGTATCTGTCCATGAATTTGAACGAAAGCATGGCACCTGTGCGAGTGGGCAATGACTCAACAAATTGAGCGGCCCCTGATCCGCTAATGTAGTTATCTTCCAACCACAAATCCTCCATTTTTGTGTTATTGGCCAGGTTGAGTGTGGTGAGCGAGGTATTGTAGCAATACAGTAATTTCAGATTGGGATTATGGCTCACGTCCAGCGTAGTGAGCGGATTGTCCTCACATCTCAGTTCGGTGAGTGCCGTCAATGCCGACACATCGAATGTGGTGAGGTTGTTTTGCTTACAAGACAAATCCGTCAATGCGGTGAAGTATTCAACTCCCTTGAGATTGCTGATTCCCAATGCTGTCGGACTCAACCAAGTAGTGTTAGCAACATCGGTGGTGGTGATGAATCGCTTCTTGAATTTTTGAGCCAGGTAATCGCAGAAATTGGCATCGGGGAAGTTGTCAATGCTGAAGTCTGCCACCACGTCTTTGTCGCTGATGACAATGTCGGTGCCTTTCACATCGCTCAGGAAAGCATTGTTGGTGTAGTCGTAATTGGCAATAGACTTGGACGAAGAGTTGAAGTTGGCACCGACGGGTTGCTGTATCACCACATTAGGTGAGAAACCCATAGATGACACATTCTCGACGTTGGGCTGGGTTGAACTGATGCTTTTGAGCGTGACCGTCTTGGGCGCAGTGGATGGATTAACCGAGTTATAAAAAAGAACATTAGAGATGTCCAGGAGGTCGCCTCCTCCACCATAGATGGTGGCATTCACATTAAAGAACGACACAGAGTTGTTGTCGTTGCTTCCCTCGATGCCGCCCTTGCTGGTGGCGGAAATATTGAGTGTCCCGGGGCCATTGATGGTGAGGTCGTATGCCCCGCTGATGTAGATGCCTCCCTCACTGCCGCCAGTGATGGTGGTTGTGCCGCTGCTCACCGTGAGTGTGGTATTCTTCTCAAATCGCACAGGTGCGGCTTGGGTGGCTGACAGATTGTTGGTGCCGACCAGTTTCACCGTCAATCCCGAGTTGCTCTCGTTGAGGATGGCGCGGTTGTTACTGCCCGTGCGCGAGATAGTGACGTTGGTGAGTGTGACGGTGTTGCTCGATGGGTCGTATTTTACCGTACCCGATGCGATGTTGCTGCCAGTGACGTTCTGGTAGTTGTCGCTGTTGACCGACACGCCTGCGATCTTGAAGCCGTAGTAGGTCGCGGCCTGCGCCGCCAGCGCCGCCAGCAGCAGTGCCAATATTGTGAAAAGTTTCTTCATATCTTTAGAGTCTTAGTGAATAATTGCGTGATGGTTTTACCCCTCACCCGACCTCTCCCCTGTGAGGGGAGAGGGGAAGTTAGACCCCTCACCCGACCTCTCCCCTGTGAGGGGAGAGGAGATTGGGGTTGGCATGACAGTGGTGTCCCGACATCAGGTTATTTGAGCTTGACGCTCTCGACAACAGCTTTAACTACGGGGTCTTCAGGCTGGATGAAATTAATGGTCACGTCAAGGCATTTCTCCTCACCCCAGTCGGCCACAGCATGGTAGAATTGGTTGCCTTCGCTGCGGAGGGTAGAATATGTTTTGTCGCCCATTTTCACGTCGGCGCCTTTCTCTATGCCACCTGTTTCGAAGATGTCCTTGACTGTCTCGGCTGCTGTCTTGTGGGGAATAAGCGAGACTTCGATTTTTTGTGTCATGTGATCCTCTCTTTCCTTGGTCATGATGATTTCAGCGAAGGCGCCCACAGTGGCTTTCCAGCCTTCGGGCACGTCTAGGATCAAGTCGTCGCTCTCGATAGAGCATGGTCCCGTCTTTTCAACCACAGCCTCTTCGTTCTCTTCGGCGGCTTGCTCGGTGGCAACAGAGTCAGACGGTGTGGTGCTGTCGGTGGCAGTGCTTCCGTTACATGCAGTGAACATAACCACTGCAGCAATCATTAAAAAAATCTTTTTCATTGTAGTTACTGTTTTGAGGGTTATTAATTGTTGTTTGTTTTCGCTTCAGGAGGGTTGCGATGGTGGCTGGCTCTGCTCGCGGGCCATCATCTGCTGGATGAGCGGCTCGAGGCGATGCGCCACACGCTCCACAATCTTGTCGACCAGCTGATCCTGCTGCTGGAGGTCGTGGAGGTATTGCGCGGTGAACCGCATGGTGGCTTCTTGACGTTCTTTCTTGTCCATAATTTCACGGATTGGGGGCGGAAATTTTGATAATGCAAAATTACTGCTATTCCTCATCAGGGGTGTTGTGATTTTCGGTCAAAGTGCTGAAAATGAGTTGTGATTTTCGGTCAAAATGAAAAAATCGGGCATTTTGCCCGATTTTCTGCTTGTGGATGACGGATTATATCTCACGCAGATTCCACGTTTTTTCTCATGCAGATTTAGCAGATTCTTCCAGATAGGCTATCTCGCGGATTTCCAGTCCACAATACCAAAAAATCCACTATATCTGCTGAATCTACATGCCTTATAATCATCGCCGTGAAATCCCGGACAGGGACTACTTGGAACGGTATTGCGTGGGCGTGCAGCCGTAGATGCGCTTGAAGGTGTGGCTAAAGTTACTGGTCTCGCTGAAACCGCACAACTGAGCAATCTGCGCCACCGGCTGCTCAGGGTCGTCGAGCAGTTGGATGGCCCGCTCCATCTGTATGGCCTGGATGTAGGCCTTGGGCGACTTGCCCGACACGGCGAGCAAGCGGCGACGGAAGGTAGAAACACTCATATTGACCTGCGAGGCGATGGTCTCGACACTGAAATCGCCACGGGGCATGCCGTCATAGACCGCCTCGATGACCCGCATGAGGAATGCACGGTCGTCTTCTGACGGGATGTCAGTGACCTGGGTCGCTGCATCGGGCTGCTGCGCATCGGCCACAGCCTGTGCATCTGCAGGCCGATTGGCCTCGCGCAGACGCTCAACCTCACGAATGAGTGCCTGCATCTGTTGCTGCCAGCGACGGCGCAGATGATTGATGAGCCACCAAGTCGCCAACAACAGGATGACTATCAGCGTGGCTCCGATGATGATATTGCGGCGATTGGCACTGGATAGAGAAGCATTCTCTTGCTTCAACTGATCGTTGTCAAACTCGGCGTTGTAGCGCGACAAGGCCTCGGCAGTGGCATGGGTGTAGAGCGAGTCCTTGAGCAGATCGAAGCGGTCGAGATAATACTTGGCACTGTCGGGATTGAGTTTCCAGTAACTCTCGTATAGGCCTCGGTGCGAGTGTATCTCGTTGTAGAGGTCACCCATCTGTGAGAACAAGCCGGCAGCCTGACGATAACATGGAATAGCCTCGCGTTGACGCTCTTGACAGAGCAATGACATGCCCAGGCGATTGAGGGCTATGGCTTGGGCATGGGCATCACCCATCTGCTCAAATGCCGGGATGACACGTCGCAGGATATTCTCGGCTTCACGATAGCGATGCAATCCGAGTAAAGCCGAAGCCTTCTGCGACAGGCGGATATAGGCCTGTGGGCGTTGCAGGGTCGAGTCGATGGCAAAGGCTTGCTGGGCATAGTCCACCGCCTTGTCGTCCTGTGCTAATGCATGATAGATTTCAGATGCCATGCCCAGCAGCACAGCCTTGCGCGGCGGGTTGTCGGCCTTGTCGGCGTGCTGCAGCGCTTGGAGGATATACTTCTCGGCCTCATGGGGCTGATAGGCAGCCATATAGATGCCTGCCAGTGTGTTCATGCTCGACGAGATGCGGTCGTCATCACCGCTGCGCATATCGATTTCGAGACATTGCTTGGCATAGTGTGCGGCACGCTTGAAGTCACCCATGCGCATGTATGCCAAGCTCAGCAGATTCAGGCAGTCGGCCTTGATGTCACTGCCTTCGCTTAACAAAGGCAGCACCTTGAGTCCGTACTCTTCGGCCAGGTCATATTGCTGTCGGTCGTAGAACCACTCAGCAGCCCAATACCACACTTGCTGCCTGAGCGAGTCGATGGGTGTTGTGGAAGCGAACTGAATGAGTTGGTCGGTCAACTCATCGTCATTGACGGCACGCATGACCTGATTGGCAACAGTCACTGCCGCCCCACCCTGCTCCTTATCGAACTGCTGCAACCAAGCAGTCATCTGCCCCGCATCGGCGGCCATCATGGTCACCGTGCCCATCACATAGGCCCATATCAATAGAATGATTTTCATTTTGCAAGTTTTTTTGTCAAAAACGTGGCAAAGATAAGAAATAACTGAGAAAGTTGCAAGATTTTTGCAGCAATCTTGTTACAGTTTACCCAACCTCTACCACCACCTACCCTGCAGAGGAATGAAAGTGCTAATACCATCTGAGCCAACGAGGGGTGTGGAACAGAATTGATTGTGCCATTTCTCTGAAATATTGGTCATTTTGGTCCTAATCATGAACAAATATTCTGTTATTGCATGTGTTTTAGGAAATTTTAGTGAGTTAAAGTTGTCGGTATCACGCAATTTGCCGAACTTTGCAAATTATTTATCAAACAGACAAAAACGAATTCAAACCAGATAATGGAAATCACTGCCCAACAATTGGCTCAGATGGTGCAAGGCACTGTCGACGGAGATGCCAATGTGACCATCAACAACTATGCCAAGATAGAGGAAGCAACCGCCGGTTGCCTGACTTTTCTGGCCAATCCTAAGTACACACACTATATCTATGATACGCAAGCCAGCGCAGTGCTGGTGCGCAAAGACTTTGTTGCCGAGCACCCCGTTCAAGCGACCCTGATTCGTGTCGAAGATCCCTACAAGACGCTTGCCGACCTGCTGAACATGGTGAGTGCCCAGATGACACCCGAGCGCCATGGAGTGGAGCAGCCGTGCTATGTGAGCGAAGGTGTCGAGTTGCCCGAGGAAACCTACGTCGGCGCATTTGCCTACATCGGCAAGGGTGTGAAGGTGGGCCGCAATGTCAAGATTTATCCTCAGGTCTACGTGGGTGATGGTGTGACACTGGGCGACAATGTAACCCTCTATCCCGGTGTGAAGATTTATCATGGTTGCCAGATAGGCAACCGCTGCACCGTGCATAGCGGTACCGTGATAGGCAGTGACGGCTTTGGATTTGCCCCGAAGGAAGACGGCACGTTTGAAAAGATTTCGCAGATAGGCATTGTGATTCTGGAGGACGATGTTGAGATTGGCTCCAACACTAGCATTGACCGTGCCACGATGGGTGCCACCATCATCAAGAAGGGTGTGAAACTTGACAACCTCATCCAGGTGGCGCACAATGTCGAGATTGGCGAGAACACGGTGATGGCTGCCCAGGTGGGCATCGCGGGTTCGACCAAGATTGGCCGCAACAACATGATTGGTGGCCAGGTGGGTTTTGCCGGCCACATCACTGTGGGAGACAACAACGGCATTGGTGCCCAGAGCGGTGTTCCCAACAGTGTGGGCGACAAGCAGCGCCTGCTGGGCAGTCCTGCCATCAACGCGATGGACTTTGCCCGCCAGAATGTCTACTTCAAGCGCCTGGGCCAGATGTCTGATGACATCCGCGCCCTGAAGAAAGCGCTTGAATCACTGAAGGACGAAAAATAACGATACACAATAATGAAACAAAGAACATTAAAGAGCGAGTTTACGCTCAGTGGCAAGGGTTTGCACACTGGTCTGCACATCGATGCCACCTTCAAGCCCTCGGAGGTTAACACAGGCTATGTGTTTGTACGCACCGACCTTGACGGCCAACCTCGTGTCGAGGCTGTGGCCGAGAATGTGATCGAGACTCAGCGCGGCACCGTGATTGCATCGCGCATCAACAAAGAGGCTCGCGTGAGTACCATCGAGCATGCCTTGGCCGCCCTCTATGCAGCCGGCATCGACAATGTGCTCATCGAGGTTAATGCTCCCGAGCTTCCTATTCTTGATGGCAGCGCCATCGAGTGGGCCAAGAAGATTGACGAGGTGGGCTATGCCGAACAGGAAGCCGGGAAGGAATTCTATGTGGTGAAGCACCGCATCAAGGTCGTCGACCCGGAGACAGGCTCGTCGCTGATTGTGCTGCCCGACGATGATTTCTCGATCGACACGATGATTGAATTCCCCTCGCCGGTGCTGAGCAACCAGTTTGCCTCGCTCGACAATATGACCAAGTTTAAGGACGAGATAGCCGGATGCCGCACGTTTGTGTTTGTGCGCGAGGTGATGCCGCTGCTTGAGCGCAACCTCATCAAGGGCGGCGATCTGGACAACGCCATCGTCATCTATGACACGCCCATGGCTCAGGAAGACCTGGACAAGTTGGCCGACACGATGGGCGTAGCCCACAAGCCCGCCAACGAGTTGGGCTACCTGAACAACAAGCCGCTGGCCTACAGCAACGAGCCTGCGCGCCACAAGTTGCTCGACGTGCTGGGCGACCTGGCATTGATAGGCCGTCCGCTCAAGGGTCGCATCGTCGCCACCCGCCCTGGACACTCGCTGAACACGCAACTGAGCAAGCGCAT
>Ga0310691_10008075_pt1 | contig 10870 bp, 11 predicted proteins | sample 176DNAGHGlowgp2_FD_203887 | JGI IMG/M metagenome (GOLD analysis project Ga0310691, IMG submission 203887) | Sheep rumen microbial communities from Palmerston North, Manawatu-Wanganui, New Zealand - 1766 DNA GHGlow gp2 (v2) (version 2) | ecosystem: Host-associated > Mammals > Digestive system >... | reverse complement strand
TTGCAACGAAATACAGATGTAAGAAAGTAATGACTGACAATGAACTGGCCCAGCGGATAGCTGAGCAGAAATACGAGTTTGGGTTTACCACTGACGTGCAGACGGAAATCATTCCTGTGGGTCTCAGCGAGGATGTGGTACGCCTGATCTCACGTAAGAAGGGTGAGCCGGAATGGATGCTTGACTTCCGTCTGAAGGCCTACCGCTACTGGAGCGAACAACAACAGCCCGAATGGGGGCACGTCCACGTGCCGCCCATTGACTATCAGGGCATCAGTTATTATGCTGCGCCAGCCCCCCCCAAGCCCCCCCTGGGGGGGGTGACTGGCGGGGAGGGGGGCTCCGCTTCTCCCGAGGGAGGAAAGGCTGACATCGACCCCAAGCTGATGGAGACCTTCGACAAGCTGGGTATCCCCTTGGAGGAACGCCTGGCACTGAGTGGCAACACTGCCGTCGATGCCATCATGGACAGCGTCAGCGTGAAGACCACGTTCAAGGAGCAGCTGCGCGCCAAGGGCGTTATCTTCTGCAGCATCGGCGAGGCCATCAGAGAGCATGGCGACCTGGTGCGGCAGTATTTAGGCAGTGTGGTACCCTATAAGGATAACTTCTTTGCAGCACTGAACAGCGCCGTGTTCAGCGACGGCAGCTTTGTCTATATCCCCAAGGGCGTGCGCTGCCCCATGGAGCTGAGCAGCTACTTCCGCATCAACGCACGCGGCACGGGACAGTTTGAGCGTACCCTCATCGTGGCCGACGATGACAGCTATGTGAGCTACCTGGAGGGCTGCACGGCACCCATGCGCGACGAGAACCAGCTACATGCCGCCGTGGTGGAGATAGTGGTGATGGACCGTGCCGAGGTGAAATACTCCACGGTGCAGAACTGGTACCCCGGCGACGAGCAGGGCCGTGGCGGCGTGCTCAACCTGGTGACCAAGCGCGGCGACCTGCGCGGCGTGCGCTCGAAGCTGTCGTGGACACAGGTAGAGACGGGCAGCGCCATCACCTGGAAGTACCCGTCGTGCGTGCTGCGCGGCGACGACAGCACGGCAGAGTTCTACAGCGTGGCCGTGACAAACAACTATCAGGAGGCCGACACGGGCACGAAGATGATTCACTTAGGCCGGCGCACGAAGAGCACCATCATCTCGAAGGGTATCTCGGCCGGTCACTCGCAGAACAGCTACCGTGGTCTGGTGCGGGCCGCTGCCACCGCCGAGGGGGCACGCAACTACTCCTCGTGCGACTCGCTGCTCTTAGGCAGCAACTGTGGCGCCCATACCTTCCCTTACATCGACGTGAAGAATCCGACGGCCATCTGCGAGCATGAGGCCACGACGTCGAAAATCTCCGAGGACCAGCTCTTCTACTGTCAGCAGCGCGGCATCCCCACCGAACAGGCCGTGTCGCTCATCGTCGGCGGCTATGCCCGCGAGGTGCTGCAGAAACTGCCCATGGAGTTTGCCGCCGAGGCGCAGAAGCTGCTCAGCGTGTCGTTGGAGGGCAGCGTGGGGTGAGCCAGCCATTTAACACAAGAAATGTGAAATAATTGTGGAATGATGGCTGATGTCACGAAAAATTAGTAACTTTGCACCCGCAATGTGGGGTCGTCGCTGGTGACGCCCTTACAATAATATAATAAAGAAAGACAATGAGAAAAGCAATCATGGCGCTCCTGCCCCTGTTCCTGCTGGCCGGTCTGCTGACGTCGTGCAATGACTATGAGACCTACGGCGACAAGAAGGAGAAGGAGCGCAAGGCCATCCGGCAGCTGCTGGCTGACTCGGCCTTCGTGGTCATCAGCGAGCAACAGTTCCACGAACAGGGCAACGTCACCGACGTCAGCAAGCGTGAGTTCGTGTACATGGACAACAGCGGCGTCTACATGCAGATAGTCAACAAGGGCTGCGGCACCCCCATCCAGGATGGCGAGAACTGCGACCTGTTGATACGCTTTGTCGAGCGATGCCTGCTTGACTCCATGTCGACGTTCAACATCAGCAACCCCTACGACGTCGACGTGATGAACGTCGGCCGCTCAGGCACCACCTTCACCGCTTCGTTCACCTCCGGGGCGTGGGTGAGCACGTACAAGTCGGAGACAGTGCCGGCAGGTCTGTTAGTGCCGCTGGGCTATATCAACGTGGGTCGGCCACGCACAGCCGATGACCAGATAGCGAAGGTGCGCCTCATCGTGCCCCACAGCCAGGGCAACACCATTGCCTCCAGCTATGTCTATCCCTATTATTATGAAATAACCTTTATGCGTAAGACTGACTTATGACGCTTATTAAATCCATTTCCGGCATCCGTGGTATCATAGGAGGCCACCCGGGCGACACGCTCAACCCCTTAGACATCGTTAAGTTTACAACGGCATACGCTACCTTCATCAGAAATGAGAAGCGTAGAGTGAAGAGTGACGCGTCTGCTCCTGCAGACAAAGCACAAGTCAGAATCGTGGTCGGTCGTGACGGCCGCATCAGCGGACCCATGGTTCGCGATGTGGTGTGCGGCACCCTGGCAGGCATGGGCTGCGAGGTCATCGACATCGGTCTGGCCACCACGCCGACGACGGAGCTGGCTGTACGCTGGCACCAGGCCGACGGCGGCATCATCATCACCGCCAGCCATAACCCCACGCAGTGGAATGCACTGAAGCTGCTGAACGGCGAGGGCGAGTTCCTGACCGCTGCCGACGGCGCCGAGGTGCTGCGCATGGCTGAGCAGGAAGACTTCGACTATGCGCCTGTGGAGCAACTGGGCCGCGTCATCAAAGATGACACCATGAACCAGCGCCATGTAGACAGTGTCATGCAGCTGCGCCTGGCCGATGTGGAAGCCATCAAGAAGAGAAAGTTCCGCGTCTGCGCCGACACCATCAACAGCGTGGGTGGCATCATCCTGCCCCAGCTGTTCCAGGCCTTGGGCGTAGACTATGAGATACTGAACGGCGAGTGCAACGGACATTTCGCCCACAACCCCGAGCCATTGGAGAAGAACCTGCAGGGCATCATGGACAAGATGCGACAGGGAGGCTTCGACCTTGGCATCGTCGTCGACCCCGACGTCGACCGTCTGGCCTTCATCTGCGAGGACGGAAGGATGTTCGGCGAGGAATACACGCTGGTCAGCGTGGCCGACTATGTGCTAAGTGCGCAAAAAAACACAGCGGTAGCAAACTCTCAACTCTCAACTCTCAACTCTCAACTCTCAACTGTGAGCAATCTTTCTTCAACCCGTGCCTTGCGCGACATCACTGAGAAGCACGGCGGCAAGTACACCGCTGCCGCCGTGGGCGAGGTGAACGTGACGACGAAGATGAAGGAGGTAGGCGCCGTCATCGGCGGCGAGGGCAACGGTGGTGTCATCTACCCCGAGAGCCACTACGGTCGCGACGCCCTCGTCGGCATCGTCCTCTTCCTGTCGTCACTGGCACAGAAGGGGTGCACCGTCTCAGAACTGCGCAAGACCTTCCCCGACTACCAGATAGCCAAGAACCGCATCGACCTGACGCCCGACACCGACGTGGACGCCATCCTCGTGAAGGTGAAGGAGCTGTATGCCAACGCCCCCGAGGCCACCGTCAACGATATCGACGGTGTGAAGATTGACTTCCCCAAGGCATGGGTGCACCTGCGCAAGTCGAACACCGAACCTATCATCCGCGTCTACAGCGAGGCCCAGACCATGGACGAGGCCGACCAGCTGGGCAAGCGCCTGATGCAGGTGGTGTATGACATGCAGTAACATATAGTTTTATATGAGACAGTATATATATATTGTTGCCACGGCTGCACTGGCACTTGCCTCGTGCAGCCGTGAGCCTGCCTTCACCGTTGAGGGCACCATCGAGGGGGCACAGGACTCTACCCTCTATCTGTTCCACCGCTCCATGAGCGGTACCGTGCTGCTCGACTCTACCACGGCCGACGGCAGCGGACGCTTCAGCATCAGCGGCAGTGCCCCCACCAGCCCCGACCTCTATGTCCTGGCCGTAGGTCGGCAGGGACGCGAGTATGTGAACTTCTCAGTCGACTCCACCGAGACCGTGACCATCAGCGGACGGATGCCAGGCCTGGCACAGCACTACAGTGTCAGCGGGTCGCCGTCGAGTGAGCAGATACGCCTGCTGTCACTGATGCACAGCCAGCTGCAGCAGCGTGTCTACGACTTAGAGGACAACACCGGCATGGCCCCACTGGCGATGCTCGACTCGCTGCAGCGCATGCTGCGCCAGTATAAGGACACGGTGATGCGCAACTATATCGTCAAGGAACCGCAGAGCGCTTACGCCTACTTTGCGCTGATGCAGAAGCTGAGCCACCGCTATCCGGAGCTGAACAATGACATCTTTATCCTGGGCGACAGCATCGACGGCAAGGCATACCGTGCCGTGGCCACCTGCTGGAAGCAGTTCTATCCCGAGTCGGAGCGTGCCCAGCAGCTGTGGAACATGGTGGAGCGCTACATCAACAACAAGCGTAAGGTGGCTGCACAGCAGCAGCGACTGTTTGATGAGGACCGCATCAATGTCTCGAACATCATTGACCTGCGCCTGCCTGACCGCAAGGGCAAGGAGCGCACGCTGACGGAGCTGAAGGGACAGGTGGTGCTGCTGGACTTCCATCTCTTTGCCTCGCCGGAGTCGGGTGCACGCATGCTGAAGATGCGCGAGCTGTATAACCGCTACCATGACCGCGGGCTGGAGATTTACCAGGTGTCGGTGGACCAGAGTGAGTTCGAATGGAAGCAGGCCGCCGCCTCGCTGCCGTGGATTACGGTGTTCGACCCCTCGGGCCAGTCGTGCCTGAACTATAATGTCACCAGCGTGCCAGAGTTCTTCCTCATCGACCGCGACAATGCCCTCCAGATGCGCTCTTCGCAGATGGACGACCTGGACAAGGCCATCGAGAGCCTGCTGTAGCTAAAGGCGGGGAACGAAGTTGACAACATGCCCTAAAGACAGCGACTGAGCAACATCAATGAGTCGCTGGTTGCGAGAGCCTCTGAACAGGAGGCTCTCGTCGCGTTCGGCCTTCACGAAGGGACCGTCCACCAACACGTCGATGAGTTCCAGCAAGGCGCGCTGGCGAGGGTTGGTAAGCAGCTGCTCGAAGGTGAAGCCCGTGTAGCACCAGATGTCCTTCTCCGGCGTGCGCTGGCGGATGGCACGCGCCAGCTCGGCGAAGCCCTCCGGCTGGTACATCGGGTCGCCGCCAGAGAAGGTGACATTGGCGTAGGGGTCAGCCTCGATGACGCGCATGATGTCGTCGGTGCTCATGGCATGACCGCCCTCGAAGTCCCACGACTGCGGGTTGTGGCAGCCCTCACAGTGGTGACGGCAACCGGCACAGTAGACGGCGGTGCGGAAGCCAGGGCCGTCGACCATCGTGTCCTCAATGATACGGATAACGCTAATCATGGTCTTAGTATGTCAATTTCACTGCAAAAGTACTCATTTTTTTGCTGATTCTCGAAAATAATGTGTACTTTTGTCGGCGCAAAGCGAAAAAATAATTATCCTATGGAAGTCATACAGAGCTTTACCATTGACCACAGCCGGCTGAAGCCCGGCATCTATGTGTCGCGTCAGGACAAGGGGTTCATCACCTTCGACCTGCGCATCACCGAACCTAACAAGGAGCCGGCCGTGGCTCCGGCAGCCATGCACAGCATGGAGCACCTCATGGCCACCTGGTTTCGCAACTCAAGCGTGAAGGACGACGTGGTGTACGTAGGCCCCATGGGCTGCCTCACGGGCATGTATATCGTGATGACGGGCAGCTACGACACGGAGCAGATGCGCCAGCTGACCATCGAGTGCCTGCGCTGGATGCTGGAGCAGACCGCAGTGCCGGCCACCACGCCTGAGACCTGCGGCAACTATCTGCTGCACGACCTGCCGATGTGCCACTGGGAGTGCCGCCGCTACCTCGACCGTCTGTTGAACGATTTCCACTCAGAGTACGTGCCGCTGCAGGTGACCCTGGACGACGGCCGCACCTTTGCCGATGCTTGACTTTCCACCAACAAAGAACGAACCATGAAGCGAATCCTTGTCCTATTGTTATGCTGTAGCGCCCTGACAGCCGTTCAGGCTCAGCCGGTCGACGATGGCTTCAGCATTGACACCATCAGTGATGCCCTGTTCCAACGCATGTGGGGACGGTCGTTTCCCGCAGGCTGTACCACGGCGCGCAGCGACCTGCGCTACCTGCGTGTGCTGCACCGCAATGCTGCCGACTCTGTCTGCCAGGGTGAGCTGGTGTGTCACAAGGCCATTGCCGATGACCTGGCTGACATCTTCCGCCAGCTCTACGATGCCCACTACCCCATAGAGCGCATACGCCTCATCGACGACTATGACGCCGACGACGAGCGGTCGATGAGCGACAACAACTCGTCGTGCTTCTGCTTCCGCAATGTTGACGGCACCAAGTCGCTGTCGAAGCATGCCCGTGGGTTGGCCGTCGACATCAACACGCGCTATAACCCTTATGTGCGGCGGCGCAACGGCCGCCTGCATGTGTCGCCTGACAATGGTCGGCCCTACGCCGACCGCAGCAAGACCTTCATCTACAAAATAGAGAAGGACGACCTGCTCTACCGTCTGTTCACCGAGCACGGCTTCCGTTGGGGTGGCAACTGGAACACGATGAAAGACTATCAACATTTTGAGAAAGATATTTGAGGATTAGGAATAATAATATAATGTATATGAAGAGAGTATTCGTTATGGCAGCCCTCCTGGCGACGGTTGCCACCGCGTGGGCCCAGGACACATCGCTGACCGTTGATGCCCAGCTGCGTGCTCGTGGCGAGCATGACAATGGCGTCATCAACCCGCAGAAGGAGGGTGAGCAGAGTGCCAACTATGTGAGTGAGCGTGCCCGTCTGTCGTTTGACTTCAAACGCAACAACCTGGAGCTGAAGGCTTCGGTGCAGCATACCGGCCTGTGGGGACAGGACCCCATGAACCAGTCCAACGGCCGTGCCACGATGAGTGAGGCATGGGCGAAGCTGACCTTCGCCGACGTGTTCTTCGCACAGGTGGGCCGTCAGCAGCTGTGCTATGACGACGAGCGCATCCTTGGTGCCAATGACTGGAGCCTCGACGGCAACTGGCACGATGCCCTGAAGGTGGGCTATGAGGACGGGCACCACCGCCTGCATGCTATCTTGGCCATGAACCAGACGGCAGAACATAACAAAGGCGACTACTACGACGGGCCGATGCCTTACAAGAACCTGATGGCACTGTGGTATCACTATCAGGCCGAGATGGTGCCCCTCGGCATCTCGCTCATCGGACTGAACATCGGACAGGAACGTGGTACCAGCGGCCATGGACGCACGAACTATCTGCAGACCTTCGGCACTGACGTGTCGTTCCGTCCCCTGTCATGGTACATCCATGGCTCGTTCTACTACCAGATGGGCAAGACGACGGTGCGTAAGGTGCAGTCGTGGATGGCTTCGGGCGATGCTGGCGTGAGCATCTGTCCGCAGCTGCAGCTCAGGGCTGGCTACGACTACATGCCCGCCAACGACTATGACAAAGACAGCTGGAACGCTTTCATACCGCTGTTCGGCTCGCAGCATAACTTCCTGGGTGCCATGGACTACTTCACCAGCTCGCTGTCGTGCGGCCTGCAGGACATCCGTGGTGGTGTGTCGTCGCAGATTTGCGACGGGCTGAAGGCTGACGTCGACTACCACTACCTGATGACGGTGCAGAAGCTGCCGGACTTGGACAAACAGGTGGGACACGAGATTGACGTCAAGGTGACGGCACGCCTGATGAAGGACGTGACGCTGAGCGCCGGCTACTCCACCATGCTGGGCACGGCAACGCTGGACCGTCTGAAGGGCGGCAGCCACAAGGCATGGCAGGACTGGGGATGGCTGCAGCTGAACGTCAACCCGAGGGTGCTGACGGCGCTGCTGCGCTGAGGTGGGCTGCGAAGGCCGCCGTGCCCGGTGCTTCTCCACCGGGAGCGCTTGCGGCTGTGCCTTCGCCTACGGAGAAGGTCTCTTATTCGAAAGGCAGCTCTAACTGGGTGACGCCCAGCTGATTGAACGAGCGACGGTGATGCACCGTGAGGCCATATTGACGTATGGCTTCACGGTGCTGCTGTGTTGGGTAGCCTTTGTTCTGCTGCCAGCCGTATTGTGGGAACTGCTCAGAAAGGGCAATCATGCAGTCGTCACGATAGGTCTTCGCCAGGATGCTGGCAGCGGCGATGGCCAGGTACTTGCCGTCGCCCTTGACAATGGTAGTGTACGGCTTGTCGCGCCAGGGCTTGAAGCGGTTACCATCGACGATGACAGCCTGAGGGTACATCGGACTTTGTTCTTTTGCATCGGACAACATCGGACTGTTCTCTTTTGCATCGGACGACACCCCAAGTCCGTTGCAGTCCGCTGCCAATTGGTCGAGGGCGCGGTGCATGGCTGTGATGCTGGCGTTGAGGATGTTCATCTGGTCAATCTCCTGTGGTGAGCAGATGCCAACGGCCCATGCTATGGCATCGCGCTCGATGTCGATGCGCAGACGGCGCCGCTGTCGGTCAGTGAGCTGCTTCGAGTCGTTGAGCAGCGGGTGGCTATAGTCAGTAGGCAGGATGACGGCGGCAGCATAGACAGGCCCGGCCAAACAGCCACGGCCGGCCTCGTCGACGCCAGCTTCAACCAGTCCGGTATAATAATGAGGTAGCAGCATAATCTATCGTACATCCCTCCCTTGGTGAGGGCTTGGGTGGGCTTTTCTTTATTGTAACATAGGTATGACCCGCTTCAGGGCGGTGGCCAGGGCCTCCACCTCTTCCATAGTGTTATACAGGGCGAAGGAGGCGCGAAGAGTGCTGGTCAGGCCCAGGCGCTCCACCAAAGGCTGTGCACAGTGGTGACCGGTGCGCACGGCCACGCCCAGCTGGTCGAGCAGCGTGCCGAGGTCCAGCGGGTGAATCCCGTCGACCACGAAGCTTACCACCGCATCGCTCTCCTCAGGGCCGAGGATGCGCAGGCCGGGAATCTGCTTGAGCAGTGCGACGCAGTGTCGACGCAGCTGCTGTTCATGGCTGTGAATGGCATCGAGGCCCAGCGCCGTGACGTAGTCGATGGCTGTAGCCAGACCGTGTGAGGCGACGTAGTCAGGCGTGCCAGCCTCAAATTTGTAAGGCAGCTCGTTCCATGTCGTCTTCTCCCAGCTCACTGAGCCAATCATCTCGCCACCACCCTGGTAGGGCGGCAGACGGTCAAGCCACTCCTCGCGGCCGTAGAGCACGCCGATGCCTGTGGGGCCGTACATCTTATGCCCGCTGAAAGCCATGAAGTCGCAGCCGATGTCGCTGACATCGATGGCTGTGTGTGGTGCACTCTGTGCCGCGTCCACCAGCACTGGTATGCCGTGGCTGTGGGCCAGCTGTGTTATCTCCTTCACGGGGTTGACGGTGCCCAGGACATTGCTGACATGTGTCATGCTGATGATGCGTGTACGCTCGTTGATGTACTGTGGCAGCAGGTCCATGCGCAGCACGCCGTCGTCAGTGATGGGCAGATGGCGCACGACGATGCCACGCTGCAGGGCCTGCATCTGCCAAGGTACGATGTTCGAGTGGTGCTCCATGTCAGTGACGAGCACCTCGTCGCCAGCCTTCATCTGCGAGCTGCCGAAGGTGGCGGCCACAAGGTTGATGGCCTCAGTGGTGCCACGGGTAAAGACAATCTCCCTGGCGCTGCGTGCACCGATGAAGCTGCGCACCCGCTCGCGTGCTGCCTCGTGCAGTTCGGTGGCCTTCACAGACAGGTAGTGCACGCCACGGTGCACGTTGGCGTTGACGTTCAGGTACTCCTTGCGCATGGCATCGAGCACGGCCAGCGGCTTCTGCGTGGTGGCGGCATTGTCGAGGTAGACCAGCGGGTGGCCGTGTACCTCGCGGCCCAGGATGGGGAAGTCGTTACGGATGTCGTTGACGTTATACATTTGTTGAGTTGGGAGTTAGGAGTTTTTGCCAGAGGGGGTCGTCGGGTAGGGGAGCCTCCAGGGTGATGTCCTGTCCTGAGACGGGGTGGACGAACTGGATGCGACGCGCCAGCAGCGAGATGCTGCCGTCAGGGTTCGAGCGGCGTGCACCATATTTCAGGTCGCCGCGGATGGGCATGCCCACGGCCGATAGCTGACAGCGTATCTGATGGTGTCGTCCGGTGAGCAGCTCTACCTCAACCACGGCGAAGCGCTCGCCACGGCTCAGCAGCCGGTAACGCAGCTGCGCTTTCTTGGAACCGGGCACCTCGTGGTCGTGGGCATACGACTTGTTCTGCTGCTCGTTGCGTGTCAGCCAGTGCGTTAGGAGTGAAGAGGGGTTTAGCTTTCCGCTTTCCACAATGGCCCAATAGGTCTTGTGCACCTGTCCCTCGGCAAACATCTTGTTCAGGCGCGTCAGTGCCTTCGACGTACGGGCAAAGACGACCAGACCGCTGACGGGGCGGTCCAGGCGGTGCACGACGCCAAGAAAGACGTTGCCCGGCTTCTGGTATTTCTCTTTCAGATAGTCTTTTACCGTCTCTGACAGTGGCACGTCGCCAGTCTTGTCGCCTTGCACTATCTCGCCGCTCCTCTTGCTTACGACGATGATGTGGTTGTCCTCATAGATGACTTGCATGGCAGCTGTAGTTTTGTGCAAAGGTACGAAGAAGTAGGTGAAAAACAAAAGAAAACGGCAAATTCTTTCCTTTTCTGAATGAAAGTTTGTACCTTTGTACCCTAATACTATTATATTATGGCCGATTACATCATCATTGTGGCTGGTGGCAAGGGGCTGCGCATGGGGGGCGACGTGCCCAAGCAGTTCATGCCTGTGGG
>Ga0310691_10008072_pt1 | contig 10875 bp, 8 predicted proteins | sample 176DNAGHGlowgp2_FD_203887 | JGI IMG/M metagenome (GOLD analysis project Ga0310691, IMG submission 203887) | Sheep rumen microbial communities from Palmerston North, Manawatu-Wanganui, New Zealand - 1766 DNA GHGlow gp2 (v2) (version 2) | ecosystem: Host-associated > Mammals > Digestive system >... | reverse complement strand
TGGTCTTCAGATAGTCGATGAAGAGCGGAAGGGCGGATTTGCCGCGGCTGGAGTTGCCGACGCCGTAGAACATCTTGCCGTTGGACTCTTCGATGGCCTTCTTTGCCAGCTCTTCGAGGCTCATGCCTTCCGCTTCCTTGATGATCTTCTGGGTCGCGGTGAGGTTTGCGTCATCTGCCGGAGCCGCGGCCTGGGTCTCTGCCGGAGCTGCCGCCTGGGTCTCTGCCGGAGCTGCTGCCGGAGCCGCCGCTGTAGTGGCCGCCGGAGCGCTGCCGCCGCCGCATGCCGCGAGGCTCATCACCATTGCTGCAGAAAGGATCACAGATAATGCTTTTTTCATATACATTCCTCCTTGTGAAAAATGTCGGTTTTGGAAATCCGTGGACCGGATTTCCTGTTTAATCTGATTATAAAATCTTAAATTTTTAATTAACAGATGGTAAAACTGCTGTTTTTTGTAAAATCCTGAGATAGCTCCGCAGGATGGCGCGGGGGCGGCAGGAACGGTGGAAGGTTCCCGGAAACTCTGATACAATCGAGTCAAAGCATCCCGGGGACAAGGCCGCTGCTCTTTTGCGGGCGGAAAAACCACCCGGGAAAGGAGGGGGCCGGAAGTATGGAAAAGCGGCTGCTGATGCTGCTCTTAAGTTTCATGCTGCTCACCGGATGCAGCAGTCCCGCGCGGAATGACGCGGTTTTTTCCGATGTCTCCATCCCCGGGGCGGAAGACCGCCTGGTGGTCTTTACCTCTCACCGGAAGGAGGTCTGGTGGCCGGTGATCCGGGAATTTGAGGAGGAGACCGGGATCTGGGTCGATGTGGTCGAGGGCGGCACCAACGAACTCCTGGAGAGGCTCGGGGCGGGCGGAAATGCCCCTGCGGCTGATGTCATGTTCGGCGGCGGCGTGGAAAGCCTGCAGGCCCACGGGGAGCTTTTTCTTCCGTACCGTCCCGGCGCGGAAGGGGAACTGGACCCGCGGTACCGGTCGGAGAACGGCATCTGGACCCCCTTCTCCGCACTGCCGATCGTGCTGGTCTACAACACCAAGCTGGTGGAAAAGAACGAGATCATTTCGTGGCAGGATCTCATGAAAAAAGAGTTCCGGGGAAAGATTGCCTTCGCGGATCCCCGGCGGTCCGGCTCCAGCTTCACTGCTCTTATGACCATGAACGCTGCCACCGGTGATCCGGAGTTCGCTGACAGGTTCGCGGATCAGCTGGAAGGCCGGCTTCTGGAAAGCTCCGGAGATGTGCTGGCGGAAGTCTCCGACGGCACAGCCCTCGCCGGCATCGCCCTCGAGGAAGCAGCACTCCGGAAAATCGCGGAGGGGGCCAATATTGCCCTCGCTTACCCGGCGGAGGGCACCAGCGCTGTGCCTGACGGGACGGCGGTCGTCCGGGGAACACAGCATCCGGAAGCGGCGGAAAGGTTTCTGGAGTTTACAGTGGACCGGGATGTGCAGGAACTGCTCCCGAAGCGGTTCTGCCGCCGTCCGGTCCTTCAGAATGTGGCTGCGGATACCCTGGCGGCAGCCGGTCTGCCCGCCCCGGAGACTCTGAGGCTGATCGACTATAACGTGCAGGATGCCGCTGTCCGTCAGGACGCGGTCCTGATGAGCTGGAGCTTCCGGCTCGGCGGAGAGGAGGGGGCGAAATGATCCACTGGTTCAGAAGCTCTTTCCGGCGGCGTCTTCTGGCGGCCTTTGTCGCGGTTTCCCTGATCCCGCTTCTGCTCTGTTCCGTCATGATGCTGCGTGTCTTTACCCGGCAGCAGGAAGAACGCGAGATCGCCGAGGCACGGGAATATCTTGACACTGTGACCGGGAACATCGGCGAGCTGCACCGGGGGCTGGAGGAAGCGGGGAAACACCTGAACGACGATCCTCTGATCGCCATCGCCCTTCAGGGCGGAACGGTAAGTTCCGTCTCAGTCAACAACATTCTTTATGAGGCTTCAGAGAAGGTAAGGAATTTTGCCTGCTGTGACCTTTTCGACGCAGAGGGAAAGCTCCGCTATTCCACCAGGAGCACAGCCCATGCGGAACCGCTTCCCGTAAAGAGGGGCATCCTGAAGCTGGCGGCGAAGACGGACGGGCTGGTCTATTCTGTCACCGAGGACGTCACCGACACCGGGGACCCGCTGCTGCTCGCGGCGGCCCGGGTCCGGAAGAGAGACGGGGAGACGGCCGGATATTTCGTCGCGGAGATGTATCAGGAGGATTTCCGGAACATGCTTTCAGGAAAATACGGCGCACAGAACGAGCTGATCCTGGTCAGTCGTTTCTGGCGTCCCGTATACTGCGCCCGGCCGGCTCTCGCCGCGGAGCTTACGCCCCTCCTCCGCGAAGCGGTGGTCAGGGGGACAAGGCCGGACGGCCTGCCGGACGGACTTGCCTATTCTGCCGCCCAGGAGGAGAACAGCGGGATCTACGCGATCCTGCAGCGGCCCCAGATGTTCACGGCGGATACGATCCGCCGCTTCCGGACCATCAGCATCCTGGCTCTGCTTCTGGGAAGCGTCACCGCGCTGATCCTGAGCCTGGTGCTCGGAAACCAGCTGTTCCGTCCGGTGGAGCGGCTTCGGAACGCCATGAGCCGGGTCACTCTTGACAACCTGGACGTTCAGGTCGAGACCGGGGACGATGAGCTGGGCGAGCTGGCGGGCCGCTTCAACCACATGACCGCGGCGCTGACCCGGAACCACGCGGCGCTGATGGAGAATCAGGCACGGCTCGTGCAGAATCAGAAGGACCTGAACGAAGCCCAGATCCGCATGCTGCAGGCGCAGCTGAACCCCCATTTTCTGTGCAATACCCTGGACACCATGAAGTGGATGGGGAAGATCCGCGGAAGCGAGGAGATCGCAGTCATGTCCACGGACCTCGCCGACATCCTCCGCTTCGCCATTTCTCCGCAGGAGTTCGTGACGCTGGACGCTGAGACCCGTATCCTGGACCGTTATATTGAAATTCAGCGGATCCGGCAGTCGGGTGCCCTCAGCTTCAGGCTGGAGATCCCGGAGGAACTGGAGGACTGTCTGATCCCGAAGATGATGCTGCAGCCTCTGGTGGAGAATGCGGTACTGCACGGCCTGGACGGCGGGGAGCCCGGCGCCATCACAGTCCGGGCGGAGGAAGTGGAAAGCTCTTTCCTGAAGCTTTCAGTCACGGACAGCGGCCGCGGGATCCCGGAAGAGATGACCGGACCTTATGTGCCTCCGGAAGGGGAAGCGGCGCGCCATCATCTGGGCCTCTATAATGTGGACACGATCCTGAAAAAGAATTACGGCGAGGAATTCGGCCTCCGGCTCGACAACCTTCCTGACGGGAAGGGCGCTGTCGTGACAGCCGTGCTGCCGCTCCGGCGGAAGGAGGAAAACAGCTTATGAACAGAGTGCTCGTAGTGGAAGACGAGGAGATGATCCGGAAGGGGATCGTCCTCACCGTGGACTGGAAGGCTCTGGACTGCGAAGTCGCGGGCGAGGCTGCCAACGGCGAGGAAGGTCTCGCGGCCGCGGAGCGGCTGAAGCCGGACATTATCATCACGGACCTGAAGATGCCGAAGATGGACGGCATCGCCATGCTGACGGAGCTCCGGAAGCGGGGCTGCACGTCGAAGGTCATTATTCTGACTGCCTACAACAGTTTCAGCTATGCCCGGAGCGCCCTGCGCCTGGGCGCAGTGGATTTTCTCCTGAAGCCTTACCACGACGGCGAACTGGAGGAGGCCATCCTCAGACTCAGGGAGCTTTATCCGGAGGACGATGCTGAAGAGGCGGCGGGGGAAGCCGCAGCAGGAAGCGGCACCGCGGATCCGGGCGCTTCGGAGACGGCCGTCGGCACTGTGTCAGGCAGTGCCGGGGAAGCCGGCGCCGGAGGGACAGGAAAAGCTGAGGATGCGCTGCCGGTCCCGGAACTCTGGGACGGACAGGGCAGCCGCTATGTGCGCCAGGCTGTGGCCTACATCCGGGAGCATTACAGCGATCCGGACATCTGTGTCTCGGAGATCGCCGGGGCTCTCGGGATCAGCGAAGGCCATCTCAGCCATATGTTCAAGAAGGAGACCGGCGGGACCATCCTGTTCTGGATGACGCGCTGCCGTATCCGGGAAGCGATCCGCCTTCTGAAAGAAGGACGCATGAAGATCTACGAGGTCGCGGAAGCGGCAGGCTACCGGGACATCGCCTATTTCTCCTCGACCTTCAAGCGCATCACCGGGCACAGCCCCAGTGAATACCTGAAATAAAAGCGGAATTCTTTCCCATAGACAGCATTGACAGAGAGGGTAAAATATCTGGTAGAGGAATATGCTTCCGGCCTGCGGAAACGCCGGCCGGCAGGGAAGGAGGAGACAGTATGGATCGGGAACTTAAAGGAGAAGTCAGGGAACTGATCACGGGACTCCTGGAAATGCAGAAGCTGATCAGAGCAGAAGGAGAGGCGTCGGAGGAATGTTTTGACGGCCTCAGCGGACTGCGGGATTCCCTGGAATCTGTCAGGGACGATGCGGAGAACGCTTTAAACGATCTCCCTGAACAGAAAAAGTACAGCACCTTCGGGGAGACGCTGGAGGAAGAAATCTCTGTCATGGAAGATACCATGGACCTTCTGGACGAGGGACTTGCCCTGCGGGAGGAGGACGGGGATATCTCCCGGGATCTTCTCGACATTCTTTATGAAGCGGCGGAGATGCTTAACGATATCAGCCGCCCGGCAGGATGAAAGACGGAGTGAACGCTTTGCCGGCCGCCGGAGCGGCCGGGATCGGAGTATCTGATTTATGAAAGAAAACAGTGAGCGGCGCCTGTTCCTGTCCCTTCTGGACGGGAGCAGACGCTATTTTATCCTTGGGGTCCTGGCAGCGCTGCTTATGACCTTCTGCGACATGCTGATCCCGCAGATGCTGCGCGTCACGGTGGACTCCTGTATCGGGGACGCGGAGCCTGATCTGCCGGCAGCATTGTCCGCAGTGTTCGCGGCGGCCGGCGGAAGAGTATGGCTGAAGGGGCATCTCTGGGCGGCAGCCCTGGCTGTGGTGCTGACCGCGGCGCTGGGTGCCCTGTTCCGCTGGTTCTCCACACTGGAGAACGCGAAGGGCGGGGAGCAGCTGGTGAAGACAGCCCATGACCGGCTGTACAGCCACATTGTGCGGCTGCCCTATGCCTGGCACATGTCCCATGCGGCGGGGGATATCATCCAGCGCTGTACCAGTGACGTGAACATGCTGAAGGAGTTCTGTTCGGAACAGCTCTACAACCTGGTCCGGGTGGTGCTGATGATCGCGCTGGCACTGGGCTTCATGGCGACGATGCACGTGGGACTCACCCTGGCGGTGCTGGCTTTCGTGCCGCTGATCGCCGGGTATTCCACCTTCTTCATGTTCCGGGTGCGGGACCAGTTTACGCAGTGCGATGAGAACGAGGGGCTCCTCTCCGCCATCGCCCAGGAGAACCTGACCGGCGTGCGGGTGGTGCGGGCCTTCGGCGCAGAGGCGCGGGAAGACCGGAAATTCAGGGCGCAGAACGACGTATACACAAACGCCTGGATGAAGCTCTGTGTTTATCTGGCGTGGTTCTGGGCCTTCGGCGACCTGGCCAGCGGCCTGCAGGTCCTGACGGTGGTGGCCCTGGGAGCCTGGCTCTGCGTGCACGGGACCCTGACGCCGGGCAGCTACCTTGCCTTCATTTCCTACAACGGCATGCTGGTGTGGCCCATCCGCACCCTGGGCCGGATGATCTCGGAACTCAGCAAGACGGAGGTTTCTATGCACCGCATCGCGGAGATCCTGAATGCGGAGCCGGAAAACAGCGGAGAGGCCGATGCCGGCGAAGGTCCGGGGAGACCCGCGGACAGCGCAGCCGGAGAAAGGGACGGTGCGGGGGAGAGCGGCTTCGCCGCTCCGCAGCATATCCCGGAGATCGAATTCAGGCACGTGAGCTTCTCCTTCGGCAGCACCCGGGTCCTGAAGGACATTGATTTTACAGTGCCGGCCGGCAGCACAGTCGGCATTCTCGGCAGCACCGGCTGCGGAAAATCCACCCTCATGCATCTTCTGTTCCGGCTTTATGAGCTGCCGGAGGGGAACGGCGCCATCCTGCTGGACGGGAAGGACATCCGGGAGATCCCCCTTAAAGAACTGCGGTCACAGATCGGCATCGTCCTCCAGGAGCCCTTCCTGTTCTCGGGAACCATCGGCGAGAACATCGCCATCACCGGAAAAAGACACCGGGCGGAGATGGACCGGGTCATCCGGATGGCAAGTCTCACAGAGACCCTGGAAGCCTTCCCGGAAGGGGAAGACACAGTGGTGGGAGAGCGGGGCGTCACCCTGTCCGGCGGACAGCGGCAGCGCGTCGCCATCGCCCGGCTTCTGACAGAGCACAAGCCGGTCATGATCTTTGACGATTCCCTTTCCGCGGTGGACGCGGAGACTGACAGCCGGATCCGGAAAGCGCTGCGGGAGGAGCTTGGGGAGGCCACGGTCTTCCTGATCTCGCACCGGGTTTCCACGCTGATGCACGCAGACCGGATCCTGGTGATGCGGGACGGCGGGATCGCGGAAGCCGGAACCCACGAAGAACTGGCGGCACAGAACGGTCTCTATGCGAAGACCTGGAGACTCCAGTCACTGCCGGAGGAGGACGCCGTATGAGCAGAGAGAAACTGACCCGGAACGGCGCTTCCGGAAACCTCCCCTGGTTCGGGCTGAAATTCCTGCTGCCGTGGCTGAAGCCCTACGGCATGGTGCTTGCAGTCATGGTGATCCCGGGACTCATCGGCGGGTTCATAGACATCGTCCTCCCCTTCTTCCCGGACTATGCGATCCGGAATTTCATCGGGAAGAACACCACAGAGGGGATGGGGGCTTTTCTGGGGCTTTACATCGCGGTGCTGCTGGTGCAGATCTTCCTGAACGGGATCTCAGCCTACGCGGCCTGCGAGATGGAGATGTATGTGGGACGGGACCTCAAGAATTCCGCCTTCCGGCGGCTGCAGGAGCTGTCGGTGTCTTACTACAACCAGAACAGTGTCGGCTACCTGCACGCGCGGGTGATGAGCGACACGGACCGCATAGGGACGCTGCTGTCCTGGAACACCATGCAGGCGGTGTGGAACGTGTCCTATCTGGCCGGCGCGGTGGCGGTGATGCTGTGGCTGCGGCCGGGACTTGCCGGGTGGATCCTTCTCCTGGTGCCGGTGACGGCGCTGCTCTCCGGATGGTTCCAGAAGCAGCTCATCGTCCTCGGACGGGATATGCGGGAGATCAACGCGCGGGTGACCTCGAACTTCAACGAGGGCATCACCGGCGCCATGACCATCAAGACCCTGGGGATTGAAGAAGATATGGAACGGAAGTTCCGGGCGGAGACCGGGAACATGTACCGCACGGCGGTCCGGAACGGTCATATGCGGGGCGCCTTCCTGTCGCTGATCTCCTTCTCGGGTTTCGCTGCCCTGGCGGTGGTGCTGTGGCGCGGCGGGCTTCTGACGGAACAGGGACTCATGGACCTGGGCACCCTCTCCGTGTTCATGTCCTATGCCCTGGGCATGATGGAGCCGGTCCGCTGGATCGTCAAGGTGATCTCGGACCTTATCACCGTGCAGGTGAATATCGAGCGCTTCGCGCATCTTGTGACGGCGGAGCCGGACGTGAAGGATACGGAGGAGGTCATCCGCGTCTACGGGGATTCCTTCGCGCCGAAGAAGGAAAACTGGGAGCCGGTGAGGGGCGAGGTCGTCTTCGACGACGTGACCTTCCGCTATCCCGACGGCAGCGTGAACGTGCTGGAGCACTTTGACCTCACGGTCCCCCGGGGAACCATGGTGGCCATTGTCGGGGAGACGGGGGCCGGAAAATCCACCCTGGTGAACCTGGTCTGCCGCTTCTTTGAACCGACGGAAGGCCGGGTCCTTTTGGACGGGAAAGATCTCCGGGAGCGCAGCCAGCTCTGGCTCCACAGCCATATCGGCTATGTCCTCCAGACGCCGCATCTGTTCTCCGGAACGGTGATGGACAACCTGCGCTTCGGGAATCCGGACGCCTCCATGGAGGAGATCCGGACCGCCGTGCGCCGTGTCCGCGCGGAAGAGATCATCGACCGCCTCGAAGGCGGCTACGAGGCCGATGTGGGCGAGGGCGGATCCCGTCTCTCTGCCGGTGAGCGCCAGATCCTTTCCTTTGCCCGGGCGCTGATCGCGGATCCCGCCATCTTTGTGCTGGACGAGGCCACCTCCTCCGTGGATACGGTGACGGAGCAGGCCATCCAGGACGCCCTGGCGGAGGTGCTGAAGGGGCGGACATCCTTTGTGGTGGCCCACCGGCTTTCCACCATCCGGAAGGCGGACCTGATCCTTGTGGTGGAGGACGGACGCATCACGGAGCGGGGCACCCACGCGGAGCTGATGGCAGCCCGCGGTATGTACCGGCGGCTCTACACCCGGCAGTACGAGACGGAGGCGGCCGGATGATGTGCAGATAATTGTAAAATCCCTGCGTCCCGCAGGGATTTTATGCTATATTAGTACTGTTCAGCATCTCGGGATCATGAGCAAAAGCAGGATGGAAAGACTGCTGTCCGGGGTGCGGAAGCTTTCCTGCGGAGAACAGGAGCAGACAGAGAATCAGTTATACTGAGGAGGCAATAATCATGAGCGATTACAGAATCAATACCAAGTGCGTGCAGGGCGGATATCAGCCGGAGAACGGCGGACCGCGGCAGGTCCCGATCATCCAGTCCACCACCTTCCGCTATGCCACCAGCGAGGATATGGGAAAACTGTTCGACCTTGAGGCATCCGGATATTTCTATACCAGACTGCAGAACCCCACCAACGATTATGTGGCGGCGAAGATCGCAGAGCTGGAAGGCGGCACCGCAGGCATGCTGACCTCCTCCGGACAGGCGGCGAATTTCTTCGCGCTGTTCAATATCTGTGAGAACGGAAGCCATATCGTTTCTTCTTCCTCCATCTACGGCGGTACCTTCAACCTGATCGCCGTTACCATGAAGAAGATGGGCATCGACGTGACCTTTGTCTCCCCGGACTGCACGGATGAAGAGCTGGACGCGGCGTTCCGGGAAAACACAAGAGCCGTGTTCGGCGAGACCATCGCGAACCCGGCCCTGACGGTACTGGACATTGAAAAGTTTGCGAAGGCTGCGCACAGGCACGGCGTCCCGCTGATCGTGGACAATACCTTCCCGACCCCGGTGAACTGCCGGCCCATCGAGTGGGGCGCGGACATCGTCACCCATTCCACCACCAAGTACATGGACGGCCACGGCGTGGCAGTCGGCGGCGCCATCGTCGACAGCGGCAAGTTTGACTGGATGGCCCACGCGGATAAGTTCCCGGGTCTCACCACGCCGGACGAGTCCTATCACGGCATCGTCTACGCGGAGAAGTTCGGCCTCGGCGGAGCTTTCATCACCAAGGCGACCTCTCAGCTGATGCGCGATTTCGGAAGCATCCAGTCCCCGCAGAACGCGTTCTATCTGAACCTGGGGCTGGAGTCCCTGCACGTCCGCATGCCGCGGCACGTGGAGAACGGCCAGGCAGTCGCGGAATTCCTGCAGACCCGTCCGGAAGTGGCCTACGTCAATTATTCCGGTCTCCCGGGCAACAAGTATTATGAAGTCGCGAAGAAGTACATGCCGAACGGCGGCTGCGGCGTCGTTTCCTTCGAGCTGAAGGGCGGAAGAGAGGCAGCCATGAAGTTCATGGCGGCTCTGAAGCTTGCAGCCATCGAGACCCACGTGGCCGATGCCCGCACCTGCTGCCTGAACCCGGCGACCTCCACCCACCGCCAGATGAACGACGAGCAGCTGGCTGCAGCCGGCATCCCGGCGGGCCTGATCCGCATGTCCTGCGGCCTGGAGGACAAGGAAGACCTGATCGCCGACCTCGCCCAGGCCCTGGACAAGACCTGATAACCGGGACATCACCCCGGAAAAATAAAAAACCTCCGCCGCAGACTCGTCTGCGGCGGAGATTTTTATGTTTCCGGGGCGGGCAAGGCGCAAAGCGCCTCAGCCCGCCGACATCACCGGAATGCGGAGCATCCCGGTGATGAAAGGTGATGTCCGGAAAAAGCGGGCAAGGCGCAAAGCGCCTCAGCTCCAGATAAACCAGATCAGGAGATACCCGGTGATGACGGCGGCGAGGGTGAAGGGCACGCCGTATTTCATGAAGGTGCCGGAGCTGACTTCATAGCCCTCCCGGCGCAGGATCCCGATGGCGGTGATATTCGCGGAGGCGCCGATGGGCGTCAGGTTTCCGCCGAGGGTAGCGCCCACCAGAAGACCGAAGTAAAGGAGATTCGGGTTGACTGTCATTCCGCCGGCCGCGGAAAGCTCCCGGGCCAGGACAGCGACGACAGGAAGCATGGTCGCGGTATAGGGAATGTTGTCGATGAAGGCGGAGAGCAGGACCGAGACCCACACGATCACCGTGTAGACCAGGAACACCGAAGTCCGGGATCCGTCCCCGCTGAGTCCTGCCAGGGTGCTGCCGATCAGGTCGATGACGCCGGCGCGGCGAATACCTCCGATCACGACGAAAAGTCCTGCCAGCAGGGAAAGGGTGTAGTAGTCGATTTCCCGGATGGCCCGGAGCGGCAGCGACATGTTCTTGTGCATGAAGATCTCCCGGGAGACGCCGATCAGGAAATAGAACAGACAGATGAGTCCGTTGGTGATGTCCGGCTTGTAGAACTGTCCCGGCGCCGCATTGTCCTTGTAGGGAATGAAGGAAGCCAGGATCAGAGTCACGATGGTCAGGACCAGAAGGACGGTCGGCACATAGTCTTCGACGTAAGTGCGGTCATCCAGGGTGATAATGCCGTTCTCTTTCCGGAACATCCAGAGTACGATCAG
>Ga0310691_10008070_pt1 | contig 10877 bp, 6 predicted proteins | sample 176DNAGHGlowgp2_FD_203887 | JGI IMG/M metagenome (GOLD analysis project Ga0310691, IMG submission 203887) | Sheep rumen microbial communities from Palmerston North, Manawatu-Wanganui, New Zealand - 1766 DNA GHGlow gp2 (v2) (version 2) | ecosystem: Host-associated > Mammals > Digestive system >... | reverse complement strand
TCATCGCCTTGCTCGCCTTAGTCGGTGTGGCACAGGCAAAAACGATTACTTGGGTTGCCTCTGAACAAGGCTATGCCAATGCTGAAGATGTTACAACCATTGATTTCGGTTCAGGTGTGACTGCCACTTTGGACAAAGGTACCAATAAGAATGGCCCCAAGTATTATTCTACGGGAACCGCCCTTCGTCTTTATGGTGCCAACACCATGACCATTTCTGGTGCTACCATTCAAAAGGTGGTATTTACCTTCGCCTCTGGTAATGCAGATGGTATTGTTTCAGATCCCGAAGGCTATGCGCTTGACGGAACAACTGGAACGTGGGAAGGTAGCGCTTCTTCTGTAACGTTTACTCGTGAGGGATCTTCCGGTCATGTCCGTATTCAGAAAATTGAGCTGACCATTCAGATTGATGACCCGAATTTCGTTGACAACCCCGTCGTTACTCCTGCCACGGGTACTTACTATTCTGCTCAGACGGTGTCCATCGCTTGCGATACCGAGGGTGCTACCATCTATTATACGACGGACGGCAACTCTCCCATTGATCTTGAGAATGCACCCGCTGAAACGAGTCAGGCGTATTCTGAGCCTTTCGTCGTAAGCGAGACGACGAATATCAAGGCTGCTGCCTATAAAAACGGCTACTGGAGTGCGGTGGTAGAGGAGATGATTGAGATCCAGCAGGCTACTGATGAGACCATTGCTGATATCATTGCTCATGGTGCTGCTGATGGTATTTCCACGACAGCCACTGTGGTTGCCATCTCCAACAGCGGTCTGTTGCTGCAGGACAAGACAGGTGCCATGTATGTCTATACCGAGACTGCGCCCGAGGTGGCTGTTGGCGATGTGGTGAACGTGGCTGGTTCTGTCACCATGTACCCCGCCAATGCCGGTGACCTCGCTCGCGCACAGTTCTCCAAGCCTCAGATTACAAAGACAGGCTCTACGACAGTGGAATATCCTACGCCTACGGTCCTCGATGGCGCCGCTTTCGATGCTTTGGTGCTTGCACCTGAGGTGAAGTATGTGAAGGTGGCAGGTACAGTTGCCATTTCAACAAGTGGTTATTACAATCTGACCATCGCTGGTGCTACCAAGACGGGTTCTATTGTCGCCACACAGGAGGTCTTGAGCCAGTTGGAGAATGGCATGAGCGCAACGCTCACTGGTTATTACGTGTATTCCACAGGTTCTGTGAAAGACAATGTATTTACGCCTAACTACGGTAATATCGTTGTCACCGACTACGAGCTCACAGCCATCGAATACAACGAGTACAGCACCTTCGAAGCTGCAAAGGCTGATGCTGTCAATGCCGCTTCTGCCACCGATGCTGCTGCCAAGTTTGCTAAGTTGAACCTTACGGAGGCTCTTGTGACTTTCGTGAAGGGCTCGGGAAATAACGTGAACATCTATCTCTCTGATGGTGAGAATGGCATGCTCGTCTTCGGTGCCAACAGCAAGAGCTTGAAGGCTGGTCAGAAAGTGAGCGGAACCATCAAGGGTAAGCTTTACAGACGCTATGGCAACGCACAGCTTGCGAACCCCGTTTACGACTTGACGGTTGTCTCTTCTGACAATGCCGTGGAGCCTAAGGCCGTGGCTGTAGATGCCCTCGTGGCTAATCATGGTGCGGATTACGAGAATGAACTTGTTGTTCTCTCGAACCTCCTTCCGCTGAAGAACGACGACTCTGTTGCTGATGACCAGATTACATGGAAGAGCCAGAACCTCTCGTTCGATGGCTACGATGATGACTTTGAGAACGTCGTTGGCACGGTGGTCGTGCGTGACAACTGGAGTATTGCCAAGAGTTTTGTTTTCAACAAAAATGTACCTTGCCAAATCACAGGTTTGGTCGCCCTCTATACCAAGGACGATGTGACTACCGTTCAGGTGTATCCTCGCACCGCTGCCGATATCGAAGGTGGCGTCGATGCTATCAATGGCATCACCGTTGACGCTCCTGTAGCCAAGGCCATTTACAACATTGCCGGTCAGCGTGTGCAGAACCTCAACAAGGCTGGTCTGTACATCGTGAATGGCAAGAAAGTGGTGGTGAAGTAAGCCTCGCGCATACGCGAACCTCTATAAAAAGAGCCAAGGCCGCTGGTCTTGGCTCTTTTCTTGTCGATATTTTTTGTGGTTCAAGCTTTTTCCTCTATCTTTGCCGCAAATTTCCTCATAAGCATAATGAAAAGCTTCTGTATCCATACCCTTGCATTCTTCCTATTCGTTTGTGCGACAACGACTTCTCGGGCTGAAGAATTGGCAAAGTACTATGCTAATGCCAACAATAAGAAGGCCGCAGCCCTGAAGACAGCGATGTATAGCATTATTCATGATCATACCAACATAGGTTATGATGGGTTATTGTCGGCTTACCATGAGAGCGATAAGCGCGCCGATGGCTATCTGCGAGATTGGTACTCCAATGCTACAGAGTTTGTTATTGGCGGCCCAAAGGAAAATCATTCGTATAAGAAGGAGGGTGATGGTTACAACCGTGAGCATCTCGTCCCTCAAAGTTGGTTTGGAAGTGGGGAGATGAAGAGCGACCTTGTGCAGGTAGTGCCTACGGACGGTTTCATTAACAATATGCGCGGTAATATGCCCCTTGGCGAGGTTGGCAGTATCAGCAAGCAGTCTGCGAATGGTTACAGCAAGGTGGGTTCCTGTAAGTTGTCGGGCTTCTCAGGTCAGTGCTTCGAGCCAAATGACGAGGTGAAAGGTGATATCGCTCGTGTCTATTTCTATGTCTTAGCCTGTTATGAGAACTTACATCCCAACTGGAACGGAGGTTCGGCCTCCAATGTCTTTGATGGTAAGAAGTACCCTGGCTTAAATGACTGGGCTTTGAAGATGTTCCTGCGTTGGGCTAAGCAAGATCCTGTTGATGATGTGGAACGTGCTCGTAATGAAGTGGTGTATAAGTGGCAGAAGAACCGTAATCCCTTTGTTGATTATCCTTCGCTGTGCGAATACGTTTGGGGTGACAGTATCGATTATGCTTTCGATGTGGCTTTGCCGCATGGACAAACTACGGTCGAGATTCCTGATGATCCTGATGATCCTGACAATCCCGACAATCCTGATGACCCGGACGACCCGGATGACCCTGAAACACCAGACAATCCCAGTGCGCATTCAGGTACAATCGAGGTCTCTAAATGTGAATGGAAGGGTGATGTCCATGATGTTTATAAGACTGGCTATACGACTGAAATCAATGGCTTGACGATCAGTTACTATACCAACACATCATCGAATACCGTGATTAAGGCTACTAACGAAATTCGTCTGTATAAAGATGCTGTGTTGCTGATTGAGGGTGCAGAGGTTACTGATGTGGTTTTTCATGCCGCAGATGCTAAACTGAACGATATGGAGATAGATGGTGGTACTTATCAGTGGCAAGATAAGTCAACGCTGACATGGTCGGGTAACTTGAAGCCCTTTATCGTGAAAGCAGTCGGCGGACAGTCTCGTATTGCCAGCATGGATGTCACCATAGTTGATCCCCTCCCCACAGGCATTAAAGGCACGCGTGCCGCCTCTTCCTTTCGACTCGTATTTGATGAAGGCGGTCGCCCTGTGGGTTCTGTCGTTCCTCATCGCAGTGGCGTTTATGTGGTACGTGAAGGTTCGAAGACAACAAAAGTCGTAGTGAAATGATTACAAAAAGATTGGCATCATTCTTGGCCTTCGCGTCATGGATGCTGGCACTTGGCGTCAGTGCTCAAACTGTAGATTTGAATGTCTATTACGCTTCCGCTGTCGGACAGAAGAAGGAAGCCTTGAAGGCTGCCCTGCATGAGATTATCAAGTCTGCCGACGTGCTGGACTATGGAAAAGGCTCCAAGGATAAGACTTGGGCGGGCTTCTATCTCACCGACCGCATCTTAGAGACCAATCAAGTACGCGACCGTTACTGCTATGACAAGCGCTATTTCAACCCTGAATCCCCCTATGCAGCTGTTAGCGGCATGAATATCGAACACTCTTTGGCCAATAGCTGGTGGGGCGGGTCTAAAAACCAAGCCTATAAGGACATTCATCATCTTATGCCGTGCGAGACGAGTATCAATAGCGCCAAGGGCAATAAGAGTATGGGTAAGGTGGTCAATGTCAACACCAAATCGTCTAACACCTGCACCAAGGTTGGCACAGGCCCTGGCGAGGGCGGCGACAATATTGATATGTGGGAGCCCGCCGATGAGTGGAAAGGGGACTTCGCGCGCGTCTATTTCTACATGGTCACCTGCTATAGCAATCTTACATGGAAGTCAGAGGGTTTGAAATCCTTCACCAATACCGACTGGCCGACGTTGAAGCCGTGGGCTTCCGAACTGTACTTACAGTGGGACAAGGATGACCCCATCGATGATATCGAACGCGCTCGCAACGAGGCTGTCTATGGTATCCAACATAACCGCAACCCCTTTGTTGATTTACCAGGTTTAGCAGAGTATATCTGGGGCAGCAAGACAGATGTCGCCTTCACCATTGACGGCTCTGACATCCCAGATCCACCAACTCCTCCGACACCGCCTGAAACAGAAGATAGTGTCACCATCATTTATCAGAACTTCAAAGGTGCCGGTCAGGGCGCATTCCGTGTGGTTCAGGCTGATGGTTCACAATCCCAGATATGGGTTTACGATAACCGCTATGGCATGGTCGGCAACGCCTATAATCAGGGCAAGACGGGCGAAGCGTGGCTGATTACTCCTACCATAGACCTCTCCAATATGGAGGGCGCAACACTCCAATTCAATCATGCCACAGGTTACAATGCTGACTTCCATCCGCACACGATGTTTGATGTCCTCGTTTCATCTGATTACGTGCAGATTCCCGATGAGGCAACTTGGACATCGTTGGATGTAGTCTGGCCTTCAGAATATCTGAAACCGACCGATAAATTCACTAAGTTCACTCACTCTGGTGTTGTCAGCCTTGATGACTATGCTGGTCAAGTCGTTTGTGTTGCCTTCCGCTATACCGCTACCACCGAGCAGTGTTGGGCATGGGAACTCAGTGATTGTGTCGTTCGTGCCAAGAATCTGCCTGTGGGTATTGACCAGAACTATATGTCGCCCATAGATGCCGAGGATGCAGTCTTTGATATAAATGGTCGTTATGTAGGTGCTGCTGTTCCTACAAAACGTGGCATATATATTGTCCGTAAGGGCGGCTATACCTATAAACGTTTTGTGAAATAATCCTCTCCCACGCATGAAAAAGCTTGTCAATATCTTTCTCCTATTCGTCGGAGTAGTTGCCTGTGTATGTGCACAGCCCTTGTCACCGCAATATATTCGCTCTGTGCAGGGCTTGAAACAGGCTGCGCTGAAAACGGCGCTGCACGACCTCATACAACCGCGACAGGTGCTCAGCTATGGTGGAGGTGAGGGACGCACATGGGCCGGCTTTGTCGCTGCTGACGATATGGGCGACGGTACCGTACGTGACCGCTACAGCTATCAAGTGCGACGCTTCAATGGAAACAAGGCCGTTGATGGTATGAACATCGAACACATCTGGGCGAACTCATGGTGGGGACATACCATCAACAATGCCTACTGTGACCTCTTCAACCTCTATCCTGCCGACCGCGATGCCAATGGTCAGAAGAGCAATAATCCCATCGGCGTGGTATCGGGACGCACGGCTTTTGACAATGGACTCACCCGCGTCGGCATCTCTGACAGTTACCGTGCCGACTCGCTCATCACCGCTTGGGAACCTGCCGACGAATGGAAAGGCGACTTCGCGCGTACCTATTTCTATATGGCAACGACTTATCAGCACATGACCGACGAATGGCAGACCAAGGACGGACTACTCACCGTCGATCCCCAGTCGTGGCAGACGATGCGCCCGTGGGTCTATCGGCTGATGATGGAATGGGCCGAGGCCGATCCTGTGGACGATATCGAGCGTGCACGCAATGACGCCATCGCTGCCATTCAAGGCAACCGTAATCCCTTCGTAGATTGGCCCGAGTTGGCTGAATATGTGTGGGGCGATCATGTAGGCGAAGTCTTTTTCCTGGATGCAGAATCCACGGAACCGGAGTTGTTTGTGCCCTCCGAGGGTAAGGTCATCGACTTTGGCTTGCAGGCACTTAGCCTCGGCCTGCAGCGCACCATCGGCGTGCGCGGCCGCAACCTGGGCAGTGGGCTTCATGCTACTATCCAGGGCGAGGGCTTCTCTATGGAAGATGCCGATCTAACAGCAGAAGAGATAGAAGCTGGCACTCAGCTCGCCCTCACCAGCACCGCTGCTGAAGCGGGTGAATATGCAGCGACCCTGGTGCTTTCCTCTGGCGACGGTTTCGAGCAACACGTACAGCTGCGTATGACGATGATGGAGGGCATCCCGGCCTACGCCCCGCGCGACATCCTCTGCTCGCAGTATGTCAAGAGGTTCACGGCCTCGTGGATGGATATGCATTTGGCAGAGGACGAGAAATACACCCTCAACGTCTATTCCAAGACCGAGACTGGCAGCCCGTCTGCCATCAAAGGGTCACCTTTCGAGGTGGCAGACACGTTCTTTGTCGTCAACACTGGCCTCTCAGTTTCTAAGACATACTATTACACCGTTACGAATGCCGACGGCACGCTCGTGAGCAACGAGGTGCAGGTGGATATGCCGGCCATGACACCCAGCTTCACCGTGCCGTCCACCTATCTGCTCTTCTCCTCGATGCCTGATAAGGCTTCCACGTCGCTGCCCGTCACCCTGTCGGCCAAGAATATGCCGACGGCCAACAGCGAGGTAACGATGACATGCACAGAGCCCTTCGAGTTCAGCCTGGACGGCGAGACGTGGCTGACAGAGCACACGATGGTTCTGCCCAAGGCAACGATGGACACCATGTTCCAGGTTCGCCTCGGGAACGTACCCTATGAAGGCCGTTATGAAGGGCTGTTGACGCTCTCGGCCGACGGTGTGAGCGATATTGAGATCATCATGGATGCTACTGTTGACTACAACCGAGGCTTCTTTGAGGATTTCGAGTTGAACAGTAAGAGTTCGTATGCTGCAGCCGACCTGCAGTGTTCGGCGACGAAGTGGTGGCTCCAAGATGTCATCATCGCCAGCGACAACCGCCGCAACGACCACTATTCCGTCCGCTTGAAAGTGGGCGGAGAGGCAAGGATGTTGGAAGACAAATCGCTCGGCTGTGACTCCCTCTGGTTCTGGGCTGGACTCTATAACAAAGACACGGGCGTGAAACTGACAGTCAGTTACAGCCTCGACCAGGGCGTGTCGTGGACGCCTGTCGTCAACGATCTGGCCTTCACCAATGGCGAGTGGAATCGTTATGGCTATAAGATCGACCAGGAGGGCGACATACGGCTGTCCTTCACGGCGATGGGTACCTCTGGCATGCGTGTCAACCTCGATGATATTCAGATGAGCGACTACGGTACAGGCGATGCAATCCGCGACATCGAATGCTCCTTCGGCTCCGATGACATGGCAGTTTATAGCCTCGATGGCCGCTATCTCGGCACCTCACTCCCAGCCGCTCGCGGCATCTACATCATCCGCCAGGGTGATCAAGTGAAGAAAGTAAGGAAATGAGCCGAATGAGACCAATAGCCCAATATGCCCAATGAGCCTTACAATAAATTGTAAATTGTAAATCGTCAATTCGTAAATCCAATTGCGCTACTTCATCGAACTATCCTATGACGGTACTGCCTATTGCGGTTGGCAAGTACAGCCCAATGGCGAGAGTGTGCAGGGAACCTTGCAGAGGGCCCTGTCCCTGCTGCTGCGTGAGGAGGTGACTGTAACTGGTGCCGGGCGCACCGATGCAGGTGTCCATGCTGCCATGATGGTCGCGCACTTTGATACAAAAGACCCACTCCCAACCCCTCCCGTCAGGGAGGGGGGTGCAAAGCAGGCAGCATGCGACTATCTTGTGTATAGGTTGAACGGAGTTTTGCCTCACGACATAGCTATTCATCGCATCTATCCAGTTGCCGATGACATGCATGCCCGCTTCTCGGCGCTCGCGCGTACCTATTATTATTATGTACATACGCGTAAGTCGCCTTTCCTGCGCGATTGCTCGTGGCGACTGGTGCACGCCCCTGACTTCGAGGCCATGAACCGTGCGGCTGCCACGCTCTTGGAGTATGAGGACTTTACCAGTTTCTCCAAGGTGAACACCGACACGAAAACCAATATCTGCCATGTCAGGAGTGCTCGCTGGGTGCAGCTCGCCGACTACGAGTGGCGCTTTGAGATTACTGCCGACCGCTTTCTGCGTAACATGGTGCGGGCAATCGTCGGAACCCTTATGGAGGTCGGACGTGGTCAGCTCTCCTTGGAGGGCTTCCGTCAGGTGATTGAGCGAAAGGACCGCTCCGCCGCTGGCGACAGTGTGCCGGCGAGAGGGCTGTTCCTTCAGGAGGTAAAGTACGGCCCCTCCCCCGACCCCTCCCCTGTTAGGGAGGGGAGTTTGAAAGATGAGGCGTTGAATAGGATGTGTAACTTTTCCCCCTCCCTAACAGGGGAGGGTTAGAGGAGGGGCTTCCATGTGGTTAATCTTAGCCTTCACCTCCGCCGCTCTGCTCGGCTTCTATGATGTCTTCAAGAAGATAGCCTTGAAGGACAATCCCGTGGTGTCTGTACTGACGCTGAACACGATGTTCAGTTCCCTTATCTTCCTTCCGCTGGTTGTGTTGTCAGCCACTGGACATCTGCCGGAGTCCTCCATTTTCTACGTTCCCGTTTGTGGATGGGAGGTGCATAAGTATATCATCCTCAAGTCTGTTATTGTCTTAAGCTCGTGGCTGTGTGGTTACTACGCTATGAAAAACCTGCCGTTGACACTTGTGGGACCCATCAATGCCACTCGCCCTGTAATGGTGCTGTTGGGCGCCTTGCTTATCTTTGGCGAACGCCTTAACATGTACCAGTGGATAGGTGTGTTGTTAGCCATTATCGGCTATTACTTGCTTCGTCGCAGTGGCAAGAAGGAAGGCATCGATTTCCGTCATAACCGATGGATAGTCTTCGCGATTCTCGGTGCGCTGTTTGGCGCCGTCAGTGCTCTATATGATAAATACCTGATAGCGCCTGTCGAGGTTGGCGGGTTGGGTCTCGACCGCATGGCTGTCCAGAGTTATTTCCTCTTCTATCAGTTTGCAATGATGGCTGTCGTGCTTCTCATCACGGAACGCCATGTCTTTTCGAAGCGGTTAACAGGTCCTTCCGCTTCTTTCCAGTGGCGGTGGGCTATTCCTATGATTTCTCTGTTCCTCTCCGCCGCCGATTTCGTGTATTTCTATGCCCTCTCACAGCCTGATGCTCTTATAGCTGTTGTATCTATGATTCGACGTGGAAGTGTCTTGGTGTCGTTCACTGTCGGCGCTTTCGTGTTCCGAGAGAAGAACCCATGGTCGAAAGCCCTTGACCTGGCATTTGTTATTATGAGTATGGTGTTCCTGTGGCTGGGGAGTAGATAAATAATAAATGATAGATAATAAATGATAAATGATAGATAATAGATAATAATGTTGTTGATTATGAGAAATTTATGTAGAAATATAGTCGTTGGTTCTGGAGTGTCGTCCACTTCGTTTATCATTTATTATTTATCGCTTATTATTTATTATCTCATTGTGCCTGTGGCTCCAGTCACTGCGCAGCCCCTCATGCGCGATGTCTTCGCAGCGATGCCCGATAGCGTCCTACCCATGGTGACCAAGAACAATCGGCTGGACTGCATAGACTTCATCGAGAACAATATGGAGGCGCGGGTGCGTAACAAAGTGGATGAATATGTCACGCTGGAGGCGTTGACTCCTGACTATGCCCGTTTCCGCACCAGCGCCGTTGCCGTGCTGGAGATGAAGTTGCTGCCTGCCAGAGTGTCCGCCACTGCGCCTGCGCCCTCTCCCGCGGACTCATCAGCCTCTTCGCCCTTCATCCTCTGCGTGGTGACCACGGTTCAAGTGGGGGAAGAGAACACGTCACGACGCCTGGAAGATTCCACCATCCGCTTCTATCATACGGACTGGAGGCCTCTCAATAACATCGTCTTTTCGGCACCTTCCTTGGAAGCCTATTTCACTACGATGTCTCCCGAGACAGATGCGGCACGCCGTGCCCTTGGCTCTTTCAGCCCTATCAAGTTACAGCTTTCTCCCGAGCATAACACGCTCACTGCAACCATGCAAACGGCAGCCCTCAGCGCCGATGAGCGCGAGGCGATTCGTGAGGTGCTCAAACCTATCGTCATGCAGTGGAACGGAGAGTCGTTTGTTCAAGAATAACATGTTGATGATGTCTCGTTATGTTCTTGCCTGGCTCTTGCTGCTGACAACACTCACGCTATCGGCGCAGCCCGACCGTATTCCTCCTGTCACAGTCCCATCAGACACGGTCTCCGGTGGCATCTTTTCAGCTGACACGCTTATTGTAGATACCATCCCTGCCGACACCATTGCAGTAGATAGCGCTATTACGCGTGCCGTCGAGGCAGGAGTCGCCCCGATGGCCGTTTCATCTGTTCCGACTGCAGCAAAAGAATCCTTTTTCAAACGACTGTTTCGTAGGCGGATGCGCAAATTGACGGAAAACTACAACATTGACAGCATCCGCTCTATCAAGGATGTAGATAGCATCATGGCGTTGAGGTATCAGAAGACCGGCACTTACGACACCCTTTATCTCGCACGTCCTAGGCAGCGTTTCACAGCCCGTTTGCGTATGAATGTATCGGGCAGCGGTATCAACACGAATGGACATTACAAAGAACTGCCGTTTGACAGCCATTTGAACACCCCCAATCGTATCACCACCAGCATCGGTCTGGCATATCGCGGCATCGGTCTGTCTATA
>Ga0310691_10008069_pt1 | contig 10879 bp, 10 predicted proteins | sample 176DNAGHGlowgp2_FD_203887 | JGI IMG/M metagenome (GOLD analysis project Ga0310691, IMG submission 203887) | Sheep rumen microbial communities from Palmerston North, Manawatu-Wanganui, New Zealand - 1766 DNA GHGlow gp2 (v2) (version 2) | ecosystem: Host-associated > Mammals > Digestive system >... | reverse complement strand
GGTTATCCCACAATATCGCAACTCAATCCGGCGGTGATATATAGCGACACGTTGCATTACGATAAAGGAAATGAGAATCTTGAAAATGTTTATACCCACAAACTGGCGTTATTTGCCAACATCAAGGACATCTCGCTTGGCGTTGACCTCAAAAGAATCAACAATATGATAGTCACGGCTTCATTCCCCTATGGTGGAAATGGAGCTATCATAGACCAGCCTATCAACAGTTTGTTTAGCAACGATGTGACATTTAAAGTGTCCTACTCAACGGATCTCGGCAAACTGAGGATTGACCCGGAGATTGAGTATAGCTATCAATTCACGAAGTTGCCCGACATTAGCGGAATGATTAACAAAGAATTTGGACAGCACAATATCTACGTCTCTTGCGATTTGAGTTATAAGTTTTGGAAAACTGCCGAGGCTTTCAGTAGGTTCTCTTATCAAAGTCCGTGGTATGACAGCAATATGAGAATTGGCAGGACTTTGAGATTGAACATCGGCATGAGCAAGACGTTTCTTGACGGCAGACTGCGCACTGCCATTGAATTGACCGACCTAATCGGAGAGGCTGTAACACCACGTTGGAGCATTGACTTCTCAAATATCAAACAGTGGCAACGCAACAGATATGACACACGAGGCGTTAAACTCACCCTCCGTTACACATTCAACAGCGTGAACACGTCATTCCGCGATGCGCAAATCAACAAGAGCAGCGATGGACGTGTGGACTGAACTTCTCCATTCAAAATAATGGCACGATAATTGCTTGTATGTGAGAAAAAACAATTACCTTTGCATTGTGATAAACGATTAAATTATACAATTATGGCACGTCCAATTAGAGAAACCCCGATTCTAACGGGTGAAGACGCCATTCGCTTTGAAGAGATGCGTCTTCAGGTGGAAAATATGAGCGAGGAGCAACGCGCCAAGAATCGTAAAGAATTTGAGAAACGCGTTGCTGAAGCAAAAAAACTCATTCAATTCTGTTTGTAACACATGAGGCTTAAACCACTTGAAGCAGAATATGAAATAGGTGAGTTTGATTGTGGAGACGAGGACTTGAATGAGTTCCTTCTCTACGATGCTAAACCTTGCATGAATTTGAATATCGCTAATACGTTCATCTTGGAAGATGATGGACGTATAGTAGCCTATTTTTGTTTGCTAAACGACAAAATTAGTAGGACAGAAATTACTGGAAGTCGTTGGAAAAAGATAAAAGAGCGTTTTCCTAAGAGCAAACAGTTCCGCAGCTATCCATGTGTTAAGATTGGGCGTTTTGCAGTGTCAATTGCTTATAGGGGGCAAAACATAGGTAGTAAATTGATGGATCTTCTCAAAGACAACCTCATCAAGTCTAATAGTCTTTCGGCTTTTCGTTATATCACAGTTGATGCCTATCTATCTGCAATCCCATTCTATGAGAAAAATGGATTTGCTCTCTTGAACGAGAAGGATATGAACGAGCATACACGCTTAATGTTCTTTGATCGAATGGACATCTAATAACCTTGTCTTTTAGCCAACGAAACCGACTCCATAATTTTGCAAAGAAATTTGCGAAGGTGCGCTGCGCCTCGGCAACGCTCAAACAAGTTTTGATAACAAAGGCTGCGGTTCACCAATGTTCAAACTAGTTTGACATTGAACTCACCTTGCACTTTGTTTGGTTTGCTCTCGGCTTGCAGCACCTTTGCGGTAGCAAATTCGCAGAATTATGGAGTTAAATTTTAATAGTGTAGAGACAATCCACTCGCTGAACGCAAGCGCTGATTTTAGACATGCTGATAAAAGCAACTTAAACAACTCAGACAATCAACTGCCATGAAGAATTGAAGGCAGTGCAATCTTTGATGTTGAGTAAGTTGTTTGAGTTGTTTTTTATCTGTGTGATCTGCGTGAGTTATCCAGCCAGTGCGGTTCAGTTGTCGAAGGTTTGTGACACTTGCTTGAGGCGGTGGATGATGTCGATGCCTTGCGGGCAGTGGGCCTCGCACTGGCCACACTCGATGCAGTCGCTGGCGCGGCCATGACTCTTGGCGTGCAGGTTGTAGTACATCTGCGAGTTGCCCTTTTGGGTATCGCCCAGCATGTGCAGCGAGTTGTAGACGTTGAAGTACTCGGGGATGCAGATGTTCTGCGGGCAGCCGTCGGTGCAATAGTGGCAGGCTGTGCAGGGAATGGCGATGGCCTCGCGCATCAAGTGTGCCGCCTGCGCCACGATGGTCTGCTCCTGCTCGTCGAGTGGCTCAAAGTTCTGCATATAGCCCGTGTTGTCGTCCACCTGCTCCATGTTGCTCATGCCGCTGAGCACCACCATCACATTGGGCAGTGATGCCACGTAGCGGATGGCCCACGATGCTGGGCTGGCATCGGGGCGGTGGGCGGCAAACAGGTCGCGCACCGCCTGAGGCACGCGAGCCAGCGCACCACCGCGCACGGGCTCCATCACGATGACGGGTTTGCCGTGGCGGGTACAGATGTCATAGCAGGTGTGCGCCTCGATGGCGGGGCTGTCCCAGTCCAGGTAATTGATTTGCAGTTGCACATATTCCACCTCGGGGTGCTCGGTGAGCAATCGCTCGAGCAACTGCGAGTCGCCGTGAAACGAGAAACCGATGTGGCGGATGCGGCCCTCGGCCTTCTTGCGGGCGATGAAGCCCCAGCCGTCGTGCTCGTCCATGATGCGCGTGTAGTCGGGGTTGAGTGCATGCAGCCAGTAGTAGTCAAAGTAGTCGACCCCACAGCGTTGCAACTGCTCGTCGAAGATGCGACTCATGTCCTCGGCACTGTTGATGAGCCAACATGGCATCTTGGTCGTGACGGTGTAGCGCTCGCGTGGATAACGCTCGACCACGGCCTGTCGAAACGCCCCCTCGCTGGCACCGCCATGATAGGGATAGGCTGTGTCGAAGTAGGTGAAACCGCGTTCCATGAAGCGGTCGACCAGTTGCTTCATTTGTTCGATGTCGATGCTCTTGGGGTCGTTGGCATCGGTCAGGGGCAGACGCATCAGCCCGAATCCTAGTTTCTTCATGACTTCAGCAGATATTTAATGACCAGATAACCACCAACCACTTGCAACAGCATGCCCGGAATGCCCAGACGGAAGTCTTGTAGACCGGCATAGAGCGAACCGTGCATCATGGCCTCGATGCCGCAACCCAGCACTTGGTAGCCGAGCACCACACCCAGCAGCAACAGCAGGCTCACACGACCTGTGCGATGAGCCACATAGCCGGCAATCACCGCCAGCAGGCTCGACTTGACGAGGATGCTAGGCAGCATGGCGACGGGCGGCATGCCGAACAGCAGATGATTGGCCACTGGCGACAGCAGGGCAGTCAACAGTCCCACTTTCCAGCCATACTTGTAGGCTGCGATGAGGGTGAAGAAGTAGATGGGCAACAAGATGAGGCCACCTTTTGGAATCAAGTGGCACAATTGGGGCAACACCACATTGCCCACGACAAACAGCGCGGCCAGCAGATAGGCCCGCATCTCATTGTAGCCCAACGAATAGAGTTTTACACTTGTTCGCATGTTGTATCTAATTGAGAATTAAGAATTAAGAATTAAGAATGGAGGCGGCGTTTGTTTCGCATTGCTTCGAAGTGCTCTCGCAGCAACTGCTCCACCTCCAGGGCGGTCTCGGCTGGGGTGACAATCTGCTCCAGCGGACAACGTGTGTCGCCCTCGGGGATGACGATGCGGTCGACCAACTGACCGTAGGTGTAGGTAATAGCCGCACGGTCGAGTAGGGGAGTGGCCAGACGGCTCATCACCTCGGCATAGACTTCGCTTGCCCCACCTTGTACCATCAGACCGGCAGCAGCCTTGCCCACCACCTTGTCGGCCAGACGTGCCCCGTGCAGTCGCTCGGGCTCGTTGTCCAGCAGCCAGATGAGGTCGCGCACCCCCTTTTTGTCGTAGGTTCGCACCTCGTCATGGCTATCTACCACCAGCGAGCAACCTGTCTCGCGCAATATCTCCTTCAGCCTCTCCATAACTTGCTTACAAAATTACTCTTTTATTGTTGCTGTCACAAATTTATGGCGTTAAAAATGTTCCGGTACGCATTTTACGTCATTAAGTGATGTGCTGTGAGTACAAAAAAGCACCGCTGCCCAGGACTTGGGCAGCAGTGCTGACGTTTTTTTGAGTTCCGCGTTGTAGTGTCAGATGCAACGCTCGACGGGCAGTACCCATGCGCGCATGCCCAGTTTTGGGGTCTCGACATCCAGATGGTGCAGATAATCGAGCACACGATCCACATGGTCGTCCTCGGCCATCACCATCATCGATGCAGCCAGCGAGGGCCATGCGTGGGTGCCATAGTGCGGGTCACCGGTCTTGGTGCCGCGCCCCTGCACCTCTTGCCATGCCGTGAATCCACGGCAGCCCAGTAGCGGCAAGTTCTCGACAAGGCGCTCATAGTATGCTTGGTCAAATGCTATAAATATTGCTTTCATCTTCTTTTAATTGAAAATTGTGAATTGTGAATTAAGAATTGAGAATTATGAATTAAGAATTCTCGTTTCTTGCTTCTCGCTTTTCGCATCCAGTTTCTGGTGGTGCTTCTTGCGATTGCGCTTGATGCCGTTGAATGCGAAGATGGTGTACATCGTGGGCACGAACAGCAGGGTCAAGATTGTCGAGAAGGTCAGGCCGCCGATGACGGCGACACCCATCGGGCGCCACATCTCGGCACCTTCACCACTGCCGATGGCCATAGGCACCATGCCCAGGATGGTGGTCAGCGATGTCATCAACACAGGACGCATGCGCGAATGTCCTGCATCGAGCACTGCACGGCGCACGCTCATGCCACGCTCGCGGTTGAGCGTGATGTAGTCGATGAGCACGATACCGTTCTTCACCACAATACCAATCAACATGATGGCACCGATCATCGACATCACGTTCAAGTTGGTGCCCGTGATCCAGAGCATGAGCACGATACCCGAGAAGGCGAACATGATCGATGTCATGATGATGCCGGGATAGGTGAACGACTCGAACTGCGAGGCCATGACAATGTAGACCAGGATGATGATGAGCACAGCCAGCATGCTCAAGTCGCGGAACGAGTCTTGCTGGTCCTCGTAGCTACCGCTCAACTGGATGGTCACACCCTGTGGCATGTCCATCTTGTCAATCAGCGGTTGAGCCTCGGCGATGATTTCACTCATCGGTCGATCTTGCACGACTGTTGACACGGTGATGATGCGCTCGCGGTCCTTACGCTCGATGGTGGGCGGGTTGAAGCGCTCGACCACCGTGCCCACCTCCTTGAGGCGGATGCCTTGTCCCATGGCGTTGTAGAGCAGGATGTTTTCGATGTCGGTTAGCGACTGGCGGTGCTCCTTGTCATACATCACCTTGATGTCATACTCGTCACCGTCCTCGCGGAAGTAGCTGGCAGTGGTGCCGTTGATGCGGTTGCGCAGGGCATTGGCAGCCGTGCTCAAGTTCAAGCCGTAGATAGCCAACTTCTCACGGTCGAAGTCCACTTGATACTCAGGCTGGTAGTCCGAGCGGCTAATGTTGATGTCGGCAGCACCCTTGATGCCTTCGAGCAGTCGCTTCAGGCGCTGAGCTACGGTGTCGGTCTTCTCGAAGTCGTAGCCGTAAATCTCGTAGTTCAGCGTGCTCTGTCCGCTCATGCCGCCACCGCGGTTACCGCCCACATTGACGAGGGCCTTCTTGAACTCGGGGTAGTGCTTGAGGTCCTCACGCATCAGGCCGGCAATCTCGACGATGCCGCGCTTGCGTTCGGTGGGGTTGACCAGCTTGATATTCATCGAGATGATGTGCGAGCCGTTGTTCTGCATCGAGGCAAAGGTGTTGTCGCTCGAAGCCTGACCCACGGTGTAGTTGAACACCTTGATCTCGGGATACTTCTCGGTCCACTCTTTGTATAGGCGGGCAGTCACATCCTTGGCCAACTCCACACGGCTGCCGATGGGCAACTCGAGGGTGACACCCAAGCGGCTGTTGTCGCTTGTGGGGAAGAACTCACTGCCGATAAACTTGGTCAGGAACATTGTGGCGACAAAGATGCCCAATGCTGCCGCAGTAGTGATCCAGCGATGAGTCACGCACACGCGCAGCACATAGGTGAACCAGTCATCCAACTTGTCAAGGAAGTGCTCGATGGGGCCATAAATCTTGTGGAACAATGGGCTGTCCTGACGGTGCTGCTTGAGCATGCGCGAACACAGCATCGGAGTCAACGACAATGCGGCTGTGGTCGAGATAATCATCATGATGGTCACCATCCAACCCAACTGGCGGAATAGCACACCGGTCATGCCCGTGACCAGAGTCAGCGGGAAGAACACGGCAATCAGGGTCAAGGTTGACGCGATGACCGAGATAGCCACCTCGTTGGTGCCGTGAACGGCTGCCTGTTTGGGATCAGATCCGCGCTCAATGTGGGTGGTGATGTTCTCAAGCACCACAATGGCATCGTCCACCACCATACCGATCGAGATAGACAATGACGACAGTGACACGATGTTCAGTGAATTGCCTGTCGCAAACAGATAAATGAATGAGGCAATCAGTGAGATGGGGATGGTCAGCACAATGATGACCGTGGCACGCCAACGTCCCAAGAAGAAGAACACCACCAACACGACAAAGAGCAATGCGTAGAGCACTGTCTCGACCAGCGAGGCAATGGTGTTGCGGATGTTCTCGCTCGTGTCGACGATATAGTCCAGCTTGACGTCGCTAGGCAGACCTTTCTGGATGCTGGGCAGAATCTTGGCAACTTGATTGGAAATCTCCACACTGTTGGCACCGCTCTGCTTCTGGATGATGATCATAGCACCCTTCACGCCGTTGTTGAACGACTCCTGGGCGCGTTCTTCGAGCGAGTCGTCGATGGTGGCAATGTCGCTCAGGTGGACCACACCACCGTTGCTGGCACCCACCACGATGTTCTTCATCTCCTCAGGATCCTTGAACTCGCCCTGCACGCGCAACGAGTAGGTCTCGTTGCCCACGTCGAACGTACCGCCAGGAATGTTGCGGTTCTCGGCACCGATGAGTGAAGCGACACTCTCGACGCTGATGTGGTAAGCCTCCATGCGTATGGGGTCAAGGTAGACGTGAACCTCGCGCTTGGGGGCACCGGCAATTGAGACCGAACCCACACCGTCGACACGTGCCAACGGGTTGGCGACATTCTCGTCCAGAATCTTGTACAGGCCCGGCATGCTCTCATTGGCTTGCACCGACAGCAACGCGATGGGGATCATGTCGCTCGAGAACTTGAAGATGACGGGAGTGTTCGAGTCATCGGGCAGATAACTCGAAATCATGTCTAACTTGTCACGCACATCGTTGGTCAACGCGTCAATGTCGTAGCCATACTCAAACTCCAACGTGATGATTGACACGTTTTCGCGAGAATTTGAGGTGATGTGCTTCAGGTGCTCCACCGAGTTGAGCGTATTCTCAAGCGGTCGAGTCAGGTTCTGTTCGATATCTTGCGCACTTGCACCCTGATAGGTTGTCATCACCATGATGGTGTTGGTGTCGATATCAGGATACAAGTCGATAGGCAACTTCTGCAGTGAGAACAGACCAATGATGGCAATAGCCACAAAAATCAGGATTGTGGTCACCGGTCGCTTCACTGAACTACTGTATAGACTCATACTTTCTTAATTAAGAATTTAGAATTAAGAATTTAGATTGTTAACCGACAACTAAAGGCTACTCGGTCACTTCAACCTTGGCACCGTTGGTCAGGCGGCTCTGGCCCTCGGTCACCACCTGGGTGCCAGGTGTCAAGCCACTCACAATCTCATAGCGGTTCTCCATGCGGCGACCCAGTTTCACCTCGCGGAACTCAACTGTGCCGTTGTGGTAGACATAGACATAGCGCAAGCCCGAGCCGGTCTGCTTCTGGATGGCGCGATCGCTCACCACCACATTGTGCGTGGTGCCGAAGTTGAAGTTCACGCGGGCAAACATGCCGGTGTGAACACGGTTGCCACCGTTTGCAATGGTCACCTCGACCTGGAACGTGCGATTGTTGGGGTCGATGGTGGGGTGGATGATGTGCACGCGGCCAGGGAATACCTCGTCGCCATAGGTGTCCAAGCGCACGTCAACGCCCATGCCGACTTTCACCTTGGGAAAGTCGCTCTCGTTGACATTGACCACTACCTTGAGGGGTTGCTGCTGCTCGATGACCAGGATGGGACCTGCGGGCAGGTCGCCGGCGTCATAGTTCTTCATCGTCACCACGCCGCTCACCGGTGAGGTCAGCACAGTGTTTTCCTGCATGGTGCGCAACTGGCGTTGGCTCGACTCCAGGGCACGCACCTGTGCATCATAGGCAGCTTGCATCTGGTCGACGCTCTGCTGTGTGCCGCCACCAATTTTCACCAGTTCCTTCATGCGTTCCAGGTCGCGCTTCTGGTTGGCAATCTGGATGCGCTGCTGGTCCATTGCAGCCTGCTGTGTGGCGATGTTCACGTCATCGAGCACCACCACGCTCTGGCCGGCGCGCACGTGGCTGCCCACATCAACGAGCAGACGCTTGATGCGCGCGCCATTGTTCGACGAGATGTTGTTGGTCTTGAAGGCCTCGACAGTGGCGGTATACTCGCTCTCCTGCTTCACATCCTCGTCATACACGGTTTCTACTTTCACCATGGGCAGTTCTTCTTGCTGCCCCTTGGCCTTGTCATCCTTCTTGGTGCAGGCGCTCAGCACCAGCAGGCCCATGGCCATCACAATAAGTCCTTTAGTCTTCATATCTGGTTTAATTTTTTATTCATTGTTGTATGACTAGACATTCTAGATTTTCTAGAGATTCTAGATTAGTTCACATAGTGGGTGTTGCCCAGCACGTTCTCGAGGTTGCTCTCGGCCACGAGGTAGTTGTAGATGGCCTGGTAGTAACTCAATCGCGCGCTCATCAGAGCGTCGTCGGTGTCACGCAACTGGATGAACGATGCGGCCCCGATCTGGAAACTCTTCTGCATGATGTCGCTGGCTTTCTCGGCCTGCTTCACACCGCCCTCGTTGCTCTCAATCTGCTTGATGCTCTTGTTGATGTTGTCCATCTGGTTCTGCACCTGCACGTGCAACGAGCGTTCCAGGTTCTCGCGTTGCCAGCGCATCTCGTTGGCCTGGATCTGAGCCTGTTTGATCTTGTTCACGCGCTGCAGGCCGGTGAAGATGGGGAACGAGAAGGTCAAGCCCACAGCCGATGACTTGGTCCACTGGAAGTTCTTGAACGGGTTGCCCATCGACATCGAGTTCCACATCAGGTTGCCCGTTCCAGTCACTGTCGGGATCCAGGCTGCCTTTTGCACTTCCACGGCTTTCTTCAGGTAGTCGGTCTGCAGATCCATGGCCTTGAGTGAGGTGTTCTTGACCAGCGAGGTATCGGTCGAGAGATAGCGGCCATACATCGTGCTCTTGTATTGCTCAAGAGTCTCGGTCGGCTCAATCTCCTGGCGCACGTCCATGCCCATGAGCAACTTGAGTTGCAACTTGAGTTGCTTGATGGTGTTCTCGGCCTCGAGGATTGACGGCTCCAGATTGGTCACAGCCACATTGGCGCGCAGCACGTCATATTCGCTGGCGGTTCCTAGTTCAAACTGCTTCTGATAGATGACGGCGTGGTTCTGTGCCGTGGCGTGATTAGCCTCGATGACACGCTTGCTGTCGTTGGCCAACAATAGGGCGTAGTAAGCGTTTTTCACCTGGTTGACCAACCCTAGTTTGGTGGCGCGTGCCTTCTCCAGGTTCTGCAAGATCTGGTTGTCCTTCAACTTGATGCTTCGCCACAGCGTGGGCATCACGATGGGCACTGTGGCTTGGAAACCGGCAGCGTAGGTGTTGTCGCGGCCCATCTTGATGGCACGTGTCTCGCCGTCACCCGCGTCCATATAGATGGTCTGGATGGCGAGATTGCGGGTGTACTGACCCGTGGCGTTGATTTGGGGGAATAACTGTCCCAGCGTCTCCTTCTTGGAGTAGTCGACGCGCTCGATTTCCATCGAGTCGACCTTGACGGTCGGGTTGTCGTTCAGGGCGATGCGTATGCACTGGTCCAGCGACAAGGGCAGCACATTCTGCGCCCCGGCCAGCATGCCAGCAGCCAGCATCATTGAGGTGATAAATAATTTCTTAATCATATAATTATTGTTATTTGTTATTACGTTGGTGAATCAGGCTCTCAATGAGTTCAATGCCTTCGCGTGTGGCCATTCCGCGCAAGAAGTTGACAAATGCGCCATCGAAGACGTCGACCGGGTCGAAGCCGTAGAACTGAAGACGCTCGCTGCGATGCAGGCTGCGCATCGTCGACAAGAATAGGAAGGCTGCAATGTCGGTGTTGATGCCTTTAACCACATGGCCCTCGTCTTGAGCCTTGCGGAGTACATGACTCAAGCCCAGCACAAAGTCTTTCTCTTGTTCTTGCTGATGAGCGAATATCTCGGGATACAACCGGCGAATGTCCTCAACGAAGTTCAGGGGCGACTCTTGCAGGTAGGTACGCACATGGGTGTAAATCTTGAAGAGGGCCTCATAGCAATTGGGCGATGACTCGAAGATAGCACGAGCCTCGGCATTTTGCCGGCGGTGCTTGTCGTCGATGCACTCCTTGATGAGTGTGCGCTTGTCAGGAAACGTCTCATAGAGCGTGCGCTTAGAGATGCCGCAGTTGCGTGCCACCATGTCCATTGTCATTGACTGTGGACCGATGCGCGACAGCAGTTTGCTTGCTTCAATGAGAATATGTTCTTGGATACTCATTTTGTGTTACTTTAAGTTTTCGGCGTGCAAAAGTACATGAAAACTTTGAAAACGCAAAAAGTTTTCTCGGTTTTAT
>Ga0310691_10008064_pt1 | contig 10881 bp, 9 predicted proteins | sample 176DNAGHGlowgp2_FD_203887 | JGI IMG/M metagenome (GOLD analysis project Ga0310691, IMG submission 203887) | Sheep rumen microbial communities from Palmerston North, Manawatu-Wanganui, New Zealand - 1766 DNA GHGlow gp2 (v2) (version 2) | ecosystem: Host-associated > Mammals > Digestive system >... | reverse complement strand
TCACAGAAGACCATCCGCACGCTGCTGGAGAATTATCAGCTCTTCTTCGTGGCTGAGGCGCCAGTGGATGCAAGGCATTATGAGGATATCAACACATGGCTGTATCAGTATGTGAATGTGCCGGCCTGGGGGCATACAGTGTTTACCAACCAGCGAGAGCTGCTCTATGGCGACTATTTCATCTCTACGTCAGACGAATGGAACGGAATGGCTACTCACCTGCAGTTCGGCAGTGATACCTTTAAGACATGGGATGACGTAGCAGAGTATTTTTCAAGGTTAGGGGGACAGTGAAGACGGCAATTGTAGGCGGCGGTGCTGCAGGATTCTTTCTCGCCATCAGCCTCAAGGCGATGTGCAGGGAGATGGAGGTTACTATCTTCGAGAAGTCGAAGAAGGTATTGTCGAAGGTGGAAATCTCTGGGGGAGGACGCTGTAACTGTACCAATAGTTTTGCCCAGGTAAAAGACTTGCAGTATGTCTACCCTCGTGGGCATCGGCTGATGAAGCGCCTCATGAAGGGCTTTTCGCAGAAGGATGCATGCGAGTGGTTCGAGAGTCACGGGGTGAGGCTCGTCACTCAAGAAGACCAGTGCGTGTTCCCGATGTCGCAGAACTCGCATTCGATAATAAACTGTTTTCTGGCAGAGGCTCGCCGACAGGGTGTGGAGGTAATTACAGAGACAAAGATCGTATCACTTGATGAACTCAGCGGATATGACTTCGTGGCAGTGACTACAGGAGGCTCTCCAAAGGCTGAAGGACTGAAATGGCTCGCCGACAAGGGGCATGATATAGAGACGCCTGTGCCTTCACTCTTTACGTTAAGGATAGACGACAAGGACTTGCAGGCACTGATGGGAACGGTGGTTGAGCGTGCCGTTACGATGATTCCCGGAACAAAGATGCGAGCTGAGGGTCCGCTGCTTATAACCCACTGGGGAATGAGCGGGCCTGCCATCCTTAAACTGTCGAGCTATGCTGCACGGCATTTGGCAGAAAGGGACTATAAGGTGCAGCTTGCCGTGAACTGGACAAACCTGCGCGACACAGAGGTTCTCTCTGCACTCGACGAGATAGCCATACGCTGCTCTCAGAAACAGTTACAGACGATAGCTCCTTGTGGCATACCATCACGCCTCTGGAATTATCTTGTCAATAAGTGTCTTGGCAATAGGGCCAGTGGCCGATGGGGCAGTCTGAACAGGAAAGAACTTAACCGTCTGGCAAACATACTCAGCGGGGGCGATATGTATCAGACGACAGGCCGTGCAGCGTTTAAGGATGAGTTTGTCACATGTGGCGGAGTGTCGCTCTCGTCGGTAAGTCCTGCTACACTCGAAAGCAAGAAAATACCTCACCTGTATTTTGCTGGTGAGGTGCTTGATATAGATGGAATAACAGGAGGCTTTAATTTCCAGGCTGCCTGGACAACGGCATATACCGTAGCTCAGGCAATCGCCAGATCATGCCATGAGTCATGCCAGGTGGAGCCCGTCGTCTGAGATGGTGATAAGCCGGCGACGGTATAAGTCGCCTACAGCCTGCTTAAAGGCTTTCTTCGATACCCCGAAACGTGCGGATATCTCTTCCGATGGCGACTTGTCGCCAAGATCGCAGTAGCCATCGTGCTCATACAGATATCGCAGCAGGATCTCAGCAAAGTCAAGGGCACGTTCACGACCGGTGGTATTCTGATATCTCTCTACCTTTGCGGTGGCCATCAGTCGATGAGTCTTCTCGTCCTCCATGATGTACACGTAGTAGGTCTTGCCTATCTCCATGCGCTGCTTCTGCTCACGGAAGGGACAGAAGAGATCCTTCATCAGTCCCCACTTCAGGAAGGCGCCGTACTCATTAGTCCAGGCACACTCCAGATAGGCAAACTCGCCCACTTTGGCGATAGGATGCTCTGTGGTGGCAATGGTACGCTCATCCTGATCGAGATAGATAAACACTTCTATCTCGTCACCTATCTTCATGTCGCGGGTGACATAGCGGTTGGGCAAGAGGATATTTCCTTCGTCGCCTCCGTCGAGATAGAGTCCGAACTCAAGGCGTTTCTTTATTCTGAGTCTGTGGTATTCTCCGAGTTTAAGCATGGGTCTGATGTTTCTGATGATTCTGTGATTTCTGATGATTCTGGCGATTCCTTGGCCGAGGCAGGGATTTCGATGATACCGTCGCGAAGATGGATGGTGCGGTCTGTGAGCGATGCAAGAGTCTCGTCGTGCGTTACTATCACAAATGTCTGCCCAAACTTGTCGCGGAGGTCGAAGAACAGTTGATGGAGCTCTTCCTTGTTCCGGGTGTCAAGAGATCCAGAAGGCTCGTCGGCGAGTATCACGGCGGGGTTATTGACCAGGGCCCGGGCTACAGCCACTCGCTGCTTTTCACCTCCTGAGAGCTCGTTGGGCTTGTGAGTGGCACGGTCGGCGAGGCCCATGAAGTCGAGCAACTCCTTGGCACGTTCTTTTGCCTGACGATGCGACATGCCTGCGATATAGGCAGGAATCATAATATTCTCGATGGCTGTGAATTCAGGCAGCAGCTGATGAAACTGGAACACGAATCCCAGATGCTTGTTGCGGAAGTCTGAGAGCCGCTTCGATGAAAGTGATGTTACGTCAATGCCGTCTACGGTCACGCTGCCGGTATCAGGACGGTCCAGCGTACCGATAATCTGCAGCAGCGTGGTCTTTCCTGCTCCCGAAGGCCCAACGATACTTACCACCTCGCCTTTGTCGATATGCAGGTCGATGCCCTTAAGCACCTTAAGCGAGCCAAAACTCTTAGTTATGTCTTTTACTGTTATCATTTGTATTAACTTCTGTCTTTTCTGTGTATCCAGCGGAGGATAGCGTCATATACGCTCGACTCCTCATGGTGCTGGGCCTCGGTGAAACTCATGCTGTCTTCCTTAGTGTCGCCATATTGGTCGGGGAAGATAATCATCAGATTCTTGCCTGAGTAGTATTTTGTAAGTTCATCAGGCAGGCGCTCAATGGCATTCTTGTATGAGATTGTTCCCTTACGGGCAGAGATTACCACAAACAGATGATCGTCGGCAATGGTGGTAGCCAGCCGTGGCAGTTCGTTCCAGTGCCCCATGGGGGTATATTCGGAACGGACACTGGGGTGGGTGTTGTTGATGAATTCGGCTATAAGCACCAGCGACTCCTGACGCCCGTGAAACTGTATCCGGCAGTCCAGTTGCTCAGCTATTCTGCACAGGCGCTCCAGCCATCTGTGGAATCCCGGCTCGAACTCTGCCCTTGAAGGCACGCATACCTGAATGCGCCGCAGAGTGTTAAGGGGCTGGATGAACCTGGTGAGGATGATCTGTCGGTTCAGGCCATTATAGAGGCTCTGGATGAATTCTCCCCAGAACTTGGGGCTTATGTCGGTATGCACATGCATGCCCATAACAATCTCAGAGCATGAAAACTCCCTGAAGGCATGCTTGATGCCGTTGGCAATATTAGAAGCGAGCCTTACCTGTGTCTGCATCTGTACGTCGGATGCCATAGCCTGATGCTGGAGGCTCTCAAGAAGCTGAATCCCCTGCTTACGGCCTCCGGAGGCTTTCTGGTCATCGTATACCACGTTGAGGGCCACAAGGCCGCGATTCAGTTTCTGATTCCTCAGAAGAAGTGCCAGGCTAAGCAGACTGGGGGCTATCTCGGGATATTTCACACATATCAGTATCTTCTCGTCGTCATCGGCAGAGACATCTCCTTCATCCTTCCATCTGCCTCTTTCTGCCAACACAATCTGCTGTGAGGCGTACTGGGTCATCAGGGTAGAGATGATACACGTCACCAGGATCATTATGACGACACCATTGAGCATATCGTTGTTAACAAGGAATACCCCAGGCGAGACCTCCAGCCGCATGCCAACCATCACCATTGCTATAGCACCGGCTGCATGTGCGGAGGTAAGGCCGAACATCATGTTACCATCGCGCTGAGGCAGTCGGAACAGCAGTGAGGAGATATAGGCTGCCACAGCCTTTCCGAATGTTCCGAAGAACGCTATAAGGAACACAACCCACAGGACGTTGCCCCCAGAGAACAGTGCGCTGACATCGATGAGCATTCCCACACCGATGAGAAAATATGGTATGAACAGTGCGTTGCCGATAAACTCGATACGGTTCATCAGCGCTGACACACTGGGGATATATCTGTTTAGTATCAGTCCTGAGAGAAAGGCTCCGAATATGCCTTCCAACCCAATGAAACTCGACATCGCAGCAGAGAAGAACATCACAGAGAGAACAAAGATATACTGCATCACCGAGTCGCTGTATCTGCGCAGGAAATAGCGTGCTAGCATTGGGATGAGCCATATCGAACCGGCTATGAAGCCTGCGAGTTTCAATATGAACAGCAGCCAGAAAGATACTCCTACTCCGTCGCGCTCGAAAGCCCCGGAGAGTGCTGCAATCATCACAAGTGATATAAACAGTGATATCATCGAGGAACCGACGGAAAGCTGCACTGAAGAGTACTTCTGCAGTCCGTATCGCCCGACGATGGGATAAGCCACCAGGGTGTTTGATGCCATGATACATCCCAGTAGGAAAGACGCAGGATGAGAATAGCCGAGCAGCGTGCGCGACATGATATATGTAAGTATCAGCGGTATGAAGCATGTCAGAAGACCGAAGAAGAAGAAACGCTTGGAGTTCTTCTTCAGGCTCTCCATGTCCATCTCCAGTCCTGCAAGGAACATTATATAATATAGTCCTACACTGCCGAAGATCTCAAATGAAGTGTCGCGCTCGAGGATGTTGGCCCCGTGACTTCCGATGACGACACCGGCCAGTACCATTCCGATGATATGAGGAATGCGCAGCTTGCTCATCACGATAGGAGCAAAGAGAATAATCAATAGCACCACGAAGAATATCAGCGTGGGGTCGGTGATAGGCAAATATGAAGCAATCATTCTCATTTCGCTTGCAAAGGTACGAATTTTTAGCCATAGAATATGCAGATTGTCGCAGATTTAATCATTTTTCTGATAAATCTGTGGTGTCTATGGCATATTTTTTGTACCTTTGCACCCGAAATTATGCATTCAAAATAGAATTAGACTTATGAAAGTAGCAATTGTAGGTGCGAGTGGAGCTGTAGGACAGGAATTCCTGCGCATCCTCGCCGAGAGAAATTTCCCGATGGACGAGTTGGTACTGTTTGGCTCAGAGCGCAGTGCCGGTAGGAAGTACACCTTTAAGGGTAAGGAGATAGAAGTTAAGCTCCTGCAGCACAATGACGACTTTAAGGATGTTGACATCGCCTTCACGTCTGCCGGTGCAGGAACGTCCAAGGAATTTGCCGATACGATAACAAAGTATGGTGCAGTGATGATTGACAATTCTTCTGCCTTCCGTATGGACGAAGACGTACCCCTGGTAGTGCCTGAGTGTAATGCCGAGGATGCCCTGAACCGTCCACGTGGCATCATCGCCAACCCTAACTGTACGACTATCATGATGGTCGTTGTTCTCCAGCCATTGGAGAAGATTTCGCATATCAAACGTATCCACGTGGCTTCTTACCAGAGTGCCTCTGGTGCCGGTGCTGCAGCCATGGCTGAGCTTCAGCAGCAGTATAAGGAAATGGTAGAAGAAGGTGAGGTTAAGACCATAAAGAAGTTTGCCCATCAGCTTGCATACAATGTAATTCCTCAGATAGATGTCTTCCAACCAAACGGATATACCAAGGAAGAGATGAAAATGTACAATGAGACTCGTAAGATCATGCACACCGATGCGAAATGTTCAGCTATGTGTGTTCGTGTTAGTTCTCTGCGTTCTCATTCTGAGTCGGTATGGATTGAGACAGAGAAGCCTATCAGCGTAGAGGAGGCTCAGAAGGCAATTGCCGCTGCTCCAGGCTGTCAGCTGAAGGATGATCCGTCCACTCTCACTTATCCGATGCCTCTGGAGACTGCCGGTAAGGATGATGTCTACGTAGGTCGTATCCGTAAGGATCTGAGTGATGACTGCGGACTTACTTTCTGGCTTTCTGGTGACCAGATCCGTAAGGGTGCAGCTTTGAATGCTGTTCAGATCGCAGAGTATCTGGTTAAGGTCGGTAATGTTAAATAAGGTTGTGGAATGAGGAAGATCTTTCTCCTCTTTCTCCTTCTCCTCTTCCCTTCCTGCGGCACAGGAGATGACGACGGGCGTCGCCTGGGAGAGTATATCGTAGGCACATGGCAGCGAGGCTGGGGTGAGGGTGACGTCATCATCGAGGGCAATACAGACATCGATCCTCTGAGCTTCTCCTACGATAAGTTCGTCTTCCTGCCCGACGGGAAATACAATGGCATGATGCGTGAGGGCTCGTTCTCTTCGTATGATGACTTCGGAGACGTCATCTACGAAGGGACATACCGTTGTGATAATAGTAATATCAAACTGGAGTTTATCAATGAGGAAGGCCGTAAGCAGACTATACTCGCACAAGTGGTTTCATTCACGGAGAGTATGATGACCATACGCTATGAAAACGAGGAATACAATGTCACCGTTACAATAGTTCTGAGGAAAGAGTCTGACGCTTCTCATTCTTCCTCCACGTCAGCCTCGTGATAGGTGACATATTCCGTTATCTGATTATAAGCTGAGAAGTATCCAAGACAGCCTCCCGTGAAGTTCGGTATGGGGTTGGTGCCTGTATTGTCCATCAGCTGCAGGGAGTAGAGATAGTCGTACGCACGCTGGTCTATGGCGCGTATTAGTATCCTCAGTCTGTCTCCCTCCTTTAGCACGTCACTGTCGTCACTCCTTCCGTCGTGGAAGAATGAAAAGAGCTGCTGCAGTTCCTTGTTGGGATTCCGGTCATCGCGTAGCAGTGCCCAGCGATAGCCGATGCCATTGCGGTAGATGTGCATATAATACCAGTTGTCCTCATTGGGAATATCCTGTATCTTCAGGTCACCGAACATGATTCTCTCCGATGCCACCTTCATCCAGACAAAGCGGAAACTGTTCATCTTAGGCTGCCTTTGCATCGTTGATGTCGAGGTGTAGTGATTACCTTCTATTTCTACATCTATATTATATGTGGTGCCTGGTTCACCCATAAGTGACGGCATGCGGTGGAATCCGTTGCGGGAGTAGGGGATGTTCCATTTGTTCCCCTCGTCGTCGCTGATGGTTACCTTGGTCCCGGTAACATCGCTGATACCGTTGTTGTCATCCATGTTGTTTGTACGGCTTATGCGTATCTCAGTACCGCTGTTCGATATCGATGCCTCCACGACATAAATGGGATCTACCTGATGATAGTCTAAGTCGATATCCTTCTCGCATGCTGACAGACAGACAAGAAGACTGACTATTAGACATTTAGACAGATAAACATTTAGATATTTTGACATGGGGGGATTTATTATTTCTTTCATTTTATAATATAATTAATAATAGTCTAATCGTCAAATACTCAGATTGTCAGTCCGTCTAAAAGTCGATACTGAAAGTGGCACTTGGTACGATGCCGAAGAGTGAATATTGCTTTGCTCGTGTGCGGGCGCCGTTCTCACTGTCCTCGAAATTGATGAGGTAGGGATTGTAGTGGTTGTAGAGGTTGTAGATGCTGAAAGCCCACTGGTGGGTGGTCTTGCGATATCTCTTCTTCCATACTGCACTGATGTCAAGTCTGTGGTAGTCTGGCGCACGATAGCCGTTGCGCTCTGCGTAGTAGTACACCCAGTTGTCTTCTATCTGGTATTTCCCGCTTGGGGCGGTGAAGGCCTGGCCCGTATTGAAGAGCCATGCGGCGTTGAGTGTCCATCTCTTGTTAAGACGGTATATGGCGGCGATGCTGATGTCATGCCGGCGGTCATTATTTGCGTCATACCATCTGCCTCCGTTGACACCATCGATGCGTGTCTTCGACCAGGAGAGAGTGTAGGCTAGCCAACCTGTAAGCCTCCCCGTATTCTTCCTCGCACTCATCTCCACTCCGTAGCCTTTCCCTTCACCTGGAAGTATCAGGCGCTCTATCTCTATCTCGCTGCTGAATGACTTTCCGTCGCGATAGTCTAACACGTTGTCCACCTTGCGGTAGTAGGCCTCTAGCGAGAAGTCATAGTCCTGCGAAGGCGTCATCATGAAAACCCCGATGCTCACCTGGTCTGCTATTTCTGGCTTTACGATGTTACTGCTTATCGTGTAGCGGTCGAATGGGGTAGAGGTGTTCTGATTGCGCAGGGCATGGATGTTCTGTGATGTGCGTGCATAGGCGAGCTTCAGCGAGGTGTCGTCTGAAAGCTTGTAGTTCAGACTGGCACGTGGTTCGATGTTTATGTGGGTCTTCACTATCTGGTTGCTGCCGTAGCTGTAGTACCATCCTATCTCGCCATTGTCTTCGATGTCGTAATATAGTGACCCCCCGAGAGGTGAGAAGGCACTTAGTCTCAGTCCTGCCGAGGCTGTAAAATTCTTCGTCAGGCTGAAGATGCCGTTCAGCCAGAGAGCGTTTTCCCAGGCACGACGCTGCTCTTTCTCGTGGTTGTTGACAATCTTCCACTCTGCCGACTTTACGTTCATCAGTGATGACTGCAGTCCTGCATCGATCTGATGGCGGCCCAGTTCCAGGTGCAGGTCGTGACGCAGGCTCTCCTGGCGTATGTGCGCGTCGAACCAGATGCTTGAGCCGAACATATCGATTCCGTTGTCTGTCCTGTAGTCGCTATGTAATAATGTGGTCTGTGCATAGCAGCCTGCGCTGTTGATATGGTGCAGCCATTTCAGGCTTGCCGCAAGGTTATGCCAGCGGATGTCTATCATGTCCTCGAGTGCTATTCTGTCGTAGCCGGTAAAGAAGGTCAGGAAGAGCTGGTCGCGCTTGCCGATGTTCCAGTCGGCCTTGGCATTGACGTCGTAGAAGAAGAGGGTATTGTTCCTGTACTTTTTTACCAGTTTCATGAATGTGTCTAGGTAGCTTCTGCGGGCGGTGATGAGAAACGATGCCTTGTTCTTCACAATCGGACCTTCGAGCAAGGCCTTTGCAGACAACAGGCCTATCGATGCTCCTCCCTGAAGTGACTGCTTGTCTCCCGTGCGGCCGGTGATATCAAGCACGGCCGACGATGCTCCGCCGTATTGTGCAGGCAGCAGGCCTTTGTAGAGAGTCGCACTGCCCAGGGCGTCATCGTTGAAAGTGGAAAACAGGCCTGCGAGGTGTCCTACATTATAAATAGGTGCATTGTCGTACAGCACGAGATTCTGTGCTGCTGTTCCTCCTCTTACCTGAAAACTGCTTGAAGCGTCGCTTTCGGCTTTGATGCCAGGCAGGAGTTGCAGTGATCGCATGATATCGTTCTCTCCGAAGAGTGATGGTGCAGCGGTAAGCTCTTTAAGTTGCAGTTGCTCTGCACCTGCCTGCACACTCTGTACTCTCTGGTTTGCACCGTTGGATGTCACCACCACTTCATCGAGATTTTGCGTGCGGATTGTGTCTTCCTCCATTGCAGGAGTGAAGAAAAGTGCTGATATAATTGCTGAAAGCATAAACATGCGTGCAAAAGTAGTGATTTTTTTTGAAACTTCCAAAAAAACTCGTACCTTTGCCACGTCAATTCATTAAAACGTGCATTATGAAGAAGATTTTTGTTGCCTTTGTGGCATTTCTGGCACTCTGTGCCTGTGGTAATGGTGAGAAGAAACCCCTCGACTATCGCGGACTGTCGATGAATATCCCTTTCAAGACATTCTGTGACTCTCTGACGGCTCGCGGGTTTGTGGTGGACTCTGCAAAGACTGACTCTGCCTTCACTCGTGTGTCGATGTTCAATCCTGCTGAGAAATACCGTCTGATGCTGGCTCAGCACAATGACACTCTTGATGCTATTCAGGAGAACTATGTCATCTCTACCAACGACAGTACGCGAAGGATGTGGCAGCAGATTCGCGACGGTTTTGAGAAATCTATCGGGGCATGGCCCAATATGCTTAAGGATGGTGAGGACCACCGCATAGCAAAGTTCGAGGCAGATGGTGGATTCATCACCGTTACGCTCGAGAATACATACAAGCCTACGCTCTCTGTGCTCTATCAGCCTAAATAAGCTGGACCATACATTATTCTAATAATAAAGCCCTCCACTCGGGAGGGCTTTATTATTAGAATAATGTAAGCGTATAGAGATACACTACTGCCGCCGGAATGGCGAGCAGTGAGGAGTCGAAACGGTCGAGCATCCCTCCGTGGCCGGGAAGTATCGAGCCCGAGTCCTTGATGCCAAGCGTGCGCTTGAAGAGGCTCTCCACGAGGTCGCCCCAGGTGCCGAAAACTACCACCGTCAGTCCCAGTCCTGCCCACTCGAAGGCATTCATCCCAAGGTCGTTCACTCCGTATTTGTCTGTGAGATACCATATCAGCACAGCTATTCCCATCACAATGATTCCACCACCGATGCTGCCTTCCCAGCTCTTTCCCGGGGATATACGTGGAAAGAGCTTGTTCTTGCCCAGGAGCGAGCCGCAGAGGTATGCTCCAGTATCGTTCATCCAGAGGAATACAAACACACTGAGGGGGATGAGGTAGGTGTACTGTATGTCATAGCCCTGACTTCGGAATGCCAGCACGTTGAGCAGCGAGAATGGCAGTGCGATATACATCTGTGACATCATCGTGTAGGCCCAGTTGCTGATTGGGTCTTCCTGCTTGAGATACAGCTCTGCCACCATGAGGTAGACTATCGACAGGAGGTAGGGCACGAATACCGACGATGGCGTGATGCCACTGCAGAAGCCCGCCATGGCGAGGAAGAAATACACTCCGGCCACGGTGCAGATCATCCTGTTGATAGTGATGCCGCCTTTTTCGTTTACCAGTCCGGAAAACTCCCAGATCGTCA
>Ga0310691_10008063_pt1 | contig 10881 bp, 11 predicted proteins | sample 176DNAGHGlowgp2_FD_203887 | JGI IMG/M metagenome (GOLD analysis project Ga0310691, IMG submission 203887) | Sheep rumen microbial communities from Palmerston North, Manawatu-Wanganui, New Zealand - 1766 DNA GHGlow gp2 (v2) (version 2) | ecosystem: Host-associated > Mammals > Digestive system >... | reverse complement strand
CCATTGGAATTATTCTATTTATAACGCACGTTATTGCTTGTTTAACTGTTGGTCTTCTTTTTGGTTTTGTCAGTAAACACTCTTGGATTAAAAATAAAAGAAACTATGAAAATGATAGCATTTCCCAAAACTATAATATTTCTGATTTGGGAACCATTTTAAGTAATAGTATTACTAATGCAATTTCTACTATTTTATTAATTGGTGGTTTTATTGTACTGTTTTCCATAATCATTTCTATATTGAATAGTTTAAATATAATAGATTCTATTGCAAATATTTTATCTTGCTTTCAAGTTCCTACTGAACTTGGAAAAAGTATTGTGATAGGCTTATTAGAACTTACTAACGGTGTCAATTCTGTTTCATTATTACATACTAAAAAAATGTCTTTGCAAATTATTATTACCGCATTTTTACTTGGATTTGCTGGATTTTCGATATTCTTGCAAATCTTTAGTATTGCCTCAAAAAACAATCTATCTATGAAGCCATATTTAATTGGTAAAATATTGCAGGGTTTTATTGCTAGCTTCTATACTTTTATTATTTTAAATTTATTTGATTTTTTTTATTTTAATTTATGAAACCATTAAGCCAAGAAGATGTTTCTGCTTATAAAGCTTTTATTGTTAAAAACATCCTATAATATCCTATCAAGTCATATTTTTATCATATCACTAATATACTTAACTAAACATATTATTAATGAAAGGAGTAATATTAAAATGGATAGAAACGCTGATTTCAATAACTTTTCTAATGCTGGTTTTAACCCATATGAAACCAATTTTGATTCATCAATGTACGAAACTCCAATGATAAACCCTATAATGCAATATGAGCAAGCTTATATGTATTACAAGTATTTAACTCAACAAATGGACTATAGAATCAAATGTAAAGAATACGAAAAAATAAACAAAAATAACTAACACTTTATAATCAAAACAATCAGTAAATCCTATAACTTTAAATGTTATATAATTTACTGATTTATTTGTCTTTTTCAAAAACTTTTACATTTTTTGTTTGAACCTATTGACAAACATCAAAAAAATTATTATAATAATACTTGTCTATTGACATGGCGAGATAGCTCAGTTGGCTAGAGCATCCGGTTCATACCCGGCAGGTCGATGGTTCGAATCCATTTCTCGCTACCAAAAAAGAGTTGTAATATTACAACTCTTTTTATTTTATCCATTATTTAATATATTATTGTCCAAGAAATATAAATAAAAATAAAGAACTAATTTTAAAATTAGTTCTTTATTTTTTAGCGAGTTTTTTGATCTTCTAATTCTTCATTTTTGACTGTTCTTAACTGCTCGTTAGTTTGTCTTATTTGAGGATTACTTCCCTTGTTTTCCAATCCTTTAGCAAATTTATTTCTTTTTTGTTTTGCTAATCCTAAACTTGTTTCAGCTTTCATTATTCTAGCCATATCATCTATTTCTTCTTGATTTTCTCCATGAAAATCTCCCCAATTATCAATTTCATCTAAATCAGTAACTACATTATCACTTCCAAAAAGAAATGTTCCTGCGTTTCTGAAATATTCTTTTATATTATCTAACATAGTAGTTCCAGTCTTAATTTGACCTTTCATATGTTTTACCTCCGATTTTGTATAAATACATATTTTAATATTAACATAAAAGTAACTAAAAGTCAAGTTTTTTCAAGAATTAGTTCATATAATCCTTTAATTTCTTACTTCTACTAGGATGTCTTAATTTTCTTAAAGCTTTTGCTTCAATTTGTCTAATTCTTTCACGAGTAACCATGAACTCTTTTCCAACTTCCTCTAGAGTACGTGCTTTTCCATCTTCTAAACCAAATCTAAGTTTTAAAACTTTTGCTTCTCTTGGTGTTAAAGTATTCATTACTTCTTCTAATTGTTCCTTTAATAATGTGTATGCAACAGAATCTTGAGGTGCTGGTGAATCATCATCTTGAATAAAATCTCCTAAATGACTGTCATCTTCTTCACCAATTGGTGTTTCTAGAGATACTGGATCTTGTGCGATTTTTTGAATCTCTAAAACTTTTTCAACTGGTAATTCAATCTCTTTAGAAATTTCTTCTGGCGTTGGTTCACGTCCTAATCTTTGTAATAAATCTCTTGAAGTACGAATTAATTTGTTAATAGTTTCTACCATATGCACTGGAATTCTAATTGTTCTTGCTTGGTCAGCAATAGCTCTTGTAATTGCTTGTCTAATCCACCATGTTGCATAAGTACTGAATTTATATCCTTTTGTATAATCAAATTTTTCAACAGCTTTAATTAATCCCATGTTTCCTTCTTGAATTAAATCTAAGAATAACATTCCTCTTCCTACATATTTTTTTGCAATACTAACAACTAATCTTAAGTTTGATTCTGCTAATTTTTGCTTAGCATCTTCATCTCCCTCAAGAACTTTTTTAGCTAAATCTAATTCTTCTTCATATGTTAATAATGGTATTTTACCAATTTCTCTTAAATACATTCTTACTGGATCATCAACATTAACACCATCAAAGTTTGTAACATCGATTTCTTCAAGTTTTATTTCTTCAACTTCTTCTAAATCTTCAAAATTAGGTTCTTCAAGTTCTTCACTAAATACGTTTACACCAATATTTTCAAACTCATCAAATACTTCTTCAATTTGTTCTGTATTTGCATCTCCTAATTGTGTTGCCAATTCACCATAAGTGATTTTTCCATCTTTTTTTGCCTTTTGAATTATACTCTTAACTTTTTCTTTATCCAACTCATGTTTTTCTTCTTTTTTGTTTACTTTTATTGTTATTTCAGAATATTCATCAACTGTTGTTTTGGCTTTTATACTTTGAGCTGTTACTACACCATTTTCTTTTTTCTCATCATTTACATATTTAATTATAACATCTAATCTATCTAATTCTTTTCTTGCTTTTTCTTCTGTCATTCCAATAACATTTGGTATTTCAATTTTTTGTATCATTTCTATTTCATCTTTTTCAGATTTTTTCATTAATTCTACCTCCTATTTCATTTTAGCCAGTTTAATTATTACTTCACTTAAACTTTGTTCCAAACTAGCTACTTCTTCATTTGTTAAATTATCTGTATTTTCAAGAGCTTGTATAATTTCATTTCTCACTGAAATTAATTTATCTTTTTCATAGTTATTTAAAATATCTTCAACAGCTTTATCAACCTCAGTAATTTCAAAGTCATATGCCATTACCCACGTTAAAAAATTAATAATATCTTCATCTTCAAATAAATCTAAAACATTTATATTATTAATACTATTTCCTTTTTCCAATTCTTCATACAATTTTTTTATTATTATTTTATTTCTCTCATCTTTGATATTCTCATATCCTATTTGAGCTTTCAATCTATCATATGATTCTTTTGGATAATTTATTAGAAGATATATTATCATATTTTCTTTTTTGGTAATTGCATCATTATTCATCTTTAATTGAGTTTTATTTTCAGATTTTATAGCCACTTTTCTTTGTGTAGATTTTTTATCATTTGGATTTTTTTGATATAATATTTTGTTTATTTCAGCATAAATTGCCTCTTTTGAAATTTTATAATCTAAAGCAATTTTATCAACATACACTTCTTTTTCAATATCACTGCTAATTTTAGCAAGTTCTTTTGCGATTTCTGTTAAGAATTTAATTTTATCATTTGGATGATCTAAATTTAACTTATTTTTTAATATTTTAACTTTATACTCTACAAGTGAAATAGCATTATCAATGCATTTCTGAAGTCTTTCAGGCCCATATTTTAATATGTATTCATCTGGGTCTTTTGCTCCCTCAATTTGTAAAATTCTAATATCACAACCTAAATTTTGTAGTATTTCTAATCCTCTCATAGTTGCAGCTTGTCCTGCTCCATCTGAATCATAGCCTATTATTACTTGTTGGCTATTCTTTCTTAATAATCTTCCTTGAGCTTCTGTTAAAGCTGTTCCTAAAGATGCTACTACATTTGTTATCCCTCTTTGATGTAAAGAAATTGCATCCATATAACCTTCTACAATTAGTATTTTTTCTAATTTTTCTTTTTTGGCTGCATATAAACCAAATAAATGTCTTCCCTTACTATAAACTATATTCTCTGATGAGTTGATGTATTTAGCTTGTGGCCTTGTTGGATCTTTAATTTGACTATCCTCTAAAATTCTTCCACCAAATGCTATTACTCTTCCTCTTTCATCTTGTATTGGAAACATTAATCTCTTTCTAAATCTGTCTATAAATTCGCCTCTATCATTCCTATTTACTAAAGTAGATGCCAAAATTTCCTCGTCTGTAAAACCTTGTTGTTTTAAAAACTTATATAATTCATTAAAATTACACGAATATCCTATTAAAAATGTTTTTAAAGTGTTATTATCTAACTTTCTCTTTTTTATATATTCTTGCGCAACTTTAGCTGTTGGTTTATACAGATTTTCATGGTAAAACTGTGCAGTTTGTTTGTTTATTTCATAAACTCTTGATTTTAAGTATGATGCTTTATTATCTTGTTCATTGTCTATTGTTGGTAAAGTTATATTTGCCCTATTAGCAAGCATTTCCACTGATTCCTTGAACCCAACATTTTCAATTTTGCTTACAAAGTGAAATACATTTCCACCTACACCACATCCAAAGCAGTGAAATATTTGCTTATCTGGTGATACTGCAAAAGATGGTGACTTCTCATTATGAAATGGGCATAAACCAAAAAAATTTCTCCCACTTTTTTTCAAATTTACATATTGAGAGATAATATCAACTATATCATTACTGTTTCTAATTTCATCTATAAGTTCGTCACTATATCTTGGCATTTTGGGTTCCTTTCTAAAAAATATAACTACCGCATATACTCTAACTTAATTAAAATCTCACTATTGCTATTTTTCATCAAGTTACAGTTTAACTATTATTATTATTCGACGCAAATCTAATAAATCCTTCCATATATTTACATAAGTTTATAGTTTATGTAAATATACGGAAAATTTTGACATTTGCCATGCGACAAAAAAAGCAGAAAGTTATAATTTCCGCTTTTCATTTTAATTAATTTTCAGATGTTCCTGTGCTATCAAAAGGAATAAATTTACTTACTATGTTATTGTTTATTCCAGCTATATTGTTTTCATGTAATCTGTTTTCTTTGAATGAAACATTGATTTTATTATCAACAATTTTTTCAATCTCATCTTGAGATACATGCTCTGCTAAAACTAATTCACTAACTAAAATTTGTTTAGCATTATTTAACATCTTTTTCTCTCCTGTAGATAATCCTTTTTCTTTTTGCTTAAAGCTTAAATTTCTAACAACATCGGCAACTTCATAAATATCTCCACTTTTCATTTTGTCCATGTTATCTCTATATCTTTTATTCCAATTATCAGACATTTCTGTTTCATCTTCTTCTAAAATGTTTAATACCTTTGAAACATCATTTTTATCTATTATATTTCTTACACCAATTTCCTCAGCCTTTTGTGTTGGTACCATTACCTTTACTTCTCCAGGCATTGAAATAATGTAATAATCTTGTTCCTCATTCAAAATATTCTTTTTTTCTATTGCGTGTATTGTCCCTGCACCATGCATTGGATATACTATTTTATCACCTACATTAAACATGTAAGACACTTCCTTTCAATTAGCTTTTTTCGTATTTTTATGAGTCAATAATTACAATATTTTTCCTCTTAACTACGATTATTATTATACCACAAAAAATGGTAAAAGTCAAAGCCTTTACCATTTTTTTCTAGAAAAATTTTACAATTTTAGACGTATCTCCGATTATTTACTATTTTGATGTTGAGCCAAATCCTCCAACTCTTTCACCTTCAGCAATATCTCCATCTGCAACAAAATATTTTTGGAATACAGCTTGTCCTATAGCTTCTCCCTTTTTGATTGTTACATCTTCATCTTTGATGTTGTAGAAAGCAAACATTATATGACCGTCATTATCTGGATTTCCGTAATAATCTTTATCAACTACACCAACACTATTTGCTAAGATTAATCCCTTCTTCTTTGGATTTGAACTTCTATTATATAACATTAAAACTTCGTCATCTTGCATATATGCTTTTATACCTGTTTTTATTAAAGTTGGATTTTCGTTTTCTCCTTTTTTAAAACTTGGAATAACTGTATCTTCTGCTGCTTCTACATCATATCCTGCTGAGTATTTTGTTTTTCTAATTGGCAAATTAATACCTTTATCTTCCCATCCTTTAGCAATTTCAAATCCTCTAACTCTTTCCATTTTTCAATCATCCTTTTTACACATAAATTTAGATTTTTAAGGGTATCTATAACCACCTTGATGATTATAATATAAGTTACAAAAAAAAGCACTAATTTATTGCAAATTTTTACAATTTATTTTTTACATATTATACTTTGAATTATAGAGTAGCAGAAAAATGTCGAAAAATGTAAATGATAGCTAATATATTTAACTGCGTAAGTTTGCTGGCTCGGCTTTGTTAAAAGGTAAAAGGAACCTTGGGTTTGAGAAGAAGTTTGATTTTATTTGTTCCTTTTACGTCTTTTAGCAAACCTTGCCAACTGCGCACTTTGTACTCCGTTTAAATATATTAGCTCTAATTTACATTTTTCGACATTTTTCTGTGGCTTCCCACTTACCCAAGTGCAATATCAAGCACCATCATAATCACAAATCCAACAGTAAAACCAATAACACCTAAAGCAGACTTCTTTCCACCATGAATCTCAGGAATTAACTCCTCAACAACAACATAAATCATAGCTCCAGCCGCAAAAGATAATAAATAAGGCAAAACAGGCACTATAATATTAATCATAAGAACTGTTATAACCGCAGCAATCGGCTCAACAATTCCTGATAAAACTCCATACAAGAATGCCTTTGGTTTGCTAACCCCTTCCATTTTCAATGGCATAGAAATAATGGCCCCTTCAGGAATATTTTGAATAGCAATTCCAATCGCTAATAACATTGCTTCATATAATTCAACACCAGCATTTCCAGCCAAAAAAGCTGCAAAGCTAACACCTACAGCCATTCCGTTCTGGAATGTTATGTAGTGTTACTGAAAATAATAGCATATTCATCTTTTTCCCATTTCTTTTACTTTCAAGTCTTTCCGCTAATTTATTTATCAAAATTAAAAACATAACACCTAAAACTAATCCTACTGTTGCAGGTACCCATGATATAACTCCTTGATTTTCAGCCATTTCAACAGATGGCAAAATCAAAGACCACACACTCGCTGCAATCATTACTCCCGCAGCAAACCCCACTGTTATTTTTTGAAATTTTTCACTCATATTTTTCTTCATAAAAAATACAAAACTACTTCCAAGACTTGTTCCTAGAAAAGGAATTAAAATTCCAATCAAACTATATAATACATCATTCACTTTATTTCCTCCCTTGTACTATATAGTATGGAAAAAATCAACGTTATGTTAATAATTCCGTTTCTTTTTTGACATATTTCTTTTTTAAGTTTTAATTATCAACAGCAAACTTTTTATTAATTTAAATTTTTCAACTAGATATATATTACAAGAAAAAAGCTATAGGTAAATTACTTACCTATAGCTTTTTCTAAATAGCAACTTTTTTTAACAAACCCAATTTTCTTAAGCAAATTTTCCAACTTACTGCTAAAAATCAATAAATACAATTTTTTTGCTTTAGTTTCACTAAGTAGGCATTCAAACATTTTAGAAAGGTAGTTTTCATCTATAGCATTATTATCAGCAATAACTATATCTGTAATTTGTCTTTCCATTTTCTTTTTACATGTTTCAATATAGCCAATTACTCTACTAGTGGTAGCATCTCTTAGAACTATAAAAAATATATCCTTATATGCATTCCTATAGTTTTTTAATACTTGTTCAGTATCTTCATCAATTTGTATTTTATCTACTTCAATAGTTTCTGTTGGTTTATCGCTTGGATAAACATATCTTTCTGGAAAACCATATCCAAATATTAAGGATTTTTCAGGGTCATTATAGAATTTTTGATATGTTGGGTATTGTTCTAATGTTGCTTTCCGAAGGATAATATCCTTCATAAAAATTCCTCCTTTGAAGATATTTTGTATATTATAACATAATTATTTAAATATTTCAATTTTACATATTTCTAAACATAAAAAAGATATGATTTTACGTCATATCTTTATATTACTTTATTTTTCTTTGTTAAATACTTTTACAATCTTACCAACAATACCTACAATTTCAGTAGAATTACGTTGAGCAATTCCTTTTCCAATAGCCTTTCCCGCAATCGTCAAAGATGCAACTATAGCACTTATTATAAATTGAATATTAAATTCCATATTAAATGCATTTGTTATTTTAAAGGCTATTAAAGCACTTATTGATCCACTTAAAACCCCTGCTATATCACCAATAACATCTGCACACATATTCGAAACTTTTGCAGAGTTTTTTATTAATTTTAGCGAAGTTTTAGCTCCTGATATTTTTTTAGAAGCTTTAGCATGAAAATCAGATTCTTTTGCTACTGTCACAGAAACACCAACAATATCAAATACAATTCCTATAAATATTACTAAAAATAGTATTAGTACTGCTGGAATTATATTAAGCCCACTAATTGCAGATGTTGATATAAATGAAAAAATTATTGATAATATAAAACTTAATACAAAAACTGTGGCAAACCACTTAATTTCCGATGAATCTTTTTTATTTTCTTTTTGCTTATTTTTTTTCATTAGATTATTTCAATCTCCTTTTTTATATAAATTAAGAAACCTATTAACTAGATTTCTTTATTTTTATTTATTCAAATATATTTATGGTGGTAAAAACTTAAGTAAACTTTACGGTTTAGGTCTAGATGAATTTCTCTATTTTCTACTAAACATTACTGTTCAGCCGTTTCCGTTTAAAGAAAATAGCCAAGTTCATTTTGGCTTCCAGACAGCCACTTAAATCCGTACTTTAATCCTTAAGTTTTCATGCCTAATTTCAGGCAAACATTCTAGAAGTTTTCCTTAATATACTTAAAATCTATTACTAGTCTCTTTTGCAATAGTAGTTTCATAACTGCTAATATGTATAATTAAAAATTGGCCACACATTAACTAAAAATGTTAATCCCAGTACTATCACTCAAGACAGGCTACGCTATATATTGTGTCTTGGCACTCTATATAGGTTTTACTTGAAACATTAGTGAAATCCCAAGCCTCCGCGATAATAGGGTGTGGTTATGTATGCCATTACATAACTCCCTAGAATCTTACTCCCTGCAAACACACAAAACTGGCATTCCGCGCATAAACAAGAAACTTCATCGATGTGCCCTTTAGTGGATTTTTAGCCCCACCCTCGTAATAGCTAGTATAACTAGAATAATGCACCACCATTAATATGATAACATATGTTTAAAAAATTTGCAAATATGGACAGAGATTTTTTCAAAAATTTGAAATTTTCCCTGTCCCCAATTTTAAACTATTTTACCAATCAAATCATAATCTCTGCTTCCAGTAATTACAACATTCACAAACTTATCAAACAACTCATCCTGCGATTTCTCGACAAAAATTACTCCATCAATATCAGGTACTTCATTTTTACTTCTACCAATATAGTATTTTCCATCAAAACTTTGATCTTCAATTAAAACCTCAAATGTTTTTCCAATTTGATTTTTCATTATTTCATCAGATATTCCTTGTTGTAATTTCATTATCTTATTATATCTACTCTTTTTTGTCATTGGATGTAGATGTCCGTCTAATCTTTCAGCTGGTGTTCCATCTTCTTTTGAATATGCAAATGCACCTAATCGTTCAAATTTAGCCCATTTAACGAATTCATATAATTCTTCGAAATTTTCCTTTGTTTCTCCAGGAAAACCTACCATCACTGTTGTTCTAATAATTACACCTGGAATTTCTTTTCTTATTTTTGTAATAACATTTCTTATGCTTTCTCCATTACTTTTTCTATTCATTCTTTTTAATACAGGATTTGAGATATGTTGAATTGGAATATCAAAGTACTTGCAAATTTTATCATTTTCTTTAACAACTTTAATTAGTTCATCTGTTATTGATTCTGGATATGTATATAAGAATCTTATCCATTTTATTCCATCAATTTTTGACAATTTTTCTAATAATTCTGCAAGTTTTGGCTCTCCGTAAATATCAATTCCATATTTACTTGTATCTTGTGCAATTACTATTAATTCTTTATATCCTTGTTTTGCAAGTTTTTCCGCTTCTTCTAATATATCTTCCATTGTTCTACTTACAAATTTTCCTCTAATATATGGAATCGCACAATATGTACATCTGTTGCTACAACCTTCTGCTACTCTCAAATATGCGAAGTTTTCACCTGTTGATACAATTCTTTCAGAGAATTCTAATCCACACATTTTAGCATTTTCTTGTTTTCCAACTAAACTTTCAATTTGCTCCCAAATTGTTTCATATTCCTTATATTTTATAAATAAATCAACTTCAGGCATTGATTTTTCTAATTCTTCTTTATATCTCTGAACCAAGCATCCCATTGCAATTAAATATTTACATCTTTTTTTCTTGAATTCAGCCATTTCTAAAAGTGTGTTTATTGCTTCTTCCTTTGCTGGTTCAATGAATCCACATGTGTTAACTACAATTATGTCCGCATCTTCTGGATTACTTACTATTTTAAAATTGTTTTTTCTAAACATTCCAATTGTCATTTCTGTATCTACTAAATTTTTACTACATCCTAATGAAACAAATCCTACATTCATTATTATATTTCTCTCCTCTATTTTTATTTATAGCAATTATTTTACCATTTTTTTAC
>Ga0310691_10008062_pt1 | contig 10881 bp, 1 predicted proteins | sample 176DNAGHGlowgp2_FD_203887 | JGI IMG/M metagenome (GOLD analysis project Ga0310691, IMG submission 203887) | Sheep rumen microbial communities from Palmerston North, Manawatu-Wanganui, New Zealand - 1766 DNA GHGlow gp2 (v2) (version 2) | ecosystem: Host-associated > Mammals > Digestive system >... | reverse complement strand
AATCACAGTTTTTTTGTTGTGGGGTGGGGGGGGGGGGGGGGGGGGGTGGGGTGGTGGGGTCTGGCCCCAACCCCCAACCCCCCAATCCCCAATCCCCATCCCCAATCCCCATTATTTTAAATTGTTTAAAAACTTTTTAAATATATCAAAATTTAGAAAAAATAGAATATTAATAAATAGTTATAAATGCAATATAATAAAAAATTAACAAATAATTTGAACAATATAATGAAAATATTCCGAGAATTTCTATATGAAAATTATGAAGATAAATACATAGATCCGAATTCACAATTAGGCAAATTTATAATACAATTAAATTCATTAGTAAATAAAGAACAAGATTTTATTAATTTTATATCAAAAATTAAATTTTGGTCCTTACCTTCTATTTCTTTATGGTCTATAGAACAAATATTAAATTATATAGATACTCTTTTAAATAATTATTCAAATAATTTATCCGAAGAAACAACAAAAAATAAATTGAAGACCCTTTTAAAATTTTTATTATTATTAATCAAAAATGGAAGGAACATTTATATTTTTTCATCTTTGGATAATTTGGAGACTATTTTTTTGAAAAGTTTTGATATACAAACAAAAATAGTTATTTTAAAAATATATCGATTATATATAAATGATAATAAATCAATTTATGAATATGCTTTTAAAATTCCTGATATAAGATACATATTCATGAATATGAGAAAAATTTTTATGAATTTTATAGATAATAGTTATCAATTGAACTCAAAAATTATATCAGATTTAGAACAAATTTTATTAAAACAAGATAAAAAGTGGAAAAATAAAATAACACAAATAAAAGATATATCCTCTACTCAAACACAAAAAGAAATCAATCCGTTTTTGATTTTTAGAGAAATAATAAACAATAATAAAGATTACGAAAACAAAGATGATTTTCTTACAATAAAAAATGTTTTTGAATATTTTGCTTGTAATCCGATATATAATAAAGATAATTTGAATAATAATATATCATTGTATGAAAGAGAATATCTTTTATCAATAAATAATTTCTTTTGTATCTTGAATTTTTTGAAAAAAGTAAACGACAAAAAAACGGATATTAATAAAATACATTTATTATTTGAATTTAATTTTGAACTAATAAATTTATGTTTTAGGACTGTAACAAATTTCGAGAATGATATAGTAACCGATGAATATAAAGAATATTTTATTAAAGATATTATTTATGTGTTTACCAAAATAAATAATATTAAAATTAAAATAGGATTTCTAAATCATTATTTAAATTTATCTAATTTAAATAATGGATATGGATTTATTTTATTTCAAAATGGACTTTTCCAATCAGTTTTATTTGATATGGCTCATCAAAATGATAATAATTTAAGTATATTAACTAAAGAAGAGTCGTTGAATCAAATTTTATTTAAATATATAATAGAATGTTACATACAAAAAATGAAAATTTTACCAAAATCTATACAAGAAAGCTTATTAGAACCTCCAAAAAATAATATATATTTATATAGTTTGGACAATGTACTTTTTTATTTGGGTATGAATGTTCAAAATGATGAAAATATAATTTATCAAGTGCTTATTCCAAGAATTATATATGAATTAGAACATTTAAATTCACCAGAAAGTGAAAATAAATATATTTTTAATAAAGAAATTGATAAAGAAATGGAATTTCCAAATATTATTGCCAGAGTGAAATTAATTAATAAAATATTCAATATATTATACAAATATATACAAAAAGTGACAAATATAGAAAATATGAATAAATTAGATTCAGCAATTACAGAGTCTATTAAATCATTAATAAATAATAATGAAATGAAAAAAAATAATAATTTATATTCAGTATATATAAATGGTATATATTTATTATTAAAAATATGTAATGCTTATCCATCAAAAATATCGGGTTTTATATCCAATGGTATTATCCAATTAATATTCGATTATTTAAGCAATTACTTACCTAAAACAGATGGTATATTTTATTTATTATTTTTTGCAATGTATTCAATATCAACATATGATAAAGGAAGAGAATATATTATAGAAAACAATCGTGGAATAAATATGATAAATAATATATTTAATAAAATAAAAAAAGATCAAGATTATTTCTATTATAAATTATATTATTTAGAAGATATGACAATGGATGAATTTTCGCTTTGGGTAGGTTTATTGAACAATAATGAAATGAAAAATATTATTAATTGCTTTTTTGATAATTATATTTCACTTTTAAATATAGTTAAAAAAGAATTTGATAGTATAAAAATTGAATTTAATGAATCATTAACTTTTAATTCCAAAGAATATTTATTAATAAATAAATTGAAATTCATTTTTCAACCTTTATATTCTATCGATAATTCAAATTATCAAAATTATAACAATTATATTTTATATGATGATAAAATTAAAAAATTATCGAATTCATTTAAAGATTTATTGATTATGCCTAATTATCTTTTATTAAATACATTTCCTCCAAATTATATAGAATTAATAATAGAAACAAGAAAAAATTCATCTCAGGATTTAAAAATATTTAATAAATACAATGAATTAGTCAAAAAAACAAATTCATTAAACTTGCACAAAAACCAGAAAATAAAAATACTAAAAGATTATCAAAAAATTATTGAGTTTCATTTTAGTATATATTTGGAAAAAGATTTCGGCAAGAAATCTTTTGAATACACCTTTTTTACAATTATTTCTAAACTTATTATAAAAAATATAAATGACAACTCTAATATAAATTCATTTTTTTGGAATTATGATGGGAAATTAATAATAATTAATAATGATATTAATATACATATTTTATCGAAAAATATCGAGCCAGAAATAAAAAAAATTATATCAGAAGAACTAAATAATTATTATATCAAAAATAAAAGGAAATCAAATTTTATTATATTAAATGAAGATAATTATTTAGAAATCAAATCGAAGCCTAGATTCGATATTCAATTAAAATGTGAATATGTTGAATATATTAACAGTCAGGTATTTAAAGAATATTTTGCTAAATATATGGATAATAAAAGTAAATTTTCAGATATTTTTAATTATATGAAAATATTTGGGGAAAAAAAAATAACTACAGATTTAGATTTATTTCTGAAAGAAGATTTTGAAACTATGAAAAATTATATTAATGTTAGTTATTTAATTTGCTTGATTTTAAAATATTATAGAAAAGTAACCTTAGGAAATATTACTCCAGATATAGAAACTAAAAATTTAATACTCAACTTAAATAAACTTTTAGATATATTAAATTTTGTCGAAGATATAATTACAGGAAAAAATTCATTTAATTTTTTTTCTATCATATATTTTTATATAATAAAATTTGGAGGTGTTCGGCAATTATTTAAAATTGCATTTAAATTGATACAAATATGTCAAAATGAATCTAATAAAAATGAAATACCTTTAATAGAAATTATTATTATTAATAATATCTGGGATAAACTAAATAAACTCATATTATTTTTTTCAAGAGAATTTTCAATTAATAATGATACAGATTTAATATTATTAATATCAGAAAGTGAAATAGCAAAAAAATTAGTTTATACAAATGAAATAAATGCATATACAAAATATATGATTCTAAAAGATTTAAAGGAGATATTTTTTAAAGGTGATGAAGATGATATTGAAGAAAACAAAAAATTATTTTCGGATTTGGAAATATATAGTATTCAAATGTATAGAATCATTTTGTTCATAATAGATGATTTTTTAAAATATTCGAAAAGGATGAATAATAAAACAAATTATAATAAAATTTATGAAAAAGGATATAAAGTATACGAAGTAATGATTTATTTACAACAAGGAATTCATAATGAAAATGATATTTTAAAGAATTTAGAATCATCAAATAAAACAAAAAATAAAGTCAGAAGGAAAAAAAGAGAGGAAATAAATGATTTTTTATTAAAAATAGAAGAATATAAACCTTATCCAGAACCGACATTTATTTCAAACATGAAAAATACTTTCGATGAAAATCAAGAAATATTTAAATCACAAAAAGATAAAGAAAATAAAAATGTTAATATAAAATATATTGATTATAATTTCGAAAAATTTACTAATATAATTGATTATATTATGAATTTGATAAATAAGGCAAATATATCAAAAAATATGATTAATAATTTAAGAAGAAATAATTTATATTTTAGGACAATACTAAATGATGACACTAATAAAATACAGATTTTGGAAAATTCATTAAAAAGATTAAATAATAATGAAAGTAATATTCTTTTAAATAAAAAGAATAAGCTTGAACAAGAGTTAGTAATTAAGATGAGGATTAATTATAATATAATTAAATATCATCAAATAGTAAATATATATATGGATAATAAAATAGATATATATAATTTTATTAAAAAGAATAACATTATCCAAAAGTATATTGATTCTATCAGAAATTTAATTAATGAAACGAAAATCGGTTCTTTTAATCAAAATAAAATAAATCAATTAGTTTATGAAAATATTGTTACTATATATTTGTGTTTTAAATATATACACACTATTAAAAAAGATTTCGAAAATGAAAAAAAATTATTTTTGGATATTTTCCTAGAATTATTGATTTATGAATCAGAAAATATAAATTTGGATAAAAGTATAATAAGTGAAAATATTTTGATAATGCTATTAATAAATATAAATAAATTTTGTAATAATGAAACTCTATTATTTCCATATTTGCAAAAGGGTCTTGCCAATAAAATTATAAACTTAAAATTTAAAAAAGAAATTACATATAAAACATTTTATGAAAACAATTTTAAATCAAAAGTAGTACTAAGCGAATGCTTCCAACAATTTATGCTTATAATTTTTAGTAATGAAAAGATTTTACAAAATTTAATAGAAAGTATAATATTATATGGTTGGGCAAATATAAAAACAAATAATTCATATAAATGTATATATTTGGAAGATTTTATATATTTTTGTGGAGATTATTCCCAAAAATATCAAGAAACATTCAAAAATGCTTTAATAAAAATATTTAATATAGAGGAAGTTGAAATTAAAGGAAGACCAATTCGAAATTCATTCAACAACAACATAAAAATTAAAAATTTATTAAAATTAAAGCCTGAATATGAAGAAAAAATAAAAAATATAAAAAATAATTTAAGTAATTATCGATATAATGAATATTTAGATCAAGAAAAAAAAATCACTTGTAATAATAAAATTAAAAATGTAAAACAAATATCACGTATAATCCCTGATATTAATAAATCTGTTTTTACTGAAATATTAAAACATATATTTATTTGTGCAATAAAAATAGAAAAAAATATTGAAAAAAATAAAGACAATCAAATAAATTCAAAAAAATATATGATAGATTTAGATACATCTCTAATATCTTTATCTAATATTTTACATAGTTTTCCCTACTATATTTCATTGATTTTACTCTTTCAAAAAGGGAAAAAAAACAAAATTAGTTTTATCACTTTCTTAATAAAAAATATATTTCCATTATTAAATCATTTTCCATGCTATAATAATGAAGAATTTAATACAACAAAAACAATGGAAGAATCTTATTATAATATGTCAAATAATGATAAAGATATTTTGAAAACTTTTAGGAGAATAAATATAATTAAATATTTAATTCAAACAATAACATATAAAAGAAGAAATATGAATGAAGATGAAATATTTCTGGTTGAAAAATGTAGAAAAAAAATAATATATATTATAAATAAATCCTTAAAAGAAATTAGCCTAAGAATAATTAATGATATTAATAATATAAAAAATATGCAGAATAAAGAAAATAAAAATATTATTTTGTACAAAAGCCATATATTTGTTTTACTTTCAATGACTGAATTCTTTAAAAATAGTGATTTATATAGTCAATATAATCCTTTTGAAATTACAAAAATTATTTTAAATAGTGGATGTGATATAATAAAAAATATAAATCACATTTTGAAAAATATGAACATATGCAATGATAATCAAATATATCATGAAATTGGAATTATATATTTACAAAAATTATTAAATTATATTCCTATTAATATAAGGATGGAAACAAATAATTCTGATTTAAAAATTAATGAAGAAAAAATCAAGAATAATATAAATTCAAATCTAAATAATGAAAATATAGAAAATTTTGAAAATAATAAAGTAAAAGGAGAATTAAATTGTAATAAAAATATTATAATTGATAATAGTCATGATAACAGAGACAGTGAAAATAATAATGACAGCAGAGAATATTATGAAAACTCTAGTGATAATAGGTTCGAAGATGAAGAGAATCAAGAAAATGATGAAAATAATGAAATGGAAGAAGATTGCCAAGTTCAAATAAATGAAAATAATATTAATAATGAAAATGATTTAAATATATTTTGCATTAATAATGAAAATATATTTAATCTTGAAGATAACTTTAATAGCATTGAAGAAAATATAAATATTATAAATTTTATAGATAGAGATAGTATAAATCCTATGAATGATGAACAAATTAATAATGAAGATGATAATCTGTATGATGAAGAATTTGAAGATCCTGAAGAATTTGAAGATAATGACTCATTTATTGATAATGATGAAGATATGGAATTAGATATTCCATTATCTTTTCCGAGATTTTATTTTTTACATGATGATTATAGTGATCCAGAATATCATTCTAATATGAGTGAAAATGACGAAAATATTGAAGATTCATTCGCAAGAGTTTTTGATAAAGGATATTTTAATAAATATTTAATTAACAATAACGATGACATGATTTTATTCCAAGATCAATTCATTAAAATAAATAATAATAATTCTATACAAGATATATTAAAGGAAGATTCACTTAATTTTATATTTTCTTTTTATCAAAATAGAATCAATAATAATTTAATATTATTTCATAGCTCTAATTTTGAGATAAAATGCTTTGAAAAAAGAAGAAAACTTGAAAAATTTGAAAAAAGTTCAAATTCTTTTATATATAGATATATATTTCCGATTGAAGATTCAGACAAACTCTTAAAATTTTTTAATTTAATCGTATTGGGATCAACTGATTCTTCTATAAATTATTATAAGAAATGGATTAATAAAATAAAAAATGATTATTATAATTTCTGTTTTGATAATGAGAAGAATATTATCAATGAACATATTTTAAAAGAAGTTAGAAATAATATTCTCAAGCAGGGAAACATAATCAAATTGAAAAAAAAAGAAAAAAATATTAAAATGATTAACTTTATAGATAAGAAAGAAAATAAAGAAAAAGATAAAGGAAAGCTGAATGATAAAATTAAAAGAGATTGTATAAATGATTTTAAAATGAGTTTTGATTTAGATAAAATATATTCTTCTAGAACTCCTCGTTATTCATATAATTCAACAGATTATCTTTTTTATCCATTTATTCATTTTGATGATTTTAGAAATGATATTAATCAAAATACAGAAACTAAAAGTGAAAAAAATGAGAAAGAAAAAGAAAAAGAAAAAATTAATAATAAAGAGGAAATAGATGAGAAAGATAAAAACTCAGAAGAAAATAAGAAAGAAAACCTAGAAAATATTAATGAAAAAAATAATAATACTCTTATTAATACAGAAAATGAAGTAAAAAATAATGATAATAAAGAAGAAGATAAAGATAAATATAATATTAATAAAACAGAAGAAAAAATTAATGTTGATGAACAATTTATTTTGGAAATTCCAAAAGAATTAAGAGAGGAAGTACTTCTTAATATAAGTCCTGAACTTATTCCAAATTTATCAAACGAACTCCAGAGTGAATATCATCGTTTGATCATGAAAGAAAATAAGAAAAATAAATCCTCACCATCTCAAAACAACTCATTTCATTTCGAACCTTCAGAAAACAAACTGAAACAAAAAGAAGAAAATCCTGAACCTGAGAATTTTAATGAAGATGAATTTTTATATAAAGACATTGAATTAGTTAACCATTCTTACACTGAAGAAGATATTTTATTTAATCTAAAATATTCAAAGAAAAATATTTATAGATTATTGCAATCATTAGATGATGAATTTATAGATAATTTATTGTTGTATAATATAAAGAATATCATTTTGAAAAAAAAATTAATTAAGAATGAGTATAATATTCGAGATTCGAATCCATATTTCGAATTAATTTGTAAATTAATATTAAATGTGAATCTAAGGTATAAAATTATAGATTTATTATTCATACTATTGATTTGCAATTTTCAGTCAATTATAGAAGTAATTAATATAAAAGAGAATTTAGAAAAAAATATACTTTTAAAAAAATTAAATTATTTATATACAGAAAAAAATTCAAATGAAAATATATTAATTGAATATTATAAACAATTATTACTATATATTATCGAAAATAATGAAAAAGAAATGAAGAATTTATTCATCGATTTCACATTTAAAGATAATGGTACACTTCTAGCTTCTAAAAATAAAAAAGAATATTCCATAACAAAGAACTCAAAATATATAAAAAATATTTTAGGGATAAAATATGATAAGAATCAAAATGTCATTAGTAATTTATTAAATATAATATTTTCTTTAAAATTAAATTATGTTGAAATGATATATCAAATTAAAATATTCACAGATATTATTAACAATTGTAAAAATGCATCAAATTTTGAAAACAACAATTTTTTAGTTTTCACATTCAAAAAAAATAGTAAAAATGAGAATTTCACATTAAATATAAATCAAAATACCATAGAAAAATTAGTAGAGATATTTGATGATTTTAGAATCAATTTAGATTCAAAAAATAAATTAAGTAATAATAATCCAACTTCTTTATTAATTGAATTAATAACAGGAATAAATGACTATCAATTAATTTATGATAAAATTATAAATAGATTATTATCCTTAAAAAATGAAATAATAGAGGATATGAACAATTCAGGTTTAAATTCTGGGATAAATAAATATAATAAAAGATTTCCTGAATTTATCCTATTAAGTATTATAAAATTCACTGGTATTCTTATAAATAATATTTATACTAAAAACAAAACTAAATGGAAAAGACTTAATGAAAAAGGAAATAATACAATAAAAAATTTTCTAGTGAATTTTAAAAATTTCTTGGGAAAAATAAGTGAAATATTATTCCCTTGTTGGGATCAATTAAATAATATATTAAATGAAATAAATGCAAAAAAGAACTATAATGAAAAAACAATCCAACATAATAGTTTAATATTATTACCATTCTTTCAATCGTTTATTATATTATCCTATATTTATATAGGTTTTAATGCAAAAGATAATACGAATAATTCCTCCGAGTTTATCATAGAAAAAAAATATATTGCCAATCACAAATCTCCATTAAGAAATGATATTTTATCATTTTCTGATTCTTCATTTATTAATTACTTTTATAAATTATGCGAAGATAATAAGAAAATAATAAATAAAATATTCAAAAATTACCCAAAAAAATTTCCAAGAGGATTATTTATGATTATATCTAAAATATTAGATTTAGAAAATAAAAGAGAATATTTTAATCAAGAACTTAAAAAATTACCATACAAAAATGAATATTTGAGAATTAAAGTAAGACGTAAGGGTATGGATTTATATATGGATACTTATAATTCTTTAGCTTCTAAAACTGGGGAACAATTGAGAAGTAGATTAATAGTGACATTTAATGAAGAAGAAGCCGTCGATGCCGGAGGAGTTAAAAGAGAATGGCTAACTATATTATCGAAAGAGATGTTTAATCCCAATTATATGTTATTCGATATGGCCAAAAATGGAACTACTTATACGATTAATTCAGATAGCGGTAAATATAATCCAAATCATTTAAGAGAATTCGAATTTATAGGAAAAATAATGGCAAAAGCAATTTATGATGGTATGATGATAGATTGTTATTTTACAAGAATTATTTATAAATTTATTACTAATACTCCTATTAGTTATCATGATATGGAAGATTATGATCCTCAATTTTATAAATCGATTAAAATATTATTAGAAAATGATTATACAGGAAAAGATACTTATTTAACATATTCATATAATCATGATATTTGTGGAGAAATGAAAATTGTTGACTTAATTGAAAATGGTAGGAATATAGATGTTACTGAAAGTAATAAATTTGATTATGTACAAAGATTATGCAGTGCTAAATTATATGATACTATTAAACCACAGGTTGGAGCTTTATTAAAGGGTTTTTATGAGATAATTCCTCAAAAATTAATATCTATATTTAATTATCGTGAATTAGAAAGAGTTATCAGTGGATTACCCACTATAGATATAAAAGATTGGAAAAGAAATACTATGTATTCAAATTATAATGAGAATACTCCTGTAATTAAATACTTTTGGGAAATAATTGAAAGTTATGATAATGATGAAAGGGCAGAATTTTTACAATTTGTGACTGGGTCATCAAAAGTTCCTTTAGAAGGATTTTGTGCTTTGCAAGGAATTGGAGGTGTAAATAAATTTTTAATTGCTAAAGTTTTTGATAAAAATTTTGATAGGTTACCTACTGCTCATACTTGTACAAATCAATTAGATTTGCCTGAATATCCAAGTAAAGAAATTCTAAAGCAAAGGCTTAAATTTGCTATTAAAGAAGGTAAAGGATTCGGCTTTATATAAATTTTAATTTTAATTTTTATTTTTTATTATTAAGAGAAATAATATAATTATTTTATATAACTATTATCTAAAGTTTTATATTGGGGATTGGGGATTGGGGATTGGGGATTGGGGATTGGGGGTTGGGGTGTTGGGCCCAAACCC
>Ga0310691_10008061_pt1 | contig 10882 bp, 9 predicted proteins | sample 176DNAGHGlowgp2_FD_203887 | JGI IMG/M metagenome (GOLD analysis project Ga0310691, IMG submission 203887) | Sheep rumen microbial communities from Palmerston North, Manawatu-Wanganui, New Zealand - 1766 DNA GHGlow gp2 (v2) (version 2) | ecosystem: Host-associated > Mammals > Digestive system >... | reverse complement strand
GCTTACTACCGAGGAAAAGAACTTCAATGCTACTATCGACCGCGGTATGAAGATACTTGATGATTATATCGAGAATATGCAAAAGGACGGCAAGACCGTTCTTGACGGCGAAAGCTGCTTTAAGCTTTCCGATACATACGGTTTCCCTATCGACCTTACAAGAGAGATACTTGAAGAAAAGGGTTTGTCTGTTGACGAGGACGGATATAATGTATGCATGGAAAAGCAGAGAGAGACCGCAAGGACAGCACGCGGCGGCTCAAAGTATATGGGCGCTGATGAAACAGTATTTCATCAGATGGACAAGACCTTCTCCACAGTGTTCACAGGCTATGAAACGCTCAACGGCACATCCGAGATCAAGTACCTTGCTACCGATGACGAGCTTATCGAGAACGCGGGTGTGGGCAGCGAAGTCTATATGGTCTGCGGCGAAACACCGTTCTATGCAGAAAGCGGCGGACAGGTAGGCGATAAGGGAGTTGTATCTACCGTAAGCGGCAAGGCAGAGGTGCTTGATGTCCAAAAGGTAGTTGCAGGCAAATTCGCTCATAAGCTCAGGGTGACAGAGGGCGCGCTGAGCGTCGGTCAGCAGGTCGAGCTGCACGTTGATAAGAAAAACAGAGATGACATTATGCGCAACCACAGCGCCGCACATCTTCTCCAGGCTGCACTTCGCGAGGTGCTTGGCGACCACGTTCACCAGGCCGGACAGCTTGTTGATGCAGACAGAGTGAGATTTGACTTCTCGCATTTCTCCGCAATGACCGAGGAAGAAAAGATAAAGGTCGAGGCTCTCGTCAACGCGAATATCCTCAAAGGCCTTGACGTTGAAACAAAGGAAATGCCTATCAAAGAGGCAGAAAAACTCGGAGCAATGGCTCTGTTCGGTGAAAAGTACGGCGAAACAGTAAGAGTCGTAACTATGGGTGACGGCGATGAGGTCGCATCAAGAGAGTTCTGCGGCGGTACACACGTTGACAATACATCAAGGATCGGTCTGTTCAAGATAATCTCCGAGGCATCAGTCGCAAGCGGCGTAAGAAGGATCGAGGGCGTAACGGGCAGAGGAGTTCTGAAACTCGTTGCCGAGCATTCTGAGGAGATAAAGAAGGCTGCATCTATTCTCAAAACTGCAAATCCTTTCGAGCTTGTTAAGAGATGCTCCGCTGTAATGCAGGAGGTCAAGGATCTTGAAAAAGAGCGTGACGAGCTGCAATCATCTATCAATGCTATCCGTTCAAAGACCATTATGAGCAGCACCGTCGATGTCAAGGGCGTTAAGGTCGCAAGTGCGTTGCTTTCAAATATCAAGCCCGATGCTCTGAAGAAAATGGCAGAGGACATCAAGTCGCAGTTTGACGATGTCGTAGTTGTTATCGCAGGTGTTTACGGTGATAAGGCAAACCTTGTCGCTGCAGCAGGAAAGGCTGCTGTTGCAAAGGGCGCGCACGCAGGTAAGATCGTCGGAAAGGCAGCTGCATTAACAGGCGGCAAGGGCGGCGGAAGACCTGATACCGCAATGGCAGGTGTCGGCGACAGGTTCAAGATCGACGAGGCACTTGCACAGGTCAACGATATAGTTGCTGAATTTATTAAATAAAGAAAGAAGGTTTACCTATGAATGATTGTTTGTTTTGCAAAATAATCGCAGGTGAGATCCCCTCCAAGAAGATATACGAGGACGAAACAGTTTACGTCTTTGAGGACATCGCACCGACTGCGCCGATACATTATCTTTGTATCCCCAAGCAGCATATATCAAAACTTGATGAGGTGACTGCCGAAAACAGCGCAGTTATCGCTCACATCTATGAGGTAATTGCAAAGCTTGCCAAAGACCTTGACCTTAAAGACGGCTTCAGAGTCGTATCCAACTGCGGCGAGCAGGCGGGACAGAGCGTATTTCACATTCATTTTCATCTTTTGGCGGGCAGACCTTTTGAGTGGCCTGCGGGCTGATCGTTTCGGGCGGATATTCTTATCCGCCCTTATCTGTATACACTGATGCGGCCGTGAGGTGATAGCGTGGTAAGAAAAGGCTTCTGGTGCGGACTGTCTTTTATGGCGGGCTTGTTTCTTGCGGGCTGCTTTACTGTGAAGCTGTGGTGGGTTTTCGCTCTTTGTGCAGCTCTTTTGAGCGCGGTCGGTGCGTTTGCTTTTAAGTCCGTAAGGCGATATTTTATAGTCTGCGGCTGCTGGTTCATTGTTGCCTGCATATACAGCGCCGCCTATACCAATTTTGTCTACGATGACCTTATTTCCTATGACGGGCAAACCGTTACAGTCAGCGGTCAGGTCGAAAGCTTTGATTATACAGGCCACGGGCAGGGCTATCTCACGGTAAAATGCTCACTTGGCGGTCATACCACGAACATTTCCTTTCTTGTCAGCGATGATGATTATGATTACTATGACGATGTTGAGCTGACAGGTAAGGTCGTTAAGATAAAGGACAGCTACAACTTTCTTTCTGAAAGCTATAGCTTCAGCGAGGGTGTATTTCTCAAAGGCAGCGGCACAGCAAGTGTAACGCTGAAAGGAACAAATTCCAACAGGCTTTTCAAAGCTATCCGCAATTACAGCGATAAGGCATTCAATACAATAATGCTGTACGGCGGTCACGAGGAGAAAGGTTTCCTTGGTGCGATGCTTTGCGGCGATAAGAGCGAAATGGATATCTCACAGAAGAATATGCTCTACCGCAGCGGCATAGGTCATATCTTTGCCGTATCTGGCACCCACCTTGTTATTCTGACAAGCATCATCGGGTTTCTTTTAAGCCGCCTGCTTGGCAGGGGACGCGCCTATTCGGTGACTATGCTTTGTATCACCTGGGCTTTTGTTATCTTTGCGGGAATGTCTGTTTCGGTCACGCGCAGTGCAATAATGATGTCTATAATCTATCTCGGAGATTTCTTTATGCGCAGGGGTGATAGCGCAAATTCGCTCGGCATAGCTGCTCTTGCGATATGTCTGTTCAATCCGTACTGCGTTTTCTCCTCGGGATTTCTGCTCAGCTTTTTCTCGGCATTTGCAGCAGGAGCAGCAGCACCGCACATTTACACAAGGCTGAATATCAAAGCAAAGCCGAAGTTCGTATTCAAAGGCTTGGTTTTCTCCGTCGTCGAGATGATTTTTATCGCACCGCTTTGTGTGATATTTTTCGGCGGATTTTCAATACTTTCGCCGCTTACTAATATGCTGCTGATACCGCTTTGTACCGCAGCGCTCGTGCTGTGCTTTTTTGTTGCGCTGACAGGCTGCGCCGCATTTGCTGCAAAGCCGCTGATATGGGCGGCAACGATGCTTGTGAAAGCCGTGATTGCAGCAGTTAAGGTCATTTCAAAGCCGTCGCTCTTGTTTGTAACAGCACCGCAGACAACCGCTGTGATAGTAATTACGCTCGTGTGTGCATTTGTCATAGCTTTCTTATTTGTCAGCAAGAAACGGCTTTTCAGTATCCTGACAGCCTCCTGCGGACTGCTTGCGTGTATGCTTGTCTCAAACCTTTTTACTCTGTTTGGGTATGACAGGCTCGATTTTTATATCTTCGCCCGAAAGAAGGACTGCGCCGCTATTATCGTGCAGTCCGACAGCGCATATATAATTGATATGTCCAACGGTGCGCGCTTCACAGGTGCGCAGATGCGCGTTATCCAGCACTGCGGAGTGAGAAAGATAAGCGCAGTATTTGTCAATAGCGAGCCATACTACACGCTTGGCAAATACAAGGATACCCTTTTCCCGCAGCCGAGTGTCTATATATCGGGTACGCAAGTGCCTGTTGATATGAACGATACTTATGAGCTGCAAACAGGTGACAGCGTAAAACTTGATGAAATTCGCTTCACAAGGCTTGAAAACAGCTTTGAATTAGAGTATAATAATAAAGAATATATTATCTATCCCGACAGATTTGTTATCGGCGGGGATACTTACTATACAAACGGCGAGTCTGTGCAATTTGATACGGACAGCAGCAAGGTAAGGAGGCTCGATCATGAGCTCGGTTTCACCGACTACACTTGGTAAAGATATACGAGATGGCAAAATAAGCACGCTCTACTATTTTTACGGACACGATGTCACAACTCTTGAAAACTATACCAGAAGGCTCGTAAATAAGCTGTGTCCCTCACAGGCACAGGCTATGAACCTGCATAAATTTGACGGCACAAAGCTTGATATACCTGCGCTTTCAGATGCCTGCCAGGCACTTCCGATGTTTGCGGAGAGAGTCGTTATAACGATCAACGACTTGAATATGGACGCCGTAAACAAAGGCGACGGCGATGATCTGCGCAGCATTCTCAAACAGCTTGAGGACGGCACGACAGTAATTATCTATGCAACTGCCGCCGATCTTTACAAGAATAAGAAATCCCTTACCGATAAGAATAAGCGCTTTTGCGACTTTTGTGACAAAAACGGCTGTGTGTGTGACTTTGCACTCAAAACTCCCGTCGAAATGGGCAGGTCTATCGCAAGCGAGTTTTCAAAGCTTGGCTGTACGATCTCAAGGAACAATGCAGAATACCTTGCGGAGATATGCCTTTGCAATACAGGCTTTGTAAAGCAGGAGATAAAAAAGCTTTCTGATTTCATCGGGCAGGGAACTGTCACTAAAGAGCATATCGACCTTTTGTGCGTCAAGCACGTTGAGTCTGACGGCTATTCGCTTGCGCTGAATGTCCTGCGATCAAGAGCAAAGCAGGTCTTTGGAAGACTCGGTGAGCTTGTTCAGCAGAACTTTGAGCCGTTTGAAATATTGAGCATAATCAGCTTTTCAATGGCGGATATCTACCGTGCCAAGCTTGCCCGTTCAACAGGAAGGACTTTGCAGGATATAATTTCGGATTTTGACTACCCGCGCAACAGAGAATTTGCCGTTAAGAAGATGTACAACGAGTGCGGAAATATCTCTGTAACGAGGATACGCGAAGCGCTGTCGATACTGTCCGATACCGACCTTGCGCTGAAGACCCGATCTCTTGGCAAAGGCTCTGATATGCTCACACTCGAACAAGGACTTGCGTGCTGTATGGCGCTTGACTGCTGATATGGAAAAGATAAAGGTATCACAAGCCATAGTTGTCGAGGGAAAGTACGATAAGATCAAGCTTTCCGCAGTTATTGACGGTATGATAATCTGCACCAACGGCTTTGGCATTTATAAGGATAAAAATACCGTAGAGCTTATCAAGCTATATGCGCGCACAAGCGGTATAATCGTGCTTACTGATTCTGATTCTGCGGGATTTCAGATCCGCAATCATCTTAAAGGGATAGTTCCCCAAGGCAAGATCATCAACCTGTATATCCCCGAGGTGTTCGGCAAGGAACGGCGTAAAACCGCGCCGTCAAAAGAGGGGAAACTCGGCGTTGAGGGCATTGATGTCAAAACCCTGCGGGAAATCTTTGAACGCTCGGGCGTGCTTGACGTGCAGGGTAATAACAAAGAGCATATCACATCAAATGATTTTTACGAGCTTGGCCTCAGCGGAAAGCCGTATAGTTCAAGCCTTCGCAAAGAGCTTTGCAGGATTCTCGGTCTGCCTGCCGATCTTACTTCAAAAGCGCTCATCGACTACGTTGACCGTACCCTTGATAAGCAAAAGCTTTCACAGATAGTTGATGAAATATCGCACAAGCTTACTTGCAAATAGCGCAGAAATGTGATATACTTATTTTTGTCCAAAGTCTGATTCTGAAAGGAAAGATCTGTATGATATACAACAATCTCAATCTTATCGACCTTAACGATTATCCTGTTAAATGGTGGGAAAAGCTTTTGTCACTTGCCCACGAGATAATCAAGGACCCCTCAAAGTATTCAAAAGCCTGCGAGGGCAAGATAATGGGTACGCTGTTCTACGAACCGTCCACAAGAACGCAGATGTCCTTTCAGACCGCTATGCTGCGGCTTGGCGGCACTATAATCGGATTTGACAACCCTGCAACATCTTCCGTTGCAAAGGGTGAGAATATTAAGGATACTACAAAGATCGTTTCGGAGTATGCTGACGTTGTCGTTATGCGCCACCCCACAGCAGGCTCGGTCAAAGCGGCGGCTCTCACGACCGAGTGCCCGATAATAAATGCGGGTGACGGCGGTCATCTTCACCCGACGCAGACGCTCACAGATCTTCTTACTCTCAAAGAGGAAAAGGGTCACCTTGACAATATGACGATCGGCTTTTGCGGCGACCTTAAAAACGGACGTACCGTACATTCGCTGATAAAAGCAATGTCCTGCTTCAAGGGCAATAAGTTCGTGCTTATCTCGACTCCCGAGCTTGCGCTGCCTACCTACATAAAGGACGTGCTTTCAGCAGGAGGTCACACATTTACCGAGGTCACAGACCTTGAAAAAGCGATAGCCGAGCTTGATGTGCTTTATATGACAAGAATACAGCGCGAGCGCTTTGCAAGTGCCGAGGAGTATGAAAAGCAAAAAGGCAGCTATATCCTTGATATGACCAAAATGGCTTATGCAAAGGATGACCTTATCGTTCTGCACCCTCTGCCAAGAGTAGACGAAATAGCTATCGAGGTCGATGATGACCCAAGAGCGATGTATTTCAAGCAGGCAAAGTATGGAATGTTTATCAGAATGGCGCTGATACTTACCGTTCTTGATAATAAGGACAAGCCTGCACCGCTTATCACAGGCAGCGAGCATATCCACCAGAAATGCTCAAACCCCAAGTGTATCACACATACAGAAACATATCTGCCTCACTATTTCAGAGGCGAGGGCACTACGCTTGAATGTGAGTATTGTGATGAAAGAACTCTTGTACAGTAAATACAGATAGGTGTACATATGGATAATAATGAAAATTCTAACCGCCCCGTGAGGCGTAAAAAGATACTGTGGGGAAGAGTTGCAGCAGCTGCTGTTGTGGTCATACTCGTGTTCATACTGCTTATCAAGGCAGCAGGCGCGCTTATCCGTGCAGGAAAGAGCAGCAGCTCGTCAAAAGCAGATACCGCGCAGTCATCAAAGGCTGCTCCTGCTGTCACAGAGCAAAGCAGCAGCGAGCCTGAAAACAAAGTGAAGTATGAACTGACAGTCTGCATTGATCCCGGTCACGGCGATTATGATTCGGGTACGGTAAATGCCGATAAGACCAGACTTGAAAAGGACGATAACCTGAAAATATCCTTAAAGCTTCGTGAGTATCTTCAGAATTACGGCGTTAATGTGGTGATGACAAGGGATAGTGATACCTTTGTTGAGCTTGAGGACAGGACCGATATTGCCAACAACGCGAAGTGTGACTTTTTCGTGTGTATGCACAGAAACGCTTATGACGGCGATATGAAGGGCGTTGAGATATGGGTGAACAACGCACAGCCCAAAGAAGATACCGCCCTTGCCAAGAACATTCTTGACGGACTTGAAAAGGTCGGCATCTCCAACAACCGAGGCGTTTGCTACGGCTATGTAGGTCAGCCCGAAATAAACTATCACGTCAACATTTATACATTTATGCCCAGCTGCCTGGTCGAGCTTGGCTTTTTGACTGACGAAACTGACAATAAGGACTTTGACGCGCATATGGACGAGTATGCAAAGGCTGTTGCCGATGCAGTCGTTAAAACCTGCGTTGAACTCGGTATTACAGATAAAGACGGCAAGCGCCTTATCAACGGACCGTTTTTCACTGATGATAAAAAGCTTGCGGCAGATGCGCAGGCTAAAAAGCCGCAGACAGTCTCAAAGCCCTACAACACGCAGGAAAACGAATACTGATACAAAAAAAGCCTTGTACAAAGCATCAGCTTGAGTACAAGGCTTATTTTAGTGTAGCTTGAAGTTCGGCTCGATAGTCCTTCGGATCTTTTTAAACTCCTCAAAAGCTTTTGTCAGATCCTCGATAGTTTTTTCAAGCCCCTGCGCAGTCATTTCCTCGTGAAACTCGCAGACAAATTCCTTAACGAACGGATAGCTGTCCGTTCCGTACCATACCTTTGAGTGAAGCTCTTTAAGCGGCTCGGTGTTATCATCACCCTTTTTGTCGATAGGTATTATCCTGTAATTGAAATTTGTGTATAAGCTGCCTGTCCATATGTTGCCCTGGGTGAAAAATGTTATGGTCGGCAGATCAAAGTATCCGTGAAGCATAATATCGTTCCTTTCGTTCATCTGTTTTTATTATACAATACTTTTGACTATATTTCAATAGCTGCGATAATTTTTAACTTGTTAAACAAATCTACTCTAATTTAATTTGAAATCATTGCAAAAATATGTTATAATAAAATGTCAGTTAATTGAAAGGATAGGTGTAATGGAGAAATTAAATGAGATCTTGACCAAGATAGATGACTATGTATGGGGTCTGCCCCTTATAATCGCGATATTGAGCATAGGTGTATTTCTGTCATTCAGAGTGAAATTCTTGCAGATATTTCATCTTCACAAGGGCTTTTACTTTATGTTCAAGAAGGAGAAAGGCGGCAAAGGCGGCGAGATATCAAGCTTTGCTGCGCTATGCACAGCTCTTTCCGCCACCATCGGTACGGGAAACATCGTAGGCGTGGCAACAGCGGTCGGTGTGCTCGCAGGCGGTCCCGGTGCGCTTTTCTGGATGTGGGTCGCAGCATTTTTCGGAATGTCTACCAAGTACGCGGAATGCTTCCTTGCCGTCAAGTACCGCAAGATCGATAAGGACGGACACGCGATCGGCGGACCGTTTTACTACATAGAGTACGGTATGGGCAGGCGCTGGAAATGGCTTGCAAAGGTCTTTGCGTTCTTCGGCGCGTGCGTCGGCATCTTCGGTATCGGAACATTTTCCCAGATAAACGGCATAACCTCTGCTGTGCAGAATTTCTTTGATCCGCAGAAAGCGCATACAATAACTGTTTTCGGGCGCGAGTATACTCTTGCAGTTGTTATATCGGGCGCGATCATCACCATTTGTGCGGCACTTGTTATTATCGGCGGCATAAAGCGCATTTCAGGCGTTGCGCAGATAATCGTTCCGTTTATGGCGATACTTTATGTGCTTGCGGCTGTAAGCCTTATTGTGATAAATGCAGGGAAGCTCCCGAGTGCGTTTGCGACTATCTTTAAAAGCGCTTTTACAATGCGAGCTGCCGCCGGCGGAACTATCCCAATGATGTTTGTGGCAATGCAAAAGGGTGTTGCGCGCGGTATATTCTCTAACGAGGCTGGTCTTGGTTCGGCGCCGATAGCCGCCGCAGCCGCAAAGACAAAAGAACCTGTAAGGCAGGGACTTGTCTCAATGATGGGAACCTTCATCGACACGGTCGTTATCTGCACAATGACAGGTCTTGCAATAATAATGATGGATAGCTACAAGGCTATAAATCCCGTTACAGACGCACCATTTGAAGGCGTAGAGGTCACAACGCACGCATTCAAAAACGGCTTTTCGTTCCTTCCTTCAAATATACCCGCATTCGTGCTGATGCTTTGCCTTGTATTTTTTGCCTTTACGACCATACTTGGCTGGAACTACTACGGCGAGCGCTGTATGGAGTATCTCACAGGCGGCAATATGAAGCCCGTCAGGATATACAGATACCTTTATATCCTTGCGATCTCTATCGGTCCGTATATGACTGTTTCTGCCGTGTGGACTGTCGCAGACATCTTCAACGGGCTGATGGCGATACCGAACCTTATCGCACTTGTCGCGCTAAATAAAGTCGTGGCGCAGGATACTGCCGCGTATGTGCTTAAACTGAAACGATCGCGGCGTATCAAGAAGCTTGCCCGAAGCAGAGCATATAACGATACTTGAAGCACAAGGACTTATTACTTGAAAAAAGAAAACAAATGTGATACAATGATTAATACAAAATGATATTGAAAGGAAAGATAATTATGACTTACAAGGAAAGCTTTATCAAATTTATGGTCGAGTGCGGCGTGCTTACATTTGGCGATTTTACTCTCAAAAGCGGAAGAAAAGCACCGTATTTCGTAAATACGGGCAACTACAAGACCGGCGCACAGCTTGCAAAGCTTGGTGAGTTCTATGCAGAGTGCATAAACGAGAACAATATCGACGTTGAAACTCTCTTCGGACCTGCCTACAAGGGTATCCCGCTTGCAGTTTCTGCCGCTGTTGCGCTGTATAACAAGTTCGGCAAGGAGGTCAGCTATTGCTTTGACAGAAAAGAGGTCAAGGATCACGGCGAGGGCGGTATGTTTGTCGGCAAAAAGCTTGCAGATGGTGAAAAGGTCGTTATTATCGAGGACGTTATGACCTCTGGCAAGGCTCTTCGCGAGGTAATGCCAAAGCTTAAGGATACTGCAAATGTCAACGTTACAGGAATGGTCATCACTGTTGACAGAATGGAAAAAGCCCTTGACAGCGAGCTTTCCGCAGTTGAACAGGCATATAAGGATTTTGGTGTCAAGGTCTATTCAATAGTTAATATCAACGATATCATTGATGCTATCAGAAACGGTGTCGTTCAGGGCAAGGAGTACCTTGATAAAATGCTTGAGTACAGAAATACCTATGGTGTAAATAAGGATTGATTTGATTACAAATTGAAAACATTTGTAATACAATTGTAGTAATATGTAACTTGTCTGTTGTTGAACATTTTTCTATAAAATAGTATAATGTTAAATGTAGAACAAGAAAGGAAAAAGAATGAACACTAAGATGTAAAAACTCTTAGCTCGTTTCATCCTCTCCAAAATTTTTACACAAGCAAAAGGTAGCCAAGCGGCTGCCTTTTTGTTTTATAAAAATAATTTTCTTTGGTACTTGAAAAATCAGGCGCATTGGTGTATAATAATAAAGGTTTTACAGTGAACGGAGGAAAGCAAATGGCTAAAAAGAAGAAAAGAAAGGGAAGATACCGTTTTGGACTTGTTCTTGTCCTC
>Ga0310691_10008060_pt1 | contig 10884 bp, 6 predicted proteins | sample 176DNAGHGlowgp2_FD_203887 | JGI IMG/M metagenome (GOLD analysis project Ga0310691, IMG submission 203887) | Sheep rumen microbial communities from Palmerston North, Manawatu-Wanganui, New Zealand - 1766 DNA GHGlow gp2 (v2) (version 2) | ecosystem: Host-associated > Mammals > Digestive system >... | reverse complement strand
TCATAATCGGCCGGCAGGTAAATCGAATACGTGACGTGTTCACGCAAGGTATTGCTGGGGAATTTCAAATCAGTGATGTAACGCTGGAATCCGGGTGGATCCGGCGTTACCGGCGTGGAGGGCGTATCCGGCGTGTCGGATGGCTGGACATGAGGCTTGGTGCACCCGCAGGATGCGAGCACAAGCAGGCAGGATAAGATGTATGTAAATCCTTTAAAGCGCATCATATACAACCATTTCCGAGGCGTAGAGTTCATAATCGGGGTGAGGATTGTTGAGCCGGAGCGTCAGCACGTGCGATCCGCTTTCGAAGCCGTAGGCCGAGAATATTTCGTACTTCCGTTTAATGTAATCGATCGGCATATCAAAGTTTTCCACTTCTTTTCCGTCCAGCAGGGCCGTCACGCTGGCGACATAACTGTCATCGGCATGGCCGGTCTTGCGCACGCTGCCTTCCACCACGATGCTGTTGCCTGTGAAAGGCAGATCCACCGAGGCGGTAAACGCTTTCTTGAGAACGCGCTTCTCCACGGGCCGGATCCCTTCGAAGGACTGTTCAAACTGTACAGTTTCAGGTGCTTCCACGGTATATAAGATGCAATTTCCGTCCGATTCGTTGCATTGCAGGAGCAAATCGTAGTTGGTCTGGCAGACCTGCTCCAGGCTGAGCGAGGTGTAGGGGAAGGGAATGTCCTTGATCCGTTCGGCGCCGTTCTTCCAGACATCGGGGATGGCGTCATATCCGTACATGACGCCCAGGATGCCGGCGGCGCTGGCCGGGTTGCAGTCGGAATCGTTGCCGCAGCGGGTCGAGATGTCCATGGTTTTCAGGAAATCCCCGCCGCCGTACAAGAGTCCGATCACCACGAAGGCCGAATTGATGGTCGCATCGATGTTGAACCCGTTCCACACGCCCTCCGGGCAGCCGACATCGTTGGCGTGGCGGTTGGTTACCTCGAACCAGCACTGCTTCCAGTCGTCGGGATACTGTTTCCAGTATTTGATGACGTCGGATATCGTGTTGTGGAACTTGGTCCCTTCCGGGATGGTCCGGAGCGCCTCTGTCACGATGGTGGGAATGTCGTCGCAAACATAAGCCAGGCAATACATCGCACCGATGTAAACGCCTCCGTACCAGCCGTCTCCGTAGTTCATGATGTGTCCGATCCGGTCGCTCAGCGCCGCGGCCTTGTTCACCTGTCCGGGGAAGAGCATCCCGATGAAGTCGGCCTCGATCTGGAAGTCGATGTCGTCGGCGTGCGGATTGTATTTCCAGTGGCCGGATTCAGGAGCGCCGCGGCCGTTCAGGATATTGTACCGGGCCGCCTGGTTGGCATGCCAGAGTTTGTAGTCTGCGTTGGCAAAGGCCTGGGCATACGCATCCGCCGGTGCATCCATCCCGTCTTTTAGCATGGTCTCCAGGAAGGTCAGGTCCATATAGACGTCGTCGTACAGCCCCGGATCTTCGATATAGGTGTCGTAGATATAATCGTCGTACCAGGGGATGGGAATTTCGTCCATGATGAGCCCGCCCTTGTACTTGAACTCCGTGGGTCCGCCGTAGGTGCAGCCGATGGTCTGTCCGTACCAGCCGCCGCGGATTTTGTCCATCAGTACGGACTTGTCCAGGCGGACGGTTTCGCCGTAGGGAACTTTCGGGGCGGTGGTGCAGGCGGCCAGCAGCAGGGCCGGCAGGGCTATGATCCAGCTGTGTTTCATCTAATTGTGGTAATACGTATCGGTATTTTGTTTTTCGCTGTAGTATTGGATGGCGTTGATTCGAAGCAGGTACTCCGAGGGTTTGGGATTGCGCCAGACCATTCGGACGGTGTGGCGGCCTTCGGGGAGGCCGTACTTCCAGGCCGGTTCCAGTTTGCGGGACGTGCCCTTCATCGGCAGCACCGACACCTGGTCGAGCGCCCCGTCGATCCAGACCTCGATCTCGGCGACATAGTCGTCCTCCTCTTCGGCCAGGGCAAAGACCTCGCTGCCCACGTGCTTTTTCGATACGCGGGCGGCATAGTCGGCGGTGATGCCCCGCAGGCACACCAGATTGCCCCAGATGACAAAGCCGTTGCCCGAGAAGTCGAATTCGTAAGTATCTGACATCCAGGCGTCTTTCTGATCCCGCATCAGTGGATAGGTATCGGTGAAGTTCTGCTCCAGCGGAAGTACCTCCGGTTTCGACGCAGGAATCACGACCTCGCCGTCGCGCACCTCGCCTCCGTTGGCGGCGATCAGCTGCAAGGCCTGGGTGTAACTGTACTGTGCGCCCTTGGCGAGCGAGACGTCCGTCCCCTCAAAGTCCAGGTCCCAGATTTCCATCACAGGGTCTTTCCAGAAGGAGGGAAGGGCGTCCAGGCCGAGCACGACCCCCAGCACGCCGCCGACGGTGGCCGGGTTGCAGTCGCTGTCCTGCCCGCAGCGCGTGGCAATTTCCAGGGAGCGCCCGAAGTCGCCGCCGCCATACAGCAGGCCGATCGTTACATACGCCGAATTGAGCTTGGCATCGATGTCAAAACTCAGGCTGACGCCTTTGGGACAGCCGGTGTCGAGCCCCCATTTCTTGAGCACCTCGAACCAGGTCGCCTTCCAGTCGGAAGGATGTTTCTTGTGCCACAGCCGCACGTCGTTGATGCATTGCCAGAAGGTGCTCTCCTCGGGGATGCCCTCCAGCGCCAGGTCGACGATGCGGGCAGGGTCGCTTTCGGCAAAAGCCGCACTGTAGAGCCCTGCCACGTAAGCCCCGCCATAGAAGCCGTCGCCGCTGTTCATGATGTGCCCCACCCGGGAAGCAATGTCCAGCGCCTGCGGGATCATTGCGGGCGCCATCAGCCCTACGAAGTCCGCTTCAATCTGGAAGTCCAGGTCGTCCGCGTGCGGGTTGTTGAGCCAGTTGCCCGATTCGGGCGGCAGGATGCCTTGCCGGACGTTGTACCGGCCCGCCTGGTTGGCATGCGCCAGGTGGTAGGGCGCATAGGCGAAACGCAGGGCCAGCTGCTCCGAAGTAGCGTCGAGTCCGAGTTCCTGGAAAGCCTCGGCAAACGTCAGGTCGTTATATACGTCGTCGAAAAGGCCGGGTTTGCGGTCCCACCAGTGCTTGACGTATCCTTCGCCCCAGCCGATGGGAATCTCCTCCGGAATCAGCGTTCCGCAGAATTTGAACTCCGTCGGGGCGCCGTACACCACGCCGATGGTCTGCCCGGCCCAGCCGCCCTTGATCTTGTCCATCAGGGCGTCTTTGGACAGGGTGACGCTTTCCGGCGCCTTCGGGGCGCAGCAGGCGGCCAGACAGAGCAGCAGGAGGAAACTAACGCGCTTCATACACTTGCAGTTCGGTAATCGAAATAAACGAGGTGACGTTCTTGGTATACTTGTGCCAGTGATCCTGTACCTTATCGTCTCCGATGATGCGTACGGCATTCGTGGTCACGGCGGGGAACCGCAGCAGGAATTCGCCGTTGTGCGGCTGGATGAAAACTTCGTCACTCTCCGGCAGGGCCGGGGTGATTTCGGCCTCCAGGGCTTTCCACTTGCCGTCCTGGTCCAGATACTCCGCGTGGAAGTTGCTGTACCATCCGCCGAACTCCTCGAGGCAACCGTAATGGAAGGCAATCATGTCGGTTTTGACCGGCTGCTCCCAGCTGTAGCCGAAGAAGTCCTGCTTGGGTGCATTGGATTTGCTGCCCAGCGAATAGAACGATGCGCCCGGTCCGCCCAGCACTCCGTCATTGATCACATCCACGCTTGCAGCCCGGTAGGTGGCCGGAATGGTCGTCCAGCACGAATCCAGCGTGGCGGTGTCCGTCTCGCGGGTCAGCGCCAGGATTCCGGCCGCTTCGGGAGCGAGGTTGCGTCCCCGGACGACCAGGTGGAAGTTTTTGTCAATCACGTCTTTGCCATTGCTCAGCGAGAGGGTGATGTCATAATCTCCCAACGCCGTGGTCGTTCCGGTGAGGCGGCCGTCCCGGAAGGAAAGTCCTTCGGGCAGGGCGCCTTCCTTGAGCGTCCAGCGATAGTTCCGGTTGGTCACGCAGGCAAAGTCATAATCGACCGCTTCGCCGGCGATAATTCGCGGATCCGGCCCCACGCAAAACTCCAGCGGAGCGTCGAACCGGGCTTTCGGATTGATCCGGTACCAGGTTTCCCCGTCTTTTTCGAAGGCCTCTCCGCCACGGGCGAGGATCATCTTCTCGGCCAGGGAGACGGTCCGCTCGATGATGTCTTCAATGGAAGCATCGGGCATGTCGTAACGGGTGACGTTGATGTAGCGGTCGTTGAAGGGCTTGGTCCAGTGTTCGAACGGCATGCTCCGGTCGGTGGGAACGGAACCGACGCCGTTGATCACTCCCAGCAGGCCGCAGATGGTCGCCGTCTGGTTGTCGCAGTCGAAGCCCAGGCCGCAGCCGATGGTGAGCGTCTTCTCGATGTCCCCGTCGCCGTAGAGCAGCGACAGGATGCCCATCGCCCCGTTGAGGTCGGCGTTCCAGATGGCCTTGGTGATGTCCGGCTCGTTGAAATACAACTCGTCGGCGATGACCTTCCGGGCGGCCTTCCAGTCATCGGGATACTGCTTGTGCAGGGCGATGCATTCGTCGATGATCCCCCGGAAGCGGTCGTCCTTGGGGAGGTAGGCCTTGGCGTGGCGGATGAGCGTCGGGATGTCGGATTCGAAGAAGGCTTCCGAATACATCGCGCCGTAAACGACGGTCGGGGATGTGGCCCAGTCATCGGACGTGATGCGGGCTGCCCACTCCGAGATCCCGGCGGCGTATGCCGGCATTCCCGGTGCCGTGTAGGCCCAGATCTCATTGATCAGCTGCGGATCGATCTGGAACCAGTGCGGGTTATACCGCTTGTCGCCCGTGAACGGCGGCGTGAGTCCATAGTGCATCAGCCCCAGGGCGGCGCGGTTGGCGAGCCAGACCCGGTCGCGGATGTGGTACATCCAGCCTTCCCGGACCTGTGCATAGGTCGGATCCACGCCATATTTCTCCATCATCATCAGATACAGATATTCTACATCGGTATCATCATCAGAGAAGGCGCCGTCGACGGCTTCCATCTTGCGCATCGCCTTGTTGAAGACGAAGGGGCCATCGCCGGGCTCGTCGACGAACTTGTTCTCGTACTCGAGTCCGTAAATATTACCCACCATCTGGCCCAGCCACGCTCCGGCAATCTTCTCATGAAGCTGTGAGCGGCTGATCTCCAAGTGTTTCTGTGTGCAGCTCAGGGCGAGCAGCGAGAGTGCGATTAGAAGTATTTTTTTCATCAATATCCGGGATTTTGACCGAGGTTCGGGTTGGCGCCGCGCTTCTCTTCAGGAATCGGAAGGAGAATATGACCGGGGTGGCTGTCGGCCGGCTTGGCCCACCAGGCCTCAAGATACTTGCCGAAACGGACCAGGTCGTTGTGCACCCAGCCTTCGAGGGCCATTTCTTTCTGCCGTTCCTCAAAGAAGCTGTCCAGATTGAGGTCGGCCGCCGCGATGGGCTCCAGTCCGGCGCGTGTACGGATTTCCTGGAATTCCGTCACGGCTGCCGCATCTGTTACTTTATCCTGACGGAGCAGGCACTCTACATACATGAGCACCACGTCAGAATACCGCATCAGGAAGAAATCATTCTCCATATCAACGGAATAGCTGGTCAGGGTACCGTCGGTCTGATAAGGCCATTTGATGATCCGCGCGCCTTCCATCCGGTCAAGCCCGCTTCCGAAATGACTCTCAGGGATCGGCGTATCAATCAGATAATAATCTACCTTGATCGGCTTCCCGTCACTGCCAATTCCATTGTTGACCGTCCAGCGGGCTCCGTTCTCATCGTAAATGTCGCCAAAGAGCCAGGTCGCCGCTTTGCGGAGGTCGGCCTCATCATAGCGGGCCATGAAGTCCGGCTGTCCCATGTGCGTCCCATTCCAGGTTCCTGCCGTGATGTTATAAAGAGGCAGCAGGTCGCTGTTGAGTGTCAGGACAAAAGGATAGAAAGTGTGCGAAGTGTAGGTGCTGCTGTAGGGGATTGCAAGAATGGCTTCACCGGCCGATTTGTCATTATTGATTGCAAAGTTTTGGGCATAGCTTTTTGCGAGCGTAAAATGCCCTCCGTCCATAATGTCCTTGCAGATGGCTTCCGCTTCCGACCACATGGCCGTTCCTGTATATACCTCGGCATTGAGGTATAACTTCGCCAGCAGGAATTTGGCTACGTCTTTTGTAACACGGCCATAGGTGCGGTTTGACTTTTCGTCCTCGAGCGCATCCATATTGTCCTTGATTTCCTTCTCGAGGAAGGAGAACATTTCCGGACGTTGCTTGACTTCGGGGAGGGTGGTCACCGTCTTATCGATCGAGAAGGGAACCTGCCCCCACAGGTCAATGGCCAAAAAGTAGTAGAAGGCACGGAGAATCTTGATTTCAGCGATGTTCTGCGCGACGGTTTCATTTGACTCGAGCTTGCCCAGTTCATAGATGGCATCGTTGCAGGCGGAGATGCCGTTGAAACAGAAATCCCAACCCGTGCCGACGAGTTTGTTGCTCGTGCTGATTTCGTGGGTCTGCAACTCTTTGTAGCGCTCCTCGCCCCAGCTTTTGTCATACGATTTGGGAACCGCCATCTCATTGCCGATTTGCAAGACCAGCGTCCAGTAGCTTTGCTCCTCGCCCCAGTTCTGAAGTTTCGTATAAGGACGTGAAATGTACTGGGCGATAACCTCGTCGTGACGCATGAATTCTTGTTTGGACATCTGGGAATAGAGATGTTCGTCCAGATTGGTGCAGGCGGCCGCAGCCAGCACTGCTAACGCGATAGTGACAATCTTCTTCATGGCCTTAGAACTTGAGCGTTGCACCTAAAGTGAAAATTCGGGTCCGGGGATAGTAACTGGTCCCTTCGATACCGGGGGTAAGTCCCGTGAGCCGGACTTCGGGATCGACACCCGTGTAAGCAGTAAAACAGGCGAGGTTCTGTCCGGTGGCAAAGACACGGAGTCCTTTTACATATTTATTCTGCTTGAAGGGGATGTCATAAGAGAGGGTTACATTGTCGAGTTTAACGTAGGTTGCATCTTCCAGCGTACGGTCCGAGTATACAACTTTCCCCGTGTATTCCGTATAGTTGAGCCAGGAGGCGAGAACATTCATCTTGCCGAGTTCGCTGATGTTCTCGTAGAGGGCACGCATCTGGTTGAATACCTTTCCGCCGAACGCTCCGCGCAGCGTAAACGCCAGGGAGACAGGTCCATAGGTCAAAGTATTGCTCCAGCCCATCGTGAAGAGCGGATAAGCGCTTCCGAGGTTCTGCCATTCGTTCTGGTCAATATATTGGAGTTTCTGGTTACCGTCGCTGGAGAATTTCATGAACCAGGGTCCGTAGAAAGTACCGATGCTTTCTCCCTCGATCAGGCGCTGGCAGTTGGCCCCGAGCGGCGTGTTCAGCCAGCCGATGCGGTATTCCTGGCCCTGGAACTCCTCGTTGGTGAACGAGATAAGTTTGTTCCGGTTGATGGCGAAGACGAGGGAGGTGTTCCATGTAAAGTTCTTGACCTTCACCGGGTCGCCGTATAAGGTGACTTCAACGCCCGTGTTGCTGATCTTGCCCACGTTGGTGAAGTATTTTTCGTAATCATACGGCGGGACGGGCACCTTGTAATTGTACAGAAGGTTGGAGGTCAGACGATAATAGTAATCGACGGAACCGCCGAGACGGCCGTTGAAGAACGAGAAGTCAAGACCGACGTTCCATTCGCTCTTCTTTTCCCACTGGAGGTCCGGGTTGGCATTGCTCGAAGGAGCGTAGGAGTTGGCCCATCTTCCGTTATAATAGAAATACCCGACCGGTTCAACGCGGAGGATGGACTGGTAGTTGGAGAAGTCCTGGTTTCCGGTCATACCGAATCCGGCGCGGAGTTTGAGTTCATCAAGCCAGGAGGCGTCCTTGAGCCATTTTTCCTGGCTGATGCGCCATCCGAGGCTGACGGCCGGGAAAAGGGCCCACTTGTTGTTGACGCCGAACCGGGAAGATCCATCGTAGCGAAGAGAGACGGAAGCCATATACCGCTCGGCGTAGTTGTACATGACACGACCGAAGAAGGCGATATACCGGCTGCCTTCACGGGAGGATGACATGCCTGCCTTTCCTTCTTTGATGCCGCTGCCGGCGCCCATGTTGTCAGTCTTGAAGAAATCCAGGTCGAACCCGTTATTCTTCATATAGGAACTCCTGTCGTCGAGTTGCTGGAAGGAGTAACCGGCAACGGCCTGTAAGTGGTGATCTCCGAAAACATTACTGTACTGGACTGTGCTTTCGTACTGGATGTCACTCGAAGTGGAGTTGGAAATCTCAGCAACGCCGCTGCTACCGGCTTCACCGGGATAATAACGTGTCCGATAGTCGCGGTTTTCGTAGCGTTCAACACCATAGCTGACGAAGTTGTCCCATTTCAGACCCTTGACGGGAAGGATATTGAGGGTGACACGTCCGTTGACGCCGATATTGTCGATGTCGGTATAGGACTCCCGCTCGTTGAGCATGGCTACAGGGTTGTAGTAATCCATCGACTCCGTCTGGGTGAAATAGCCGCCTTTGGCGACATTGGCCTCGTCATAAATCGGTTCTGTCGGGTTATGGAGGAAGGCCTGGCGGAAGATGCCTGTCCGGGCACCGTTATATTTCCGTTTGACATAGCTCAGGTTTACATCGAAATTGAGCCAGCCCTGGAGTGCCTGCTGACGGACATTGGTCTTGAACAGGTACTTGTTGGCGTTGTTGTTCTTGAGGATACCCTGGTTCTGCTCCACGTTGATGACCGTACGGTGGCTGAACTTGTCGCTGCCTCCGGAAATGGCCAGGTTGTGTTTGTGGCTGATCGGAGTGCGGGTCACGGCCTTGAACCAGTCGGTCGAAGATCCGTACAGGGTGTTTTTCGCCTCAGGATGATAGGTGCTGACCGCGTCGACAAACTGGTCTGCACTCATCGGCATCGCCCGGGAGCGGACGGTCTGGACGGAGACTTGGCCATTGTACTCGACCGAAGTTTTGCCGCTGCTGGCGCGCTTGGTCGTGATAATGATGACGCCGTTGGTGCCGCGTGTACCATAGATGGCGGCGGCGGAACCGTCCTTCAGCACGTCGATAGATTCGACTTCCTGGAAGTTGATGCTGCGCATATCGGCGCCCACCACCCCGTCAATGATGATAAGGGGCCCCTGTCCGGCACTGAGCGTGTTGGTACCGCGGAGGAGGATCTCGTAAGATGCATTCGGGTCGCCGCCGTCAGGGTTGGTCACCGACAGGCCGGCCACCTTGCCTTGCAACATCCCGGCAGGAGATGTAAAGGATCCCAGATCGAAGTCATCGGCCTTGAGGCTCGTTACCGATCCGGTGACCTCTTTCTTGGTCGTGGTGCCGTAACCGATGGCGACGGATTCGTTAAGCATCGTGGCCTCGGATGGCTGAAGGGAGATGTTATACACATTTTCCGTCCCGATGGCGAAGACGTAGTCGTCATAGCCCAGGTAAGACACGGTGACGGACTCCCCGGAATTGGCTTTGAGGGAATAGCCGCCGTTACCGTCGGTAATGGCGTAGGCTTGGGAGCCGGATGCAACAAGCGTTGCCCCCGCGAGTGGCTCGCCCCGTTCGTCGGAGACGGTTCCGCTGATGGTGCGGACCTGTGCTGCCAATGGCAGGGCGCATCCCAGCAGAAGCGCCGCCAAAGATAGCAAGAGTTTATGCAAATCTTTCATAACACCGTGATTTTCAGATTACATCCCTGCCACCACCACGCAGGCGAGGCCGGCGATGAACAGGCAGAACATCAGGGCCAGCAGGCCGTAAACCTTCTTGTCGGCGCCCTTGAATTCCTTCCAGATGAAGACGCCCCAGATGGCGGCGATCATCGGTGCGCCCTGGCCGAGCGCGTAGCTGACGGCGGCACCCGCCTTGCCTGCGCAGATGTAGTTGAGCGCGGTACCGAGGGCCCAGATAGCACCGCCGAGCATGCCCACGAGGTGGGTCTTGGCGTTGCCCTTGAAGTACTGGGCATACGTGACCGGTTCGCCGACGAAGGGTTTTTTCATGACGATGGTATTCACCACGAAGTTGCTCAGGAACACGCCCAGGGCGAAGATGACCATGGCGGTGTACGGGGTGAGCTTGCCGGCGGCGGGGGCGGCGAAGTTGTCGAGGTCGACGCCGTTGTACACCAAGGCCGAGAAGAACGACATGATCACGCCGGCAAGTACCGCCAGGATAATGCCCTTGCGGTTCTGCCGCGGATCGCGCTGCTCATTGGAAACCTTGCCGGAGGCGACGCCGTTGCAGATGATGGCCAGCACGACGAGGGCTACGCCCACCCAGAGCAGGGTGGTGTTCTGACCGGCCGTGGGATGCAGCAGCAGGTTGTTCAGCACGCCCATCACGAGCGCGATGCCTACGCCCAGCGGGAAGGCGACCGCCATGCCGGCGATGGATGTGGAGGCCGACAGGAGGATGTTCGAGACGTTGAACACGACGGCGCCCAGCAGGACCCAGCCGATGCTGCTCCAGCTGGCCTGTCCGAGATCCTGCAGGAAGGGACGGCCTTCCGATCCGATGCTGCCTGCCGTAAAGGCCAGCAGCAGGGAGAACAGGACCATGCCGATGACGTAGTCCCAGTAGAAGAGTTCGTATCTCCAGCTTTTGGCGGCGAGTTTCTGGGTATTGGCCCAGGAACCCCAGCAGAGCATGGTGACGAAGCAGAAAATAACTGCGAGTGTGTAACTTCCGACGATGTACATAATAGGGTGATGTTAAATGATATCTTTACGGTAAGGGATAGAATCCTGTGCGCCCATCTTCTGGACGGTGAGGGCCGAGGCGGCCGTGGCGAAGGCGGCCGCCT
>Ga0310691_10008059_pt1 | contig 10885 bp, 5 predicted proteins | sample 176DNAGHGlowgp2_FD_203887 | JGI IMG/M metagenome (GOLD analysis project Ga0310691, IMG submission 203887) | Sheep rumen microbial communities from Palmerston North, Manawatu-Wanganui, New Zealand - 1766 DNA GHGlow gp2 (v2) (version 2) | ecosystem: Host-associated > Mammals > Digestive system >... | reverse complement strand
GTCCGCCGGCAGCCTCAAAGCCTGCGATCTTCTTTGCAGTGAGCTTTGCACCGTGCTCAAAGGTCGATGCAAGCTCTGATGAAAGTATAGAAATGTTTTTCAGTCTGCCGTGAAGATCACAGAATGTGAGCTTTATGAACTTCACATCGTTTTCCTCAATATAGTGCAGTATCTCATTTTCTGAATATATCATTTTTCCCTCCGTTTTCATTAAAGGTTCGTGTAGCCCGTGAGGAATTCGTCCACCTCTGCGGCAGCGTCCCTGCCCTCGCGGATAGCCCTTACGACAAGTGACTGACCGATGTGCATATCCCCGGCGGTGAATACCTTTTCAACGTTTGTGGAATGGCGTCCTGCTTCGGTTTTGACGTTCGTGCGCTGGTCAAGCTCAACTCCGAAGCTCTCGGCAACGTAGCTCTGACAGCCGAGGAAGCCGGCTGCTATAAGGCAGAGCTCACAGGGAAGTATCTCCTCGCTGCCCTCAATCTCCTTCGGGACCTTTCTTCCGCTCTTGGGATCGGGAACGAATTCGAGCCGGACCGTCTTTACGGCGGAAAGTGAACCGTTTGCGTCCTTGATGAACTCCTTAACCGTGGTGCAGTAGATGCGCGGATCGTGGCCGAATACCGCTATTGCTTCCTCCTGACCGTAATCGGTCTTGCACACTCTCGGGTACTCCGGGAACGGATTGCTCTCAGCTCTTTCGTCCGGGAGCTTAGGCATCATTTCGAGCTGTACGACAGACTTGCAGCCGTGGCGGACAGATGTGCCGACACAGTCGTTTCCGGTATCGCCTCCGCCGATTATCACAACGTTCTTGTCCTTTGCGGAGATGTATTTTCCGTCCGCAAGCTCAGAATCGAGCAGGCTCTTGGTAGTGGCTTTCAGGAAGTCCACTGCGAAATAAATACCATCGGCATCTCTGCCCTCCGCCTTGATATCGCGGGGATTTGCTGAACCGCAGGCAAGTACGACCGCATCAAAATCCGAAAGTATCTCCCCTGCTGAAACGTTCCCGCCCACATTGCACTCAGTCCTGAACTCAACGCCCTCCGCCTTCATTAGGTCGATGCGGCGAAGTATAACGCTTTTCTCAAGCTTCATATTCGGTATGCCGTACATCAGAAGTCCGCCGGGTCTGTCCGAACGCTCAAAGACCGTAACGCTGTGGCCTCTTTTGTTCAGCGTATCGGCAGCGGCAAGTCCCGAGGGTCCCGAACCGATGACTGCGACCTTTTTTCCGCTTCTTGCAGCCGGTATCTGAGGCTGCATAAGACCATTCTCAAAGCCGTATTCGATTATAGCATTCTCGTTGTCCCTTGTGGAGACCGGTTCGTCATGGACTCCGCAGATGCAAGCCTTTTCGCAGAGTGCCGGGCAAACCCTTGAGGTGAACTCCGGGAAGTTGTTCGTCATAAGCAGACGTTTGAGAGCTGCGGTCTTGCTGCCCCTGAAAAGGAGATCGTTCCACTCAGGGATAAGATTGTTCAGTGGACAGCCCGATATCATTCCGCCGAGCATTTTTCCGTTCTGACAGTACGGAACTCCGCAGTCCATACATCTTGCAGCCTGCTCCCGGCGCTTTTCCTCACTGAGCGGAGTGTGGAACTCCTTATAGCTCCTTATCCTTTCAAGCGGCTCGCATGAGGGATTGTCGATGCGGAGGTATTCAAGAAATCCTGTTGACTTTCCCATTGCTCACGCCTCCTTCTTAATCATATTGAAAGCCTCGATCTCAGCCTGTTCACTGTTCATTCCCTTTTCCTCAAGGGCGATAACAGCGCTGCGTATCTTGGCATAATCGTGCGGGATTATCTTCTTGAAGCTCGGCAGATGACCGTTGAAATCCGAGAGTATCATCTTAGCCTTTTCCGAGCCTGTAGCCTCGGCGTACTCAGTAAGTATCGTTTTCAGCTCATCAGCGTCCGCCTTTTCGGTAACTCCGCTGAGAGAGACGAGCGACTTGTTCAGGCGTGTATAGAGGTCGCGCTTTTCATCGAGGACATAGGCTATACCGCCGGACATTCCAGCAGCAAAATTCTTGCCTGTAGGTCCGAGGATAACAGCTCTTCCTCCTGTCATGTACTCGCAGCCGTGATCGCCGACGCCCTCGCAGACCGCTGTCGCACCGGAATTTCTTACGCAGAAGCGTTCGCCTGCGATACCCCTGATGAACGCCTTTCCTGAGGTCGCACCGTAAAGTGCAACGTTGCCGACGATGATATTTTCGTCAGCCCTGAAGCCAGCGTTTTCGGGAGGACAGAGCACAAGCTTTCCGCCTGAAAGTCCCTTTCCGAAATAGTCGTTGCTGTCACCTGTGAGTGTGAACGTGAGACCCTTCGGGATAAATGCGCCGAAGGACTGTCCGCCGCTGCCCTTGCAGTTCACAACGAAGGTGTCGTCCGCAAGAGTGTTTTCGCCGTGGATACGGGTTATCTCCGCACCTGTGAGCGTACCTGCCGAACGGTCGGTATTGCCGACCTCAATGGAAATGGTCTTGGGAGTGCCGCTTTTGAGAGCGCTTCCCAGCTTCTTCATTATAACACGACGGTCTATGGTCTTGTCAAGATCAAAATCAAAAATATCTTCCTGCTCGAAGTGCTGCTTCTCCCCTTCCGGAGTTTTGGCAAGGATAGCCGAAAAGTCGATATGCTTTGCAGCGGCGATGTCCTTTACGCGGAGCAGGTCTGTGCGTCCGACGAGCTCGTCAACAGTGCGTACACCGAGCTTTGCCATGTATTCACGAAGCTCCTGTGCGACAAAGTGCATGAAGTTCACGATATACTCGGGCTTTCCGCTGAAACGCTTCCTCAGCTCGGGATTCTGTGTGGCGATGCCCATAGGACAGGTATCAAGGTTGCAGACTCTCATCATCACGCAGCCCATTGTTACGAGCGGAGCTGTTGCAAAGCCGAATTCCTCAGCGCCGAGAAGTGCCGCAACGAGTACGTCCCTGCCGTTCATGAGCTTGCCGTCAGTCTCGATGCGAACACGCGAACGCAGACCGTTGAGCATGAGGGTTTGATGAGCCTCGGCAAGTCCGAGCTCCCAAGGAAGTCCTGCGTTATAAATGGAGCTTCTGGGTGCGGCACCTGTACCGCCGTCGTAGCCGGAAATGAGGATAACCTGTGCGCCTGCCTTTGCAACACCGGCTGCAACTGTTCCAACGCCGGCCTCAGAGACGAGCTTTACGGAGATGCGAGCCTTGTCGTTGGCGTTTTTCAGGTCATAGATGAGCTGTGCGAGGTCTTCAATGGAGTAGATATCGTGGTGAGGCGGAGGCGAGATAAGACCCACGCCTGCGGTCGAATGACGGGTCTTTGCGATCCACGGATAGACCTTTCCGGAGGGAAGATGTCCGCCCTCGCCGGGCTTAGCGCCCTGAGCCATTTTTATCTGTATCTCCTGTGCGGAGACGAGGTATTCGCTGGTAACTCCGAAGCGTCCCGATGCTACCTGCTTTATGGCGGAGCACTTGTCAGACCTGAGACGCTCGGGACTTTCACCGCCCTCGCCGCTGTTTGACTTTCCGCCGATGCTGTTCATGGCAAGTGCCATGCATTCATGAGCTTCCTGTGATATCGAACCGTAGGACATTGCGCCGGTCTTAAAACGGTGACATATGCTCTCGACAGGCTCGACCTCCTCTATCGGAATGCCTCCGTTCTCATCGAAATTGAAGTCGAGGAGACTGCGGAGCGTGAGCTCGTTGTCCTCACGGGTAAGGCACTCGGAATACTTCCTGAACACCTCATAGCTGCCTGTTCTTGCAGCTTGCTGGAGAAGATGAATGGTCTCGGGAGTATAGAGGTGGTCACTCTTTCCGCTGCGGAGCTTATGGCTGCCTGCACTGAGGATATTGCTGTCGGTGTGAAGACCGAGCGGGTCATAAGCGGCATTGTGGAGAGCCTCTGTACGGCGGCTGATATCGGAAAGTCCGATGCCTCCGATACGGCTCACGGTTCCGGAGAAGTACCTGTCTATGAGCTCCTTGGAGATGCCGACTGCCTCAAAGAGCTTGCTGCCCTGATAGGACTGTATAGTGGAAATTCCCATTTTCGAGGCTATCTTTACGATGCCGTTGAGGATAGCACTGTCGTAATCGTCCTCGGCAGCGTAGAAGTCCTTGTCGAGCGAGCCGTCCGCAATGAGTGAGCGAATGGTCTCCTGTGCAAGGTAGGGATTTACCGCACAGGCGCCGTAACCGAGAAGCGCTGCGAAATGGTGTACCTCACGCGGCTCAGCACTCTCAACTATCATCGCAACTGCTGTACGCTTCTTGGTCGAAACAAGGTGCTGCTGCAATGCAGCAACGGCAAGCAGTGAGGGTATCGCACAGTGGAACTCATCAACTCCCCTGTCCGAGAGAATGAGGATATCAGCACCGTCGCGGTAAGCCTTGTCAGCCTCGATGAAAAGCCTGTCTATAGCCTTTTCAAGTGATGTTCCGATGTAGTAGACCATTGAGATGACGGCGGTTTTCAGACCGCTTTCGTGCATATTCTTTATCTTGAGAATGTCCGTCTCAGTAAGAATGGGGTTCTCGATTTTAAGAACGCGGCAGTTCTCGGGACGTTCCTCGAGCAGATTGCCGTCCTTGCCGATGTAAACGCTCGTATCGGTCACAATCTCCTCGCGGATAGCGTCAAACGGCGGGTTTGTGACCTGAGCAAAGAGCTGGCGGAAGTAGTTGAAAAGCGGAGGCTGCTGCTTGTCAAGAGGCGGGAGCGGTATGTCGCTGCCCATGGAAGCGATAGGCTCGGCACCTTTTTCAGCCATGGGGAGGATAGATGTTCTGATGTCCTCGTAGGAGTAGCCGAAAGCCTTCTGGAGCTTTGAAAGCTCATCGTCCGTGTAGGTGCGGACGCCCTTGTTCGGGATTTGGAGGTCGTGCAGACGGATAAGGTTAGAGTCGAGCCATTCGCCGTAGGGCTGGCGTGAAGCGTAATACTCCTTTATCTCGTCGTCCTCGATGATACGACCCTGTTTGGTGTCAGCAAGGAGCATTTTTCCGGGACGGAGACGGTCCTTTTTCACTATCTTTTCAGCCGGAATGTCGATACAGCCGGTCTCGGACGAAAGGATAAGGCAGCCGTCGCTTGTAACACAGTATCTCGAGGGACGCAGACCGTTCCTGTCAAGAACAGCGCCCATTATCTCGCCATCGGAGAAAAGTATGGAGGCGGGACCGTCCCAAGGCTCCATCATCGTTGCGTAATACTGGTAAAGGTCATACTTCTGCTTGGACATCGTCCTGTTGTTCTTCCAAGGCTCGGGAATGGTTATCATGACCGCGAGAGGAAGCGGCATACCGGACATCATCATGAATTCAAGTGCATTGTCCAGCCTTGCTGAGTCGGAGCCGTTGACGTTTATCGAGGGAAGTATCTTTGTCATTACGTCCCTGAACGCTTCACAGGTCATGTCCTCCTCACGGGCGAGCATCTTGTCAGCGTTGCCCGTGATAGTGTTTATCTCACCGTTGTGAACGATTATGCGGTTCGGGTGAGCCTTCTGCCAGCTCGGATTAGTATTCGTGGAAAAGCGCGAATGTACGGTAGCGATAGCAGAGCAGAAGTCCTCGCTCTGGAGGTCCTTGTAGAATTTTCTCAGTTCGTCAACAAGGAACATCCCCTTATATACTACAGTTCTGCTCGAAAGTGAGCAGACATATGTGTTCTCATCGGACTGCTCGAATTCGCGTCTTGCGATATACAGTCTGCGGTCGAATTCGAGTCCCCTTTCGCAGTCAGCCGGACGCTTGACGAACGCCTGTACGATGCACGGCATACTCTCACGCGCCTTTGTGCCGAGTATCTGCGGCTCAGCCGGAACTTCCCTCCAGAACAGCAGCTCCATACCGTTTTTGCCGATTATAAGCTCAAACAGTTTCTTTGCGCGGTCACGCTTCATTGCATTCTGAGGGAAGAAGAACATACCGATACCGAGGTCTCCGTCCTCTGCGATGTCAAAGCCGCGCTTTTCAGCCTCCTTCCTGAAGAAGCTGTGCGGAGTCTGCACCAGAATGCCCACACCGTCGCCTGTTTTGCCTTCGGCGTCCTTGCCTGCACGGTGTTCGAGCCTTTCGACTATACGGAGAGCGTTTTCTACGACCTCGCGCGACTGCTTTCCGCTGATATTGACAACGGCACCGATACCGCAGTTGTCATGCTCGAAATGCGGGTCATAGAGTCCCTGCTTTCCGTATGGGGCTTCTGTTCTGAAATTATCCATATCATTCACTTGCCTTTCCGGTGCAGAGCGTCATTGATCTGCACCGCATAATAAAAAAGGACGCCCGGGCAGAAAAAATCTGCACGAACGTCCTTGTTCCTAACGAGTATTTTACCACTTTAACGCTGTGTTGTCAAGGGGTAAAGTGATATTTGTACAAGCTGTACAATTCATTCACACTGCGTCAAGCCTTTACTATGCACTTCTTGAAAGCTTTCTTGCCCTTGCGGACGATAACTCCGTCACCGATAACCACTGTTGCCTTTGCATCGGTCATCTTAACGTCGTCAACAGTGATACCGCCCTGCTGTACCAGACGGCGAGCCTCGGAAACAGACGGTGCGAGCTCAGCCTTTACGAGAAGATTGAGAAGTCCGATAGAGCCGTCTGTGAGATCAGCTGCACTTATTTCAGCAACAGGCATATTCTCATTGCTTCCGCTTCCGCCAAAGAGAGCCTTTGCCGCAGCCTTAGCCTTTTCAGCCTCCTCCTCGCCGTGAACGAGCTTTGTGAGCTCATATGCGAGAAGCTCCTTGGCAGCGTTGAACTGTGCGCCCTCCATAGTCTTTTCCATTTCCTCAATCTGCTCTACAGGCACGAATGTGAGCATTTTCAGGCACTTGATAACGTCCGCATCGTCAACGTTCCTCCAGTACTGGAAGAACTCGTAGGGAGTGGTCTTTTCAGGGTCGAGCCATACTGCACCCTTCTCGGTCTTGCCCATTTTCTTGCCCTCGGAATTGAGGAGGAGGGTTATCGTCATTGCGTAGGCGTCCTTGCCGAGCTTGCGTCTGATGAGCTCAGTGCCGCCAAGCATATTTGCCCACTGGTCGTCACCGCCGAACTGCATATTGCAGTTGTAGTCCTGAAAGAGCTTGTAGAAATCGTAGCTCTGCATTATCATGTAGTTGAATTCGAGGAAGGTGAGTCCCCTCTCCATGCGCTGCTTGTAGCATTCGTGCGATAGCATACGGTTAACGCTGAAATGTGCGCCGACCTCGCGGAGGACCTCGATGTAGTTGAGGTCCATGAGCCAGTCTGCATTGTTTACGATAATAGCCTTGCCGTCCGAGAAGTCGATGAATCGGCTCATCTGCTTCTTAAAGCAGTCAACATTGTGCTGGATAGTCTCACGGGTCATCATCTTTCTCATGTCGGTCTTGCCGGAGGGGTCACCTATCATTGCAGTACCGCCGCCGATAAGGACGATAGGCTTGTTTCCAGCCATTTGCAGACGCTTCATAAGGCAGAGCGCCATGAAGTGTCCGACATGGAGCGAATCGGCAGTCGGGTCAAAGCCGATGTAGAATGTAGCCTTGCCTGCGTTCACAAGTTCTTCGATCTCCTTCTCGTCAGTGAGCTGAGCGAGGAGACCTCTGCGTTTGAGTTCTTCAAAAGTAGTCATATTTTTTCTCCTTTATTGGTTTTCTTTTTGTGGTTCAGATGCAATTCAGTTCCTACTGTCAGCATAAAGCACGAAAACGTCGGACGTTTTCATTTATACCACTCTCCTTGATAAAAAAGCCCCTGACAGTCCATTGACCGTCAGGGACGAAGTTACTCGTGTTACCACCCTGTTTTATCGGCATTGCGCCGACCTCATTGAGCTGTAACGGGCATACCCGTCCGCACCTACTCACCCCAAAAGGCTTCAATGCAGCTACTCCCGGACGTAATTCTCCCTGCGCCCTCGCCCCCTCACACCGACCGGGAACTCTCTGTATCAGGCTTTGCATGGCTTTTGTCCGTTCAACGTTTTCTTTATGATATCACATATCAGCAGATTTGTCAAGCACCAGTAATTAGTTAACATAAAAATATTTTTCTTCTGCTATTGACATTTGTATTTGTTTCGTGTATAATATTTATTGTTGGCGCTGATGTGGCACAGTCGGTAGCGCAACGCCTTGGTAAGGCGTAGGTCGTCGGTTCAAGTCCGATCATCAGCTCCAGTATAAAGTCCTCAGAAATGTCGTATTTTCGGCAATTCTGAGGACTTTATTGTTTTTATGCTGCCATTAAATATTAGAGCTTTTCGCGTACTAAGCGAAAATACATGATAAAACAAACGCTGTCAGGAATATCTGAACCGAGTTTTCTTTACACAATGGAGCAGGCAGTAAAAAAACTGACCGCTTTACACAAAATCCGTACCGTCCTCGCAGAGAATGGCAGTGCGGGTCATGCCCGAGGCCTCGAACGGCACTGCGCCGGCATTTTTGAGCGCCTCCACGAACAGTGTGGGGTTATAGTTGGTCTGCGTACCGGCGGGAAGCCTCAGTGACATCTCCACTCCCCTGTCAGACGTCCGGCACGAAAGCACCTGTAGGTCAGGCTTGATATCGACCGTTTTCACGCCCTTCTTGGTCTTTTTCTCTATCAGTATCTCCTCCCCGGAGAGCAGCCGGTCGATGTCAGCTTTCAGCTTATCGGGCACTTCGGTTTCGAGCACGAAGCTGTAGTCCGCATGGGTGATCGCGGTTATCTTCTTCTGCTGCAATGCAACTGAAACTATGCCCATACCCTCGGGCATTACGGCATTGAGCCGGTCTCTTATCTCCTCCATGGACATTGCATCGTCGGTGATATTGAAGTCCATTATCTCGCAGCGGCTCTCGAAGCCGAGAGAAAGCGCGAGCGCGAATGAGTAGTACGGGTGGGGATTGAAGCCCTCGGTGTACCATATCGGCAGTCCTGAGCGCCGGAAAATACGCAGCATACAGCGGTTTAGGTCGAGGTGGGAGATGTATTTCGACCTCCCGGTCTTTTCAAAAACAGCTCTGACTCTCAGCAAAAGCAATCCCTCCCCACTTTTTTATTCACGCCGCAGCCGGAACACCTCTGGCGGCAGTTCGGCGTGGTCTTGGACTGATGCGCGGTCTTGTTCTCGCGTATGAGGAACTCCTTGCTGACGAGGTAATCGAGGTGATCCCACGGCAGAATCTCGTCGTATTCAAAGCGGCGGTTCGCGTAGAAGGCAGGGTCAACGCCGCAGTCCGCGAAAGCCTCGAGCCACAGGTCGAACCTGTAGTGCTCCTCCCAGCTGTCGAACTTGCAGCCCTTTTTCCACGCGGCGTATATCACGGGACACAGCCTACGGTCGCCCTTTGCGAGTATAACCTCGAGCTGACTGACATTCGGGTCGTGGTAGGCGACCTTTATCTTCTTCGACCTGACGCTGTCGAGCAGGAGCTTCTGCTTATGCTCTATCATCTCACGGGTATCCTGAGGCTCGAACTGGAACGGTGTGAACGGCTTCGGCACAAAGGTAGCGCAGCTCACCGAGACCTGAACTCCGCCCTTTCCCTTGGGACGGTTCTCGATGCTGTAGAAAAGGTCTACCACGCGCTGTGCAAGCTCGGCAATACCGACGATATCCTCGTCTGTCTCAGTGGGAAGTCCCATCATGAAATAGAGCTTTACCGCGGAATATCCGCCCTCAAAGGCGATGCGGCAGGTATTCATTATCTCCTCCTCGGAGACATTCTTGTTGATGACGTCGCGGAGCCGCTGTGTGCCTCCCTCAGCGGCGAAGGTCAGACCGCTCTTGCGGACCTTTTTTATCTTTTCGAGAAGTGCTTCGGAGAAGTTGTCCACTCTCAGCGAGGGCAGAGAAAGGTTGATGTGCTCCTTTTCGGTGTACTCGATGAGCTGAGTGAGCATGGGGTCTATCTCGGAGTGGTCGCTTGTACTGAGTGAAGCGAGCGATACCTCGTCGTAGCCGGTATTCTCGCAGAGAGACTTCGTTTCGCGGCATATGGTTTCGGTATGCTTCTCGCGGAACGGACGGTAGATGAAGCCTGCCTGACAGAACCGGCAGCCTCTTATGCAGCCGCGCAGCACCTCGACGGACACGCGGTCGTGGACTATCTCTGTGAACGGCACGACAAAATTCGCCGGATAGTAGACCTTGTCCATATCCATGATAATGCGCTTGCGGACTACCTCCGGAGCGTTTTCGGAGGTCCTGACAGCGGCAATGGTGCCGTCCTCCTTATAGTCAAAGCTGTAGAACTGCGGAACGTATACGCCCTCTATCTGTGCGGCTCTGCGGAGGAAATCAAGCCTTTTCGCCCCCTGCTGCTTCATCTCCCAGTAGAGGTCGATGAGCTCGAGGTTGACCTCCTCACCCTCGCCGAGAATGAAGATATCGAAAAAATCAGCAAGCGGCTCGGGATTGCAGACGCAGGGACCTCCCGCTACGACTATCTGCGTAAGCTCCTCTGTACGGTCACGCGAAAATATCGGTATACCGGCAAGATCAAGCATATTCAGCACGTTCGAGTAGGAGAGCTCATACTGCATCGTGAAGCCGATGAAGTCAAAGTCCCGTATCGGGTCGAGGCTCTCCAGTGCGTAGAGCGGAATGCCGTTCTCACGCATTACAGCCTCAAAGTCCTCCGAGGGCGCAAAGCAGCGCTCGCACCAGTAATTCTCCCTCTCGTTCGTGAGCGAGTAGAGTATCTTCATGCCGAGGTGCGACATTCCGATATCGTAGGTGTCGGGGAAGCAGAAAGCGAACCGGACGTCCACCTTTGACTTATCCTTGATGACGCTGCCGACCTCTCCGCCGATGTAGCGCGAGGGCTTCTGCACTTCAAGAAGATGCTTCTCTATCTTATCTTTCAGATCCATAATTTCTCCTTATTTC
>Ga0310691_10008058_pt1 | contig 10887 bp, 10 predicted proteins | sample 176DNAGHGlowgp2_FD_203887 | JGI IMG/M metagenome (GOLD analysis project Ga0310691, IMG submission 203887) | Sheep rumen microbial communities from Palmerston North, Manawatu-Wanganui, New Zealand - 1766 DNA GHGlow gp2 (v2) (version 2) | ecosystem: Host-associated > Mammals > Digestive system >... | reverse complement strand
ATTTCGAGTCGATGCAGAGGAATTCCTCCAGTGTGAGACCGGAATCGTATACCTCCTTAGCGAGCTCTTTGCCTAAATAGCGAACGTGCCACGGCTCGTACTTGTAGCCGGTGATATCCTGCTTGCCCTGCGGATAGCGGATAATGAAGCCGTACCTCCAGCAGTTAGCGGCGAGCCACTTTGATTCGGGGGTAAGTCCGAAATTGTCGCCTGCAACGTTGATGTCCATAGCAAGACCTGTCTGATGCTCGGAGTAACCGGGACGCGCAGAATATGTATCAGCCTTTGCGTATCCGTCACGGGCAGCGTAAGCCTGATAGAGCTGATTCTGGTAGGAATATGAACGGTAGCCGGAGGTTATCCAGTAGTTCAGACCGTTCCTTGCGCCGTCAGCCTTCAGCGTATTGAATGCGGACATAGCTTCCGGGAGGATAGCTCCGGGGTTGTAGGTAGAGGGCAGCGAGTAGGACTTGTTCGCGATGAGTATACCGTTAATGTAGGTTATGCCGTTCTTTACGGTGACATTGCGGAGGGTGAAGCGTTCGGCCGTGCCGTTGCTCCACTTCATGCTGAGGTGCATGGAATCTATCCTTGTAACGGTCGCGGAGAGCTTTGAGCCGTCGCCGAAGGTGAATTCGAGACTGCTGCCGTTCTTTTTGTAGGTGAAATGCTTGCCGTTGACAGTACCGCTTACGCCGCGGATATTGAAGCTGCGCTTTGAGCTGCCGTTTACCGCGAGCCAGTCGCCTGTGTAGAGCTCGGACCAGTTGATAGTCTCCTTGCCGTAGTAGCAGAATTTCTCGGTAGAGCCGTCCGAACGCTTCAGGACGAAGTTTTCACTGGTGTTCCAAGAAATATCGGAGGTGTTCGTACCGAGTGAGAGCTTGCCGTCCTTGACGGAGCAGTCGAAGGAAGCGGTCTTTCCGGTCTTTTCCTCGGTAGTGGTACATTTTCCGCCGCTGAACGTGTAATATTTCGTACCGGCAGAGCTGTAGCCGAGCCATGTGCCCTCCGGGAGGGTATCGCGGCGGCCGTAGGTATTCTTTTTCAGGCGCATGAGGTCATAGACATTGACCTTTCCGTCGCCGTTGATATCCGCAAGAGCGTACTGCTTGTCCGTGAACGCGGCACGGTTCATCAGGCGGTCGTTAAAGAGGCTGACGTCCTCCTGAGTGAGGACATTGTCGCCGTTCATGTCGCCTTTGAGGAGGGCTTCCTCCGAGAGAGCACCTCCGGGGACGAGGCATACTGCGGTCGCTGCACCGAGCATAACGGATATGATCTTCTTTGATTTTTTCATAATACTCCCCCTTTTTATGTTGTAGGGAACGCCGCTCCCGGCGTTCCTCGGTTTTATATCCGGGGAATGGAACGGCGAGGGCGCCGTTCCCTGCTTATTCTGTTACTTCGCTGAGGATGATTGAGGCAACGGTTACTATCGACTTGGCGAGGACATAGTCCGGGTCAACGTAGTATCCACCCTCGAGGAGATCCTTGCGTATCTCGTTCACACGCTTCAGACCCTTTGCAGCGGCAGCCTTGTCCGGGATAACGAAGTAGCTGTTCTGCATGATCTTGCGGGTCTCGGTGCGTATGCCCTTGGGGATAGTGGGAGCTCCGATGTGAGCATCGAACTCAGCCTCCTCGAAGCCCTCCGGAGCAGTACCGAGCTTTGAAGCGATATGGTTCGCGGCATGGCGTGAGAAAACGAGTGCTTCGAGCAGGGAGTTGCTTGCGAGACGGTTGCTTCCGTGAACGCCTGTGTGCGAGCATTCTCCGCAGGCGTAGAGGTTCGGGAGGGTAGTCTCGGAGTTCTGGTCAACGTCGATGCCGCCCATGAGGTAGTGCTGACAGGGGTATATCGGAACAGGCTCCTTCGTGAGGTCATAACCCTGTTCGAGGAGGTTCTTGTAGATCATGGGGAAGCGCTTTTTGAGGAATTCGCTGTCCTTGTAGCTGATATCGAGGTAGAACTCAGTGGAGTTCTGCTTTTTTGCCTCCTGCACGATAGCGTGGGAAACGACGTCACGCGGGGCAAGCTCAAGACGCTCGTCGTAGTTCTGCATGAAACGTTCCTTGTGGCAGTTGAGGAGGTAAGCGCCCTCGCCGCGGACAGCCTCCGATATGAGGAAGCATTCGCGGGTAGCACGGTTGTTGAAAGCTGTCGGGTGGAACTGAACATAGCTCAGGTTCTTGATCTTAGCGCCCATTTCGTAGGCGAAGGTAATGCCGTCGCCGGTAGCGATAGCTGAATTTGTCGTGAACTGGTAAACTCTGCCGATACCGCCGGTAGCGAGTATCATGTAGTGACAGTTTGCGGTAGTATAGGAGCCGTCCTCATTGCGGAGGAAAGCGGAATAGCCTGTGGAGGTGCGGGCAGCAGCGCACATGAGGGTATTTTCTCTTATCTCAACGTTGCTGAGTGTCTGGACATAGGCGAGGAGCTTTGAAGCGATCTCCTTGCCGGTGGAGTCGGCGTGGTGGAAGATACGGTGATGACCGTGACCGCCCTCAAGGGTACGGTGGTATGAGCCGTCGGGATTCTTGTCGAATTCAACGCCGAGGTTTATTATGCGTTCGATATCCTGAGCAGCCTCACTTACGAGGGTGTGGACAGCGTCAACGTTGTTCTTGAAGCTGCCGGCGATGAGGGTATCGTTCTGGTGGTACTGGATATTGTCCTTGGGTGAGTTGTAAACTCCGGCGATACCGCCCTGTGCGAGGGAGGAATTGCACAGACTGAGCTCTCTTTTGCAGATTATGAGGACTTTCAGGTGAGCGGGGAGGTTTATAGCTGCGTACAGACCTGCCGCACCGCAGCCTGCAATTATAACGTCGTAATTCTCAGACATAGTAAACACGTCCTTTACAGGAAATATATATATACATTATAACACATATCTGCGAAAATAGCAAGGTTTTTTAGAAATCCGGAGGCAGAGTCCGGTGAGCGGAGCATTTTGAGACGTTCTATGGCAGGGAGGGACGGCTGCAATGGTTAAAACAAAAATATATGTCCACCCCTATTGACAATGCGGAAAATATGTTCTATAATATAATCACAAGGAATAGAACATTAGTTCGATAAGCTGCCGCCACCATTCTTTTTCTCCCTGAGCAAAGGAGGTCATGGAATTGAAACAGATGATAAACGATTACCAGAAGGGACTGGATATGCTCAATAACAGGCTCAATGAGCTCACTTCTCTCCGGAAAAGTCTCGGTGAGACCGAGATAGCTGAGCTCGATCTCGACAGACGTATACAGCTCCTCAGGAAGGAATCCGTACAGACACAGGAGATCATCGCCTATTTATCATCAGTTGTGAGGAGGCGCGGACTAAGTGTCAAGACGTAAAAGCTACTCCGATACCTACACCGGCGCCGCCGATGAGGGCATCAGACAGATACTAGAAGGACATAGCAAGGACGACGATAGGGCAAGACTCAAAAAAGTACTGTTAAAAGTTATAAATAATGAGCTTACTCCGAGACAAAAGCAGATAATTATGCTATACTATTTTCATAGGACGGATACCGTCACTATCGCACGGGAGCTCGGCGTAACTCCGCAGGCTGTCTCGGCAGTCATGTCCCGTGCAAGACTGAGAATGTTCCGCATACTGCAATACTACTTATGAGGTCATATATGGATACACCTGTTATAGATTTCCTGAAAAAATACGCGGAGACCGATACTCTCCGCTGTCATATGCCCGGTCACAAGGGCAGGGGACTTTCCTTCGTTTCTGCCGCGCACGATATCACTGAGATAGCCGGTGCGGACAGTCTCTTTGAGGCGGAAGGCATAATCGTTGAGAGCGAGAGAAATATGTCCCGGCTCTACGGCAGTGCCGCCACCGTCTATTCAGCCGGAGGCTCGACCCTGTGCATACAGGCAATGCTTGCCGTTATGAAACGCGAGGGAAGACGGGTCCTCGCCGTGAGGAACGCCCATAGGGCGTTCCTCAACGCCGCCGCGCTGTTTGATTTGCAGGTGGACTGGCTGCTTCCGGAGTACTCGGACGGTATATTGTCCGGCAAAATCGACCCCGCGGCGGCGTCAGCCGCTCTCAGCGGCTTCGGCGAGGACCCGTCCTGCCTGTACGTCACATCGCCGGATTATACCGGCAGAACGGCAGATATACCGGCGCTTGCCGAGGTCTGCCGGAAGCACGGCGCAAGGCTCATAGTTGACAATGCTCACGGCGCACATCTGGCGTTCATGCCGGAGAATATGCACCCGATTGCTCTTGGAGCGGATATGTGCTGCGATTCGGCACACAAAATGCTGCCGGCACTGACCGGAGCTGCCATGCTCCACACCTCGCGTCCGGAGTACGCAGGACTTCTGAAGCCTGCAATGGGACTTTCCGGCTCGACAAGTCCCTCCTACCTGATAATGGCTTCGCTGGACGGCTGCTGCAAGTACATCTCGGAGGATATACGCCGGGATATCGCGGAAAACCTCGTTCAGCTCGCAAAGCTCAGGGAGCACTTCGGCGGACTTGTATCTGCGGACGGCGACCCTTTTCACATCACGGTATGTGCGGCTATAACGGCGACGAGCTTGCAGGGCTTCTCCGTGAGAACGGCTGCGAGTGCGAGTATTCAGACAGCGGACTTGTGATACTTCTGATGTCTCCGGTGAACGTTCCGGACGACTATGCGCGGCTGATTTCCGCCCTTGAAAATGCGCTGTCCCACGCGGAAAAGGGAACTCCCGTGCATGAGAGATTCCGCATGGAGCTTCCGGAAAGGGCAATGTCCATACGCGAGGCGGTATTCTCTCCCTGCGAGGATATCCCGGTCGAAAAAGCTGAGGGACGCATCTGCGGAGCCGTATCCGTTCCGTGTCCGCCGGCAGTACCCATTGCCGCAAGCGGTGAGATCATCGACCGGAACTGCATAAATATTTTCAAAAGGTATGGCATTTCCTCTGTAAATGTGGTAAAATAGTACCGAGGTATTTTTTATGAAAAAGATATATGGAAACGATCATCTGCTCTCTACGCTGAACAGCATGGTCACAAACGACAGGGCTGCCCATACTATGCTGATATACGGCGAAAGAGGCAGCGGCAGAAAGGCCATAGCGAGATACTATACCGAGCTGCTTCTCTGTGAGTCGCCCTCGGTCGATGGACCTTGCGGAGAATGTCCGTCCTGCCGGAATGTCGCAAGGGGCATTCACCCCGACGTCATCTACCCTGAGAGGTCGGGAAAGCTCGGCGGTTATTCCGTTGAGACCGCAAGAGCGGTCATCAGCGACGCTTTCATCAAGCCGAACAACAACAGCGGCAGGAAGATATATCTCTTCCCGGACTGCCATAACATAGATCCGCGTACACAGAACACTCTCCTCAAAATAATCGAGGAGCCGCCGGATTACGCCTACTTCCTGTTCACTGCGGAGTCGCGGAATGAGTTCCTGCCGACTGTGATATCGCGCTGCATCTGCCTCGGGACCTCCCTCTGCACCTCAGTGGACGCGGAGACCTCCCTTGCGGAAAGCGGCTTCACCTCCGCCGAGATAAAGGAGGCGGTCGGCTGTTTTCACGGAAATATCGGTATGTGTCAGCGGTATATCACCGACCCGGAGCTCAGGAAGCGTGTGGATTTGACAAAATCGCTCGCAGATAGTATAATTAGAAAGGACGAGTACGCTCTCAATGTCGCATTCAATTCCGCAGGAAAGGAACGCGGCGACGTCCGGGAGATACTCTCCATGCTCGATATGCTCGTCCGTGACGCGGCAGTGCTCGGTGCGGACAGCGAAGCCAAGTCCATAGGCTGCTGCCGGAGCTGTGCCGAAAAGCTCGCCGGTCTGCTCACCGCAGGTCAGGCTGCGCGTATCCACAGGCGTATCGAAAGCGCATGGAAGACCGTTGAGGCAAACGTGAGCATACCCCTTGCCCTGACAGCCCTATGCGCCGAAATATCGGACATAGTCAGCTGATAACAGGCTGACGGTGCCCTCATCGCCCATGACATAATGTGCTGTAGGGGACGGCATCCCCGACGTCCCGCGGTAATCATGCGGCAAACAAACCACGTTTCGTAGGGGCGGATATTATCCGCCCGCGGTTACTAATAACTATTACCTTAAAATGGAGTTAAGATATGAAAGAGATCGTTGGAGTACGCTTCAAAAGCGTCGGAAAAATATACTATTTCTCTCCCGGAGATATTCAGGCTCAGGTCGGAGATCACGCAATCGTCGAGACCGTAAGGGGAGTTGAGTGCGGAGAGGTCGTTATTGCCAACAGGCAGCTCGAGGACGACCAGATATCTGCACCCCTCAAGCCCATTATCAGGCTCGCTACACCTGCCGACATGAAGATAGTCGAGAAGAACAAGCAGCGCGAGAAGGACGCCTTCCGCATCTGCGAGGAGAAAATAGCTGCAAGAGGTCTGAAAATGAACCTCGTCGAGGTCGAGTGTACCTTCGACAACAACAAGCTGCTCTTCTATTTCACTGCCGAGAACCGCGTGGACTTCCGCGAGCTCGTAAAGGACCTTGCGGCAGTTTTCCGCACCCGTATCGAGCTGAGACAGATAGGCGTCCGCGATGAGGCTAAGATCCTCGGCGGACTCGGTATTTGCGGCAGGGAGTTCTGCTGCAAGGGCTATATGGGCGATTTCCAGCCGGTCTCCATAAAAATGGCGAAGGAACAGGGACTTTCCCTCAATCCCACAAAGATATCAGGCACCTGCGGCAGACTTATGTGCTGCCTCAAAAATGAGCAGAACGCCTACGAAGCCCTCATCAAGATCACCCCGAAGGTAGGCGCTATCGTCGTAACCCCTGACGGCGACCGCGGCAGGGTCGAGGACGCTAACCTCATCACAGGAAAGCTCCGCGTAAAGACCGACAAGTCCGAGGTCCCGGTGACCCTCGACAGAAGCGAGGTCAAGCTCCTCAAGGACGCTGAGATAAGAGTCAGCCGCGAGGAGCTCCGCGCCCTCAAGAACCTCGAGGACAAGTGATGCCCAAGGTCAACTACGGCAGAATGCTCGATGAAAGGCTCGCGGAGCTTCAACGCACCGGCGAGCGTCCGAAGCTTCTGCTCCATGCCTGCTGTGCGCCGTGCAGCAGCTATACCCTCGAGTACATAAACCGGTATTTCAACATTATCCTCTACTTCTGCAATCCGAATATCGCACCGGAAAGCGAGTTTGACTTCCGGCTGAGCGAGCTGAAGCGTCTCGTCCGCGAAATGGGACTGGATATACCCGTCATCGAGGAGGCCTACGACCCCAAGCCCTTCTATGAGCTCGCAAGGGGACTGGAGGAGCTTCCGGAGAGGGGAGAGCGCTGCCGGAGGTGCATCGCCTACCGTCTGAGAATGGCTGGTGCAAAGGCTAAGGAGCTGGGCTGTGAGCTGTTCACTACCACCCTCACCATAAGTCCGCATAAGGACTGCCAGTTCATCAACGAGTGCGGCGCTGAGGTGTCGGCGGAGTGCGGCGTGGACTACCTGTTCTCCGACTTCAAGAAGCATGAGGGCTATAAACGTTCAATTGAGCTGTCAAGGCAGTATGATCTGTACCGTCAGAATTACTGCGGCTGCGTCTTTAGTAAAAAGTAAGTAGTGAGTAGTGTAGGGGAGCCCTTTGGGTGTCCGCTAATGGCTAAGGGCTAAAAAGGTGAAATAATGGGCAAGGAGCTTAAAACAAACGCTATGCGTTTTCTTGATAAAAGCAAAATTGAATACACGGTTCAGACCTACGAATGCGACGAGTTCATCGACGGCATTCACACTGCCGAGGCTCTCGGACAGCCACTCGGTGAGACCTTCAAGACCCTCGTTGCAAAGGGCAAGACCGGCAGCTATTACTGCTTCCTGCTTCCTGTCGCACTGGAGCTCGACCTCAAAAAGGCAGCGAAAAGCGTAGGTGAGAAGTCAGTCGAGCTGCTCCACGTTAAGGACATAACCGCGGTAACAGGCTACGTCCGGGGCGGCTGCACTCCTATCGGAATGAAGAAGCAGTTCATGACCGTGGTGCATGAGACCGCTGAGAAGCTGCCGCTTTTCTACATCAGCGGCGGACGCATTGGCACACAGATACAGCTCCCGCCGGTAGAGCTTGTCAGGGCGATACGCGGCAGGTTTGCGGATATCGTGATGTGACCGCGGACAGCCGGATAAGCTTCGCAGTATCATATACGGCAAAAAAGCGCATTTCCCGGGATAATGGGTCCCGAGGAAGTGCGCTTTTTCATGGGAGATGTTTATGGAAGATTAGTGGAAGTGTCGGTTTTATGCTTTCGGCATCTTTTTCCGGATATCGTTAAGACGTTCGAGTGCATTTTCGAGCGTTTCGTTCTTTTTGGCGTAGTGGAGCCTTATGTAGCGGTTTTCGGGCTCCTTGAAGAAGCTCGAGCCCGGAACAGCTCCCACTCCGACGTATTCCGCGAGCTTTTCGCAGAAGTCGAGGTCGCTCGCATAGCCGAATTCGGATATATCGAGCAGGATATAGTAAGCGCCCTCCGGAACGGTATGCTGTATGCCGATATCGTCAAGACCGCGCAGGAAAAGGTCACGCTTCTCGGTGTACTTGTCCTGGAGCCACTTGTAGTAGTCGTCCCCGAAACGCAGACCTGTCACGGCAGCCTCCTGCAAGGGTGCGGCAGCGCCGACAGTGAGGAAGTCGTGTACCTTCTTTACAGTGTCGATGATGTGCGGAGGAGCTATAACATAGCCAAGTCTCCAGCCGGTAATGGAGTAGGTCTTTGACAGCGAGGAGCAGGAAATGGTCCTCTCCCACATACCGGGCAGACTTGCGAGGTAAATGTGCTTGTGAGGGGCGTAGACGATGTGCTCATAGACCTCGTCTGTTATGACGAAGGTGTCGTACTTCTTTGCGAGGTCAGCGATAATCTGCAATTCTTCGAGCGTGAATACCTTTCCGCAGGGATTGGACGGATTGCAGAGTATCAGCGCCTTCGGGTGCTGCCTGAACGCAGCTTCGAGGACGTCCGCATCGAAGCTGAAAGCCGGAGGTATCAGCGGAACGTATATCGGTTCAGCGCCGGAGAGTATCGTATCAGCGCCGTAGTTCTCGTAGAAAGGCGAGAAAACGATGACCTTGTCACCGGGATTGGTAACGGACATCATTGCCGCCATCATAGCCTCGGTGCTTCCGCAGGTAACGACGATCTCGCCGTTGGGGTCGATCGGTCTGCCCATGAGACGGGACTGCTTTTCCGCAAGAGCCTCGCGGAAGTTCTGAGCGCCCCATGTTATGGAATACTGGTGGAAGTCCTCGCGAGTCACCTCGGCGAGACGGTCGAGTATCTCACGCGGAGGCTCGAAGTCGGGGAAGCCCTGTGAGAGGTTCACAGCGCCGTATTTATTGGATATTCTCGTCATGCGTCTGATGACAGAATCGGTAAAGGTAGCGGTACGGTTTGATAATTCTGGCATAATAATTCTCCTTAAATGAATCGGGCGGAAGTTATCCGCCCTTAAATTATAGCATTATCATATGTTGTAGTCAATATTTCTCTCGTCGATAACACGCTTGGACTTGTGCTCGGAACGTGTATTCAGTCCGCCGTCGGGGTGAACGACTACTCTGTCGGGCTTAACGCCGATGCGGGCCTTGAGAGCTGCGCTTACCTCGGCTGCAACGGTAGCATCGTCCTTTGCAACGCCGGAAGCCTTCTCGACCTCAACAGCGTACTTGCTTGTGAAGTCTCTCTCGAATATCCTGATGAGGTATTCGCCGGTCAGATCGTTCTGCTCACGGATAACAGCCTCGATATCGCTCGGGAAAACGTTAACAGCGGAAACGATGAACATATCGTCCTTTCTGCCGAGAATGCTGATCCTGCCGTGGGTACGTCCGCAGCGGCACTTTGTAGTGTCGATTCTGCCGATATCGCCTGTCTTGAAGCGGATAAGGGGACGTGCGTGCTTGCGGAGGGTTGTGAATACGAGCTCACCGGTCTGACCGGGCTCGAGCACCTCGCCTGTATGTATATCCACAGTTTCAACGAGAATGTGGTTCTCAGCGATGTGGAGACCGTCGTGGTATTCGCACTGTGCAGCGCAGGCTCCGAAAATATCGGAAAGACCGTAGAAATCGAACACCTCAGCTCCCCATATATCCTCGATAGCCTTTCTTGTGGCGTCGATGGAACCGCCGAGCTCGCCGGCAACGATGATCTTCTTGATATTGAAGTCCTTCTTCGGGTCATATCCGGCTTTGAGAGCCTTTTCGCCGAGCTGCCATGCGTAGGAGGGCGAAGTCCAGATGATAGTGGGCTTGTAGGTCTTGAGAATGAAGAGAAGTCTCTCGCTCGGGAGAGTACCGCCCCAGATACACAATGCACCGAGGTTCTGAGCGCCGATTACGTCAGGACCGCCTACATAGAGGGAGAAGTTGAGCGCGTGAACGTAGCGGTCGTTGGGTCTCATTCCTATCTGCCAGAACCAGCGGCTCTCGGTGTCCTGGAACTCATCGAAGTCCTTCTTTGTGAAGGGGCTCATGGTCGGAACGCCTGTTGAACCGGAGGAGGTGGAGATGAACACTACGTCCTCCTCGGGAACAGCTGCGAGCTCGCCGAGGAAGGAGCCTACGCCCTGAGTATCGCGCTGTGTCTTTTTGTTGATGAACGGGAACTTCTCGATGTCCTTGAGGGTCTTGATATCCTCGGGCTTAACGCCTGCCTCATCGAACGAACGCTTGTAGTAGGGAGCGTTGTCGTATGCGAACTTCACGATCTCCTTGAGATCCTCAAGCTGTTTTTTTTCGAGTTCTTCACGCGGGAGAGTTTCAAGCTCCTCGTTCCAGAATTTGTTGTTTATATCTCTGCTCATTGTTTTATCCTCCATAACATATTATTTATATTTGTTTGGTATGTTTATATTATACACCG
>Ga0310691_10008057_pt1 | contig 10887 bp, 8 predicted proteins | sample 176DNAGHGlowgp2_FD_203887 | JGI IMG/M metagenome (GOLD analysis project Ga0310691, IMG submission 203887) | Sheep rumen microbial communities from Palmerston North, Manawatu-Wanganui, New Zealand - 1766 DNA GHGlow gp2 (v2) (version 2) | ecosystem: Host-associated > Mammals > Digestive system >... | reverse complement strand
TGATTCCCATCTTCGACAAGCCGATGATATACTACCCCATCTCGGCTCTGATGTTGGCGGGCATCCGTGAGATTCTGATTATATCCACCCCTCACGACCTGCCAGGCTTCCGCCGTCTGCTCGGCGACGGCAAAGAGTTGGGCATGAAGTTTGAATACGCTGAGCAGCCATCGCCCGACGGTCTGGCTCAGGCATTCATCATCGGCGAAGAGTTCATTGGTGACGACTGCGCCTGCCTTGCTTTAGGCGACAACATCTTCTACGGCTCAGGATTCAGCGGACTATTGCGACAGAGCGTAGAAAATGCCGAGAAGCACGGACTGGCCACCGTCTTTGGCTACTATGTCAACGACCCCGAGCGCTACGGCGTGGCCGAGTTCGACGCTAATGGCAATTGTCTGAGCATAGAAGAGAAGCCCGAGCACCCGAAGTCGAACTATGCCGTGGTTGGACTTTATTTCTACCCCAACAGCGTGGTAGACATCGCCAAGAGCATTAAGCCCAGTTCACGTGGCGAACTGGAGATTACGACCGTGAACCAAGAGTATCTGGCCCAGCAGAAGCTGAAGGTGCAAACGCTTCAGCGCGGCTTCGCATGGCTCGACACCGGCACCCACGACTCGCTGGCTGAGGCATCGACATTCATCGAAGTCATCGAGAAGCGACAAGGTCTGAAGGTGGCCTGCCTCGAAGAGATTGCATTCAAGCGAGGCTGGATAGACCGAGAGCAGCTGAAAGCCCTGGCCAAGCCCATGTTGAAGAACGACTACGGACAGTACCTACTTCAAATGGCAGAAAGCAAGTAAACAAACACACATTATTTATATATTAACATGAAAAAATTTTTTCTCATCATCGCATTAACCCTCTTTACCATGACTACTGTCATGGGACAGGGCATTTCCGATGCCGAGGTCATCAGAATTGGCGTAACAGAAAAGCAAGCAGGGGCCTCCGACCAGGAAATAGCAATGAAACTGCTACAGAAGGGAGCCACACCAGCACAAATACAGCGGTTGCGCTCAAAATACACCAAGGAGATTCACGACAAAGGAGTAAATAGCTCAACCGACAATGCCATCAACGGGAGAGAGAACCGGATGCGTGTCAACAACGGCGAGTCAAGCGAAGAGGCCATCATTAACTCAGAAGACCTTGGCACGCCCCAGAATGGCGAGAGCGCAGCCACTGGCGGCCGCCGCGTCTTTGGCCGTGACATCTTCAACAAGCGCAACCTTACCTTCGAGCCGCAGATGAACATCGCCACGCCTCAGAACTACGTGCTTGGCCCTGGCGACCAGTTGGTGGTCGATGTCTATGGTGCCACGCAGGAAAGCCTGACACTGACCATCAGCCCCGACGGCTATATCACCGTGCCCGACTATGGCCCCATTCAGGTAAGCGGCCTTACCGTAGCCTCGGCGCAAGCCCGCATCCGTAGTGCCTTAGGCACGTACTACTCCAGTTCAAACATCAAGACCTCACTGGGGCAGACCCGTACCATCACCGTGAATGTCATGGGTGAAGTGGTGAATCCCGGCACCTACACCATCAGCGCATTTGCCACCGTGTTCCACGCTCTCTACATGGCAGGCGGCGTGAGCGACCTTGGCACGCTGCGTGCCATCAAGGTCTACAGGCAGGGCAAGCTCATCACCGTGGTCGATGTCTATGAGTATATCCTCAACGGCAGACTGGCTGGCAATGTCACCCTCTCCGACAACGATGTCATACAGGTGGGCACCTACGACTGCATCGTCGACATCGAGGGCCGCGTGAAGCGCCCCATGGCATACGAGATGCGCAGCGACGAAAGTCTGGCCACGCTGCTGCGCTACAGCGGTGGCTTCGCCGGCGATGCCTACAAGAAGTCGGTACGCTTGCAACGTAAGAACGGCAAGATGAAGAGCGTGTTCAATGTTGAAGAATTTGAGATGTCCGGTTTCAAAGTGATGGACGGCGACTTCGTGACCGTCGACTCCATCTACGACCGCTACGAGAACATGGTGGAAGTGAAGGGTGCCGTCTTCCGCCAAGGCATGTATCAACTGAGCAACAAGGTGAACTCCGTCCGCACGCTCATCGAGAGTGCCGAAGGTCTGACCGAAGAGGCCATGACCAGCCGCGCCGTCATTCGCCGCATGAAGCCAAACCGCACACAGGAGGTTATCTCAATAGACCTACAGGCCATCATTGACGGCCGCACGGCTGATGTACCCCTGCAGAACGAGGATGTGCTATTCATTCCCACGCAAGCCGAGCACCAGAATCTGCGCACGGTGACCATCATAGGCGAGGTTATCTTTCCCGGCACTTTTGAATACGCCGACAGCACCACCGTTGAAGACCTCATCGTCATGGCCGGAGGCTTGACCGACGCTGCCGCCACGGTGAATGTCGACGTGTCGCGCCGCATACGCGACCCAAAAGCCACTGCGACGAGCCAGCAGATTTCGCAGACCTTCCGCGTGGAACTGAAAGACAACATGGCTCTTGACGGTACTCCCGGCTTCCTTCTTCAGCCCTACGACGTGGTTCAAGTGCGCCGCAGCCCAGTCTACCGCGCTCCTATTGCTGTCAGCATAGAAGGTGAAGTGGGGTTCCAAGGCGTTTACACTCTTGAGAGCAAGAACCAGCGTCTGAGCGACATTGTAAAGGCTGCCGGCGGCATCATGGAGGGAGCCTATGTGCGAGGTGCCCGCTTAGAGCGCCGCATGACAGAAGACGAGCGCGCCCGCTACCAGGCCGCCTTGGACATAGCCCGACAAAAAGCCATCAGTGGTGGAGACTCCGTTAACATGGAACAGATAGAGATGAAGGATGTCTACACCGTGGGTATCCATCTCGACGAGGCCCTTGCCAACCCCGGCTGCGACGAAGACATTGAACTGAAGAGCGGCGACCGCCTCATCGTGCCTACCTACAACCGCACCATACGCATCAGCGGCAATGTGCGTGCGCCGAACACGGTGTCGTACAAAGAAGGAAAGAAGTACAAATACTACGTCAAACAGGCTGGCGGATTTGCCAATCGCTCAAAGAAGAAAGACACCTTCATCATCTACCAGAACGGCACCATGGCCATGGCCAAACATGCAAAGGTTGAGCCGGGCTGCGAGATTGTTGTGCCGATGAAGGAGCCCGTCGACGTGAGCAGAATCACCCCGTGGATCAGCATGGGCACGTCGCTGGCATCGCTGGCCGCCATGATTACGAGCATTGCCTATATGATTACCAAATAAATGTTTTCTAGACCCATGAAGACAGAAGAACAGCAGGCACAAATACTGCAAGACTCCAAAGAGGAGCTGCACACAGAGGCAAAGAAAGAGGGCATTGACTTCGGTAAGTTGTGGAGAGACGTGAAGAAGCATAAGCGCAGCTATTTCATCGTTCTACCCATCACTTTAGCCATTGCCATCGTCTATTCCCTGGGCTTACCAAACTCCTACAACTGCAATGTCGTGTTGGCACCCGAGCTAACAGGAGGCCGCAACGCCAGTTCCTTAGGCAGTCTGGCCAGGTCCTTTGGCTTTAACATAGGAAGTTCGTCCAGCACTGGCGATGCCATCATGCCCATGCTCTACCCTGAACTGATTAACAGCGTCACCTTCCACGCCTCCCTCTTCCCCATCAAAATACACCGCATGGGCGAAAACCGTGAGATGACCTACTACGACTACCTGCTGAAGGAGCAGAAGTCGCCTTGGTGGACGAAAGCCAAGAAAGCCGTCATGGGACTCATCTTTGGCAGTGGCAAGAAAGACGAGGAGAATGTCGACAACAATGTGAACACCTTCCAGCTGACCAAGGAACAGACAGCCATTGAGCGCGCCATTGGCAAATTAGTGGTGTGCGACGTCGACAAGAAGACAATGGTCATCACCATCAATGTCACCGACCAAGACCCGCTCATCGCCGCCACCATTGCCGACTCTGTACAGCAGAAGCTGCAGCAGTTCATCACCGACTACCGCACCAATAAGGCTCAAAATGATGTAGAACACTACGAGACCCTCTTCGTTGAGGCAAAAGAGAGCTACGAGAAGGCTCTCCACGACTTTGCCTACTTCAGCGACCACAACCAGAAGGTGCTGCTCCAGAGCGTGCGAAGCCAACAGACGAAGTTAGAAGCCGAGTTAGGACTGCGCCAACAGGCATACACCCAGATTTCTGCCCAGCTCATTGAAGCCAAATCCAGGCTGCAAGAGGAGAAGCCCGCTTTCACCACGCTGCAGCCCGCCACCGTTCCCATTCAGAAGTCAGGCCCCAGCCGTGGCAAGATTTGCATCATGCTGCTCTTCTTGGCATTCATCGGCACCACCGCCTACGCTTTCTACAAAGAGGGTGACCTGAAGACACTCTTAGGTCTGGGCGACGGTGAGTAGCCACACAACACAACAAAAAAGAGGCTGCGCTATTCATCTATAAGCGCAGCCTCTTTTTGTTAATCTTCAATGTTCACTCTCTCTACTTCACCTTCTCCACGATAGCCTTGAAAGCTTCGGGATTATTGAGGGCGAGGTCGGCGAGCACCTTACGGTTAATCTCTATACCTGCTTTGGCCAGGGCTCCCATCAGCTTCGAGTAGCTGATTCCCTCCATGCGAGCAGCGGCATTGATACGCTGAATCCACAATGCACGGAAGTTGCGTTTCTTGTTGCGGCGGTCACGATAGGCGTAGGTAAGACCCTTCTCCCAAGTATTCTTGGCTACTGTCCAAACATTCTTGCGGGCTCCGAAGTAGCCACGGGTAAGTTTCAGGATTCTCTTGCGCTTTGCTCTTGATGCGACGTGATTTACTGATCTTGGCATAGTTTCTCAAATGTTTTAATGTTCGACAATAGGTTCTGATTAACGGAGACACAGCAAGTCGCGCACCTGCTTCATGTTGCTCTTGTCAATAATCTCGTATCCCACCAAGTTGCGCTTCTGCTTCTTGGTTTTCTTGGTCAGGATGTGGCTGTGGTAAGCGTGATGTCTCTTAATCTTACCTGTTCCAGTGAACGAGAATCTCTTCTTGGCACCAGAGTTTGTCTTTACTTTTGGCATTGTTTTTATTATTTAAATTGTTATTAATAGCGATGGCAACGCATATACCGGGCGTTACGCATCTGTTTCTTCCGTCAGTTTCTTCAGTGCGTCGGCACTGATCTTGGCATTGGCAAGCAGTCCTCCATTGGCAGGTGTATCTACGTCCACATCCACCTCTCTGGCCTTCTGCTGTTTCGTCACCTCCTTTTGGTCGGCCTCGCTGGCCTCTCGGTCGCGTGCCTGTTGGCTTTTCTTGGCCACTCCTGCTTTCTTGGGAGCCAAGTAGAGGAACATCTTCTTTCCTTCGAGCGAAGGCATCGACTCCACCTTTCCCACCTCTTCCAAATCGTTGGCAAAGCGCAGCAAGAGTACCTCGCCCTGCTCCTTGAAGAGGATGGAGCGTCCTCTGAAAAAGACGTACGCACGCACTTTGTTACCCTCTTCGAGGAATTCCTTTGCGTGCTTCAGTTTGAACTGGTAGTCGTGCTCGTCGGTCTGTGGCCCGAATCGAATCTCTTTCACCTCCACCTTCACCTGCTTGGCCTTCATTTCCTTTTGGCGTTTCTTCTGCTGATAAAGGAACTTGGAGTAGTCGATGAGACGACAAACAGGTGGATTAGCATTGGGCGAAATCTCCACCATGTCTACACCCTGCTGGCGTGCCATGTCCAAAGCTTGTCTTGTGGGCATCACCGTCGATCCGCTCTCACCCACTATGCGGACTTCACGCACGCGTATCTGTTCATTAATACGGTACTGGTTCTGTTTTTTGTCTGTCTTCATCAACTGGTTTTAAGAAATCGGCTGCAAAGTTACGACAAAAGGAGGAAATGGCAAAATAAATTCCGAATTATTTTTGCTATCATCTTGTTTTTTCGTACCTTTGCAGCCTGAAAAAGACATAAACGACTATCTATGAAACGGTTTTACCTGTCACTGACGGCATTGTTCGTCGTTTTTTCCTCTTGGGCCCAGATGGCCGACCCCGTGCATTTCAGCTCTGAGCTGAAGCTGCTCGAAGGCGACGAGGCTGAGATTGTTTTTTCTGCCACCATCGACCCTGGTTGGCATGTCTATAGCACCGACATCTCCGACGACGGTCCCACGCGTGCCACTTTCCATGCTGAGAAATTGGATGGTGCCGAGTTAGTGGGCAAGCTGAAGCCTCGCGGACAGGTGAAGGAAGAGTTCGACGAGATGTTCGGCACCACCCTCCGCTTTTTCGTCGACAAGGGAGCCTTTGTGCAGAAGATTCGCTTCACCAAGCCTAAGTACGACATCAGCGGCTACTTGGAATACGGCGCCTGCAACGACGAGATGTGCATGCCGCCCACGACAGTAGAGTTTAGCAAGAAAGGCGAGTCGCCTGTAAAAGCCAAGGAGGAAGAGGCTGCCACTCTTTCGCCCTCCGAAGCCCCCGCCCTTTCGCCCTCTGAAGAGGCTGGCACAGCGTCTTCACCCGACAGCACTACTACAGGAGTCCCTTCGGGGGCAGCAGGTGTGGCTTCCTCAGAAGGCGTGGGGGGAACTCCTGCCACCTGGGCTCCCATCACCACCGAGCTGCAGGCATTCGAGTCGGGTGGTTCCAACGAGAGCGACCTCTCTTGGTGGATGATTTTCTTTGAGGGCCTTCTGGCCGGTTTCCTCGCCATCCTGACTCCCTGCGTGTGGCCCATCATCCCCATGACGGTGTCGTTCTTCCTCAAGCGCAATAAAGACCGTAAGAAAGCCATCCGCGAAGCCATCACCTATGGGTTGAGCATTGTGGTCATCTACGTGCTCTTAGGCCTGGTGGTGACGCTGCTCTTCGGAGCTTCAGCCCTCAACGCCCTCAGCACCAATGCCATCTTCAACATCTTCTTCGCCCTGCTGCTCATTGTCTTCGCCGCCTCGTTCTTCGGGGCTTTCGAGCTGACGTTGCCCAGCAGCTGGTCAAACAAGCTCGACCAGAAGTCGGAGGCCACCACTGGCCTGCTCAGCATCTTCCTCATGGCCTTCACGCTGGTACTTGTCAGTTTCTCCTGCACCGGCCCCATCGTAGGTTTCCTGTTGGTGGCTGTCTCCACGCAGGGCGACATCATTGCCCCTACCATTGGCATGCTGGGCTTTGCCATCGCCTTGGCCATCCCGTTCACCCTTTTCGCCCTATTCCCCTCGCTGCTCAAGTCTGCCCCGAAGTCGGGCGGCTGGATGAACACGGTGAAGGTGGTGCTTGGCTTCATCGAGTTGGCCTTCGCCCTGAAGTTTCTCTCCGTGGCCGACCTGGCTTACGGCTGGCATCTGCTCGACCGCGAGACCTTCCTCTGCCTGTGGATTGTGCTCTTCGCCCTCTTGGGCATCTACCTCTTAGGATGGCTGAAGTTTCCCCACGACGACGACCAGCGCCGCACCAACGTGCCGCAGTTCTTCCTTGGCTGGGTGTCGCTGGCTTTCGCCGTCTATATGGTTCCCGGCCTGTGGGGTGCCCCACTGAAAGCCATCAGTGCCTTCTCGCCCCCTATGAACACCCAGGACTTCAACCTCTACGACGGAAGCGTCGAGGCCAAATACACCGACTACGACCTTGGCATGCAGGCCGCCCTGGCAGAAGGGAAGCCCGTCATGGTCGACTTCACGGGCTTCGGCTGCGTGAACTGCCGGAAGATGGAAGCCGCCGTATGGACTGACGCCAAGGTGCGCGACCTCATCAACGAGAAGTATGTGCTTATTTCACTCTATGTCGACGACAAGACCCCATTGGCCGAACCCATTGAGGTGACCGATGTCGACGGCACCCAGCGCAAGCTGCGCACCATCGGCGACAAATGGAGCTATCTGGAACGCACGAAGATTGGCGCCAACACGCAGCCGTTCTACGTGCTCCTCGACCCTGCCACTGGCAAGCCCCTCAACGGCCTGCGCTCCTACGACGAAGACATCGCAGCCTACATCGACTTCTTAGAGAAGGGTCTCAAGAACTTCCACTAATCCCCGGCAGCTGCACGCTACGTGCAGCTGCTACTTAAACCACCATACTATGATTGACAAGGAAACCCGCCAGCGCATCATCCAGCTGGTAAAGCACGAGGTAGTGCCTGCCATCGGCTGCACCGAGCCCATGTGCGTAGCCCTCTGCACCGCCCGCGCCACGGAGTTGCTGGGCCGTCGGCCCGCCCACATCACGGCCCGGCTCAGTGCCAACATCTTGAAGAACGCCATGGGCGTGGGCATTCCCGGCACGGGCATGATTGGCCTGCCCATCGCCATCGCCTTAGGAGCCATCATCGGCAAGAGCGAGTACCAGTTAGAGGTACTCAAAGACCTCACGCCGCAAGCTTTGGAGGAAGGCAAACGATTCATCGCCGAAGGCCGAATCGACATCCTGCTGAAGCAAGGCATCTCGGAAAAGCTCTACGTTGAGGTGACAGCCGAGGCCGAGGGGCAGCAGCAGACGGCCACCATCGCCGGTAGCCACACCCACTTCATAGAAGCCCACGAAGCCCCCCTTTCAGCCCCCTCGGAGGCAGCAGGAGGGGCCTTGCCCTTGTCACTCTCCCTCCGCATGGTCTACGACTTCGCCACCACGGCCCCGTTAGACGAAATACGATTCATTGAAGAGACCCGCACTTACAACATGAATGCCGCCCGTGAAGCCCTGAAAGGCAACTACGGCCATAACCTCGGCAAGACCATCGACCGCCCTCTGTCGAAGGGCATCTTCGGCAACAGCATCTACTGCCACATCATCTCCCGCACTGCTTCGGCCTGCGACGCCCGTATGGGCGGAGCCATGATTCCCGTCATGTCCAACTCTGGCAGCGGCAATCAAGGCATCTGCGCCACCAATCCTGTGTGTGTCTATGCCAAGGAGAACGAAAACACCGAAGAGGAACTCATCCGCGCGCTGATGCTCAGCCATCTCACCGCCATCTACATCAAGCAGTCGCTGGGCACGCTGTCGGCACTCTGCGGCTGCGTCGTGGCATCAATAGGCAGCAGCGTGGCCATCACCTACCTCATGGGCGGCGACTATGCCCGCTGTTGCGCCGCCGTGAAGAACATGGTTGCCAACCTCACGGGCATGATTTGCGATGGGGCAAAGCCATCGTGCTCGCTGAAGATTACCAGCGGCGTGAGCACCGCCCTCCTCTCGGCCCTGCTGGCCATGGAGGGGAAGTGCGTCAGCTCGTCGGAGGGCATTGTCGACGACTGTGTCGACCGCAGCATCCACAACCTCACGGCCATCGGAGCCAACGGCATGGGTCCGACGGACGAGATGGTGCTACGCATCATGACCTCAAAGGGCTGTTAGTAGAACAGCAGGCAGAGCACGTAGCTCACGATGGTGGCGGTGACAACGCTGATGAGTCCCGGCATCATAAACGAGTGGTTCAGCAAGTACTTGCCGATGACGGTGGTGCCGCTGCGGTCGAAGTTCACCGTGGCAATATCGCTCGGGTAGTTCGGAATGAAGAAATAGCCGTAGACCGAGGGGAAGACGCCGAGCAACACCGGGCCGGGAATGCCCAACGAGTAAGCCAGCGGCAACATCGACACCACCACAGCTCCCTGCGAGTTAATGAGCACCGAGACGAGGAAGAACACAATGGCTATAGACCACGGGTAGTCCTTCACAATGTCGGTGAGCATGCCCTGAATCTGCGGCATATAGTTCGAGAAGTAGGTATCGGCCATCCAGGCAATGCCGTAGATAGCCACCACAGCCACCATTCCGCTCTGCCACACTGGCCCTGCCACGGCCTTCTTAGGCTGCGCTTTGCAGAAGATAATCATCAAGGCGGCAGCCACAATCATCACAATCTGAATAACAACGTTCATCTTCAGCACCTGACCGTCCCACTTCGGCAGCAGGCTGGGGAAGATGGCAAACATGACGATGACGGCCAGCGCGCCAAGGAAGACGAAGACGGCGTTCTTGGCCGACTGCGGAATCTCCTTGTCGAGCGTTGTGGCGTTAGAGCCGTAGATGTAGGCACGCTGCTCCGGGTCCTTCAGCTTTGCCTGGAACTGCGGGTCCTTGTCGAGGTCGAGGCCACGGTGGTAGCTCGCAGCAGCGGCAGCCATCAGTCCGCACAGGCAGGCAGGTATGCTCACCATGAGCACACGCGGTATGGTAATGTCGAAACCATTGGCATTAGAAATGGTGACGAAGGCCACAACGGCAGCGGCTATGGGCGAGCAGGTGATGCCCACCTGCGAGGCCACGCTGGCCACGCCGCAGGGCCGCTCCGGGCGGATGCCTTTCTTCAAGGCTATGTCGCAGATGATGGGCATCAGCGTGTAGACCACGTGGCCCGTGCCCACGAGCACGGTGAGGAAGAAGGTCGACAGCGGAGCCAAGAAGGTGATGCGGTCGGGATGCTTGCGCAGCATCCGCTCGGCCATCTGTATGAGCCAGTCCATGCCCCCCGATGCCTGCATGATGCCGGCACAAGTGACGGCGGCGATGATGATGTAGATGACGTCGGTAGGCGGAGTGCCCGGTTTCAGTCCGAAGACGAAGACGAGAATGGCCAGGCCGATGCCACTGATGGCACCCAAGGCCAGCGAGCCGTAGCGCGACCCCACCCAGAGTGCGGCCAGCACAATGATGAGTTGCAGAATCATGGTAAAGGTAATCATAGCTTTCTTTTTTAGTTATTAGACATTTCTGCATGCAAAAGTACAAAAAAAGTTTGACCAACCAAAATTTTTTAGTACCTTTGTAGCAGGTTTTTCGATTGAGCGAAAACGAATGTGAATGATAACTATAGCCACGATGCTAAACGAACAGACCATTTTCAGTCGTACAGCGCTGCTCATAGGCAGCGAAGCCATGGAGCAGCTTGCTTCGCGGCGCGTCATCGTCTTCGG
>Ga0310691_10008056_pt1 | contig 10887 bp, 9 predicted proteins | sample 176DNAGHGlowgp2_FD_203887 | JGI IMG/M metagenome (GOLD analysis project Ga0310691, IMG submission 203887) | Sheep rumen microbial communities from Palmerston North, Manawatu-Wanganui, New Zealand - 1766 DNA GHGlow gp2 (v2) (version 2) | ecosystem: Host-associated > Mammals > Digestive system >... | reverse complement strand
GTGCAAAAGCCTGTCCATCAAGTTGCCAGTTATGGAAGGAAGCCCTATCACAAGCAGGTAAAATGGCCCCAGCACAAGAGACTGCCTCTGGTGTCCGCTTTCGTGCAAAAGACTTGCCTTGTCCGCCACAGCTGCATCGGCAATAATAAAGCTTCCAAGAGAAATTGCGCAGTACTTCATAAAAGGCCCGGGCTTTTTTGCCTCATAGTAACTTATTCCAAACTCTTGCCTCTTCTTTGCCCTCTCAACAAAGCAAAGGATAAGCCCCAAAAGATTCTGCGGCAGCTGCCAGATAAAAAGAATTGGTTTTAGAAAAAACATCCCTACGATTCTAACCTAAAGCCGCATTTTTTTCCACATTCCCCCTTCTTCAAAATCTATTATTTCCCGTATTTCCATTTGCCAAATCACATAAACAGGTATATAATAGTAGATATTTTATTGCATCAAACGTAGGAAGAAAAATTGGCTATTACAGAATACTTGGAAAAGAACCGTAAGCTTTACGGAGATGAAGTTGCTCTTGTGGAAGTGAACCCGGAGCAGGAAGACACACGCAAAATTACCTGGAAGGAATACTCTCTTATCCAGAGCACGGACAAAACCTTCTACCGCCGCGAAATTACATGGCGCGTCTTTGACGAAAAGGCCAACCGCATGGCAAACATGCTTCTTGCACGCGGGGTAAAGAGGGGAGACAAGGTTGCAATCCTTATGATGAACTGCCTTGAATGGCTGCCTGTCTATTTTGGAATCCTAAAGGCCGGGGCTATTGCAGTTCCGCTGAACTTCCGCTACACCGCCGACGAAATCCTCTATTGCTGCAACCTTGCGGACGTAGACATACTTGTCTTTGGGCCGGAATTTATTGGCCGCATTGAATCCGTGGAAGAAAAAATCAGCAAGAACCGCCTCTTGATTTATGTTGGCGAAGGCTGCCCAACATTCGCAGAAAGCTACCGCGAGCTTGTTGCGGACTACCCCAGCAAGGCACCCGGAATAGAGCTAAAGGAAAGTGACGATGCCGCAATTTATTTTTCTAGCGGAACAACAGGATTCCCCAAGGCCATTTTGCACACCCACCAGAGCCTAAGCCATGCCGCCTTAGTCGAACAGAAGCACCATTCCACCAGCCGCAGCGACTGCTTCCTTTGCATACCGCCGCTCTACCACACGGGAGCCAAGATGCACTGGTTCGGCTCGCTCGTTTCCGGCAGCAGGGCAGTCTTGCTAAAAGGCACAAAACCAGAATACATTCTTGGAACCGTAAGCCGCGAAAAATGCACAATCGTATGGCTTTTGGTACCGTGGGCACAGGACATCCTTGACGCACTGGACAGGGGCGACGTAAAAATCGGCGACTATTCCCTTGAACAGTGGAGACTCATGCACATTGGCGCACAGCCAGTTCCTCCTTCCCTCATTAAGCACTGGCTTGAATACTTCCCCGGCCACCAGTACGACACCAACTACGGACTTTCGGAAAGCATTGGCCCGGGCTGCGTACACCTGGGAGTGGAAAACACCCGCAAGGTCGGAGCAATCGGAGTTCCTGGATTTGGTTGGGAATGCAAGATTGTGGACGCAGAGACCGGCAAAGAAGTGGAAAAGGGCAAGGCTGGAATCCTCTACGTAAAGGGCCCCGGTGTAATGAAGGAATACTACAACGACCCCGAGGCAACAAAGGCCGTGCTTCACGACGGCTGGCTTGACACTGGAGACGTTGCCCAGCAGGACGAAGAAGGCTTCTATTATCTGGTAGACCGCGCAAAAGACGTAATTGTTTCCGGCGGTGAAAACCTTTACCCTGTCCAGATAGAAGACTTCCTGCGCAAGAACGACAAAATCCACGACGTAGCCGTAATCGGTTTGCCGGACAAGCGCCTTGGCGAAATTGCCGGTGCCGTTATCCAGCTAAAAGAAGGCATGACCGCCACCGAAGACGAAATCAATGAGTTCTGCAAGGAACTTCCCCGCTACAAGAGACCGCGAAAAATCATCTTTGCCCCCGTACCGAGGAACCCCACCGGCAAAATCGAAAAGCCAAAGCTCCGCAAAATGTACGGCGAGGAATACCTTGTCGCCTTTGAAAATAAGGGTTAGCCTATAAAAGTGGAGGGCAGCTTTAGGACCATACCCTTCTGGACGGTCATTCTGCCTGCTCTACCATTTTACTTTTTGGCTAATCCGACCGAACATGCCTCTGCGTCACCGCCGTTCCGGGGTTCCGCGGGACCCAACCCGCTCCATTGCTCCACTGCGTTCCGCAACCCGCCTGCGGCGGGCCCCTCCATGGCGGCGTAGCTTGCTTTGCTTACTTTGAAGTTGAACATGTCTTTAAAATCTTCAAAGCATTTTTTACAAATCCAGTGATGGTGGTCTTTTGTTACATATCCGCTTTTAAATTCTGCGTTATTGCCAAAGTTTTTCCTGCAGAATTCACAATGGGCATGTTTGCGCTTTTCTTTAGAGTATATGGTCATTTCTAGGCTTGCATTAATAAGATATTTTTCCTGTCCTTGCAATCTCCAGTCATTAAATTTGCTGGATGTGGAATTGTTCAGGATAAACACAATTGTGCGCATTTGTTTTGTTGAATATAAGTCAACAGGAAAGCATGTTTTTTCTTTTTCTGTTCTAACTTGAATCGAAAAATGTTTTCGATTGTTTTTTTTGCCATGCAAAAAGTAATCGATTTTATCCTGATAAAAAAATCCCATTTTTGCTCGGTGAGGATAGGTTAAGTCAAATGCCCATCTGTTTATGCCCCATAAATATACATACATTTTGTTTTCGTGAATTACGATTTTTTGCCCTAATACATTGAATGTAAAAACGGAAGCAAAAATGCCAGATAAAGTGCCATAGGCTATTGAATTAATTTTGATGGGTGGCAGGAACATGATTAGGCTAAAAGATAACATCATAAGCCCAAATGCTAAAAATAGAACAGATTCAAAACCAAGAGGCCTATAAACTTTTTTATTGGCTTTACTTTTCATTTTATGTGACTATTTTTTCTTAACCTTACAGCTAGTTAATTTAAAATCAAAGAGTTCATAATTTTCATTACCAGCTCTATTAACAGGAACTAGCTTTATAATATTAACACAAAGCATTGAAACAAAGCAATGGCTTTTTTTCTTCCTTGCCAAAACGTAAAAAGCCAGGGAGGGCGGCTTAGCAGCATGCAGAAGCTTTAGCTTCTGCAATCCCCAAAAAAATCCAAGGAGGGATTTTTTTTGGGCAAGGCCTACGCCGCCATGGAGCACCTTTAGTACCGACCGCAGGGCGGTATGAGCGGATAGCGAAGTGCGGAAGGGCGGTGGCGCAAAGGGGCGGGCGGTCGAGTTAGTCAAGGAATAAAATGGTAGAGCCGCCAAAAGTACCGTCCAGAAAATCACCGTACAAAAATCAATAATCATTCCTCTTATTGCCCTGTATTTAAAAATGAGTTATACTGGATGCATTAAATAGAAAAGTTTTATCTGAGGGGAATATAAAAAATGAATGTTGTCTTAATTTACGGTGGCCGTTCCGGTGAACATGAAATTTCTTTGACAAGCTGTGCGGCTGTTGCGCGCAATATTTCTTCTGCCCACAATGTTACGATGATTTCTCTTTCCAAAGACGGAAAGTGGTATTTGGAGCCAAATGCTTTTGAGGAAATCCGAAAGAACCCTGAGGCAAAGCTTTGCGTTCACGCTGATGAGGCTATGCGGGTTAGCGTTGTGCCGGGGGGCGGTAAGAGCGGGGCATTTTTTGCTAACGGAAAGTATATTGCGGCGGATGTGGTTTTTCCGGTTCTTCATGGGACATACGGTGAGGACGGTACCATTCAGGGGCTTTTGCAGATGGCAGGAGTTCCATTTGTTGGCTGCGGGGTTTTTTCTTCTTCCGCAACTATGGACAAGGTTCAGACAAAAATTATCTGGGAGCATGCGGGGCTTCCGGTTGTTCCCTATATGTGCATAAGCCGCTCTGATGTTAACGACAGCAAGCTTTACGATGCCCTTGTTCAAAAGGCTGTGGACACTCTTAAGTTTCCGCTTTTTGTAAAGCCATGCTCGGCAGGTTCAAGCGACGGTGCTTCCAAGGCCAATAATGCCAAGGAGCTTTCTTTTGCGCTTATGGAGGCCTTTGGCTGGGACAACAAGGTTCTTATAGAAAAGGCGATTGACGCAAGGGAAGTTGAATGTTCCGTTACGGGTAATTCCGTTACCGCATCTTTTTCCAACGAAAAGACCTTGCTAAAGACTTACGGTCCGGGCGAAATTGTTCCCAAGCACGACTTTTACGACTACGATGCAAAGTACAATGACCCCGACGGTGCAGAACTTAAGATTCCAGCCCTGCTTGAAAAAGACCAGCTTGAATACATCCGCGAGACCGCAAAAAAGGCCTACAAGGCTGTTGATGCTTCCGGTCTTAGCCGAGTGGATTTCTTTATTGACCGCAGGGACGGAAAGATTTACCTTAACGAGATTAACACGATTCCTGGTTTTACAAGCATAAGCATGTTCCCCAAGATGTGTGCAAGCGAAGGGCTTGATTTTACAAACCTCATCGACTATCTCTTTGAAGAGGCCCTTGCAAACTTTGCATCTTATGATTCCCTCCGCACCAGCCGCGGATAGTTTTTTACACTTGCGCTTTGTAATGCTTTTCTTTGGAGAGTGAATTATGGAAACTGCACTTGAATACGAACCTTATGTTTACCCGGAGGGCTGCGCTTTTAACACTCTGGAAGACATCCGCGGAAAAAAGATAACGGTGATGGGGCTTGGCCTTAACGGTGGTGGCGAGGCATGCGTCCGCTTCTTCCTAAGGCACGGAGCCTTTGTTACCATTACGGACATGAAGACTTCCGAGCAGCTTGCTCCAACAATCAAGAGGCTTAACAGCGACCCCGACTTGGACAAGGACCGCTTTACCTACGTGCTGGGCGAGCATAGAATAGAAGACTTTGCGGATGCCGACTGCGTAATAAAAAACCCCGGCGTAAAGATTCAGGGGAACAAGTATTTGGCGGCGGCAAAGCGTATAGAAAGCGACATAAGCATTTTCCTTCATTTTACCAAGGCACCCATTATTGCGGTAACTGGCAGCAAGGGAAAAAGCTCCACGGTTAGCGCACTGGATTTTTCTTTAAGGAATGCGGGTTACAAGTCATTCCTTGGCGGAAACATAACTGTAAGCCCCCTTACTTTTTTGGAAAGGACTGACGGAACAACTCCAGTAGTGCTAGAGCTGAGCAGTTGGCAGCTTGCGGATTTGCGCGGAAGAAAGGCTTTAAAGCCAAAGATTGCCATCATAACAAAAATAATGCCAGACCACCAGAACTGGTACGGCAGCATGGAAAGCTACGTAAACGACAAAAAGCTTATCTACGCAGACCAGGGGCCGGAAGACTATACAATCCTTGACTTTGACGAAGACGACTATCTTAAGGATTGCCACTCCCCCGAGCCTGGCTGCAAGTGCTGGGGAGATGTTTTTGCAAAAGAGACAAAGGGAACGGTTTTGCGCTACAGCAAGTTCCAGCTGCCTAAGGATGTGTTTGGAGCATACCAGGCAAAGGAAGACCGCTCTACTGTAGGCTATATCCAGCTTCCCGGAGACAGTGAAGGCCGAAAGGTTATGGGGCAGCTTCAGGTTCCGGGTGAGCACATGAAGACAAACGTTTTGAACGCAGCCCTTGCCCTCTCCCTTATGAATGTTGCCCCGGAGCAGATTCTTTCCATTGTTGGCATCTGGAAGGGAATTACCCACCGCTTGGAACGCTTCCACGAATGGCAGAGTCCCGAAAGCGGAATAAAAGTTTCCTTCTACAACGACAGCTGTGCCACTGTTCCCGAAGCCGCCGCCGCTGCAAGTCAGGCATTTGCAAGGAAGGTAATTCTTCTTACAGGCGGTACGGACAAAAACCTTAACTTTGAGCCGCTTGCAAAAGTTTTGCGTGGGGAAGGTGGTGCGGACGCAAAGTACCAGCCCCTGCAAACCTACCTGCTTGCGGGAAGCGGAACGGACAAGTTGCTTGCAAGGCTTGCCGATCCCAAGCAGTGCCTTGGCCCCTTTGAATCCCTGGAGATAATGCTTGGCGTTTTAAAGGCAAACCTTCAAAATCCTTCTGCCGACCGCGTCTACAAATTTTACCCGGACGACGACCCAATCCCGGTTGTCTTTTCTCCCGGAGCCACAAGCTTTGGAATGTTCAGCAACGAATTTGACCGCGGCAATAAATTCAAGGATGCGGTAAAGCAAATCTTCTCCGACGACAAAGTGGAATTGCCCTTGGACGTAAAAAGCTAAGCCTGAGGTGGGGGAAGTCTCCCCCTCGCTGCAGCCACGAGTCGCTCCGCAAATGCCGGAAGTGGCAGGCTAGAAAAACAAGAGGCTGTCACCCTGAACTAGTTTCAGGGTCTGTACCAATACAAAATGCAGTTTTTTACAACAAGCCACTTCCGCCATTTTCTCCGCTTTGTCGTGTCTTCCGCTACCCCCTCTGCGGGGCAATCTCTTTGCAAAGCCCCGCAACGCCCCGGTGGTTCTGGGTGGTAGCAAAAAATCCGCGAGTTCCCGCAGGAAACTCGGTAGCTAGCGCAGCTAGCGGCCAACGCCCCCGGATATCAAGGACGATTTTGTGGCATAGTCGAACCACGGTTGGTGAGCATAGCCGAACCACGATCCGGTAATCTGCTTAAGCGTCAATTCATTTGTGTGCATGGAGAAAAATTTGAAAAAGAAGATACTGTGTGTTTTTATAGGAGTTATTGCAATGCTATTTTCTGGATGTTCCAAAAAGAACAAAGATACCCATTATTTTTACAGCGAAAAAGAATTGGATAAGCTTGAGGAATATATTTCTGCATCCTATGGAAAAATCGAATTCGTATTGCATGAAATTGAATCCCCCGACATTCATTTGGACGTTATGGTAATAAAGCCAAGTGAAGATCAGCCCTATTACAAATTAGTTACGATGGGCGCAGGTGCTTATAAAATGAATGTTCCAAAAGAATTAAAAAGCTACAAGCTTGAAAGGGCAGAATATGTAATTTTCTTGCCCAAAGATTGGGATCTTGAATCCAAAACCGATGAAGGCTACTGGCCCATAGGCAATTTAAAAATGGTGGGGCGGCTTGCCATGTATACGGACTCATGGTTGGGATTTGGCCATACAATAAGTGCAAACGAAGATTCATCGCCAGTTGCAAATAACACTGAATTCAACAGCTTTGTTTTGTTAAGGTCAATAGGCGTGGACAATCAGATTGTGGAGCCGCTTTCTTTGGGAATAGGCAAAAAAATCAATTTTTATCAATTGTATCCTTTGTACCAGGAAGAATTGGAATTTAAGTTGGAAAATTCCCTCGATGATTTGTGTGAAAAAATTGATGAAAAAGACTTGGACTTTGTAGTAAACATAAACCGCAAAAACTATTGCAAATAAAACAATTCAGGCTAAAACCGGGCTTTAATGTGTACCAGGGAAATTGCACATTATTTATTCAAAAATTGCTCTTGCCACTTTAGCAAAATGGAGAAATTTGCTATAATGGTAATATGAAAGATATAAAATTATTCGGACTAAATGGTTGTAAAAAGATTGCGGTTTTGGCTTTTTTGTCTTGCGCAGCCTTGAATGCCTTTTGTGCAGGCAAAAAGGATAAGCCCAGCGTAAAGACGGAAGGCAAAGTAGAAGAAACTGTTGCTCCTGTAGTTCAGGAAGAAGAAAAGGTTCCAGAGGTAACGGTTCCCGATTTGACGCTGAATTTTAAGGGCTTGGACCTTACCACCGGAGTGGAAGTTGACCAGAAGGAATTTGCCCCGGCAAAGCTTACCCTGGTTAATATCTGGGGAACTTTCTGCCAGCCCTGCCTTGTTGAACTTCCAGATTTGGAAAAGCTTAGCAAGAAGGTAATGTGGCAGCGCGTTCAGGTTGTGGGCATTTTGTGCGATGTCTTTGACACAAGCACTAAGGGCGAATTTGACCTTGCAAAAAAAATCATCCGCGAAAAGAATGTGTCATACCGCAACTTTATAATTGCAAGGAACACTCCTTGGCTTAAGGGCATTCAGGCAGTTCCTACAACTTATATCGTTGACTCAAAGGGAAAGGTTGTCTTGGGTCCAATCGTAGGCTCAAGGTCTGCTGATGAATACAAGGCTCTCGTTGACGAGGCTTTGGAAAAGATTAAGAAATAGTGTCCGTAAAAAATAAGGCGCTTCTTGCGCTAAGAATTTTCCTGCTGCTGCTAAGCCTTGCTTTTGTGGCGGCAGGAATTTTCAGAAACGAAAATTTTAGCATTTTCATAAAGGCTTCCAACATTTGCCTGGAGTGCATTGGCATAGGATAAAGATTCTAGGCCAAGCCAAATATTCCCCTTACAAAAATTTCAATTCCTATACAGATTAAAATTATTCCGCCAAAAATTTCTGCGCTGGAAGAAAGCTTCTTTCCTGCAAAGCGTCCTATCTTTAGGCCGGTAAGACATATTGTGAATGTTACCGCCGCAATTATGAGTGAAGCAACGCTTGCCATTAAAAGGCCATATTCTGCAATGGTAAAGCCTGTGGAAAGTGCGTCTATGGAAGTTGCAATTCCCTGAATAAAAAGCACTTTTAGCGAGAGGGCATGGGATTCAAGCGTTACGGAACATTTCTTGCATTCATCGCCTTTCTTTTTGCAGGTAGAGCAGGCTTTTTTTCTGCTTGCCAGGGCTTCTACTATCATTTTTATTCCTATGTAAAGCAAAAGGATTAGGGCAATCCACGGAATGAATTTTTGCACTTGCGTAAAAACAGATGCTATTGTGTGCACGCAAAGCCAGCCTGTTAGCGGCATTAAAAACTGGAAGAAGGCATACACGCAGCTTATTCCGCACTGCCTTGTGCGGCTCATCTTTGGCTCTGAAATTGCGTTTACTATGGAAACAGAAAATGCGTCCATTGCAAGGCCTATTCCCAAGAGAATTGAGTTTATAAAAAACATGCAGTTCCATGACATAACGCTTGCTATTATAGCATTTATTGCGGATTAGCAACAGATTACCGTTTGCATTTACGGAAATCAGTTTTGTGTTCCGCTCCCAGGCAAATCCGTCTGAAAACCCGCGGTGTCGCGGAATTGGTAATTAAACTCGCTGCGCTCGTTCCGCTCCAATGCGAGTTTTCAGCCGTATTTGCCTTCCGCTGCACACAAAATTGATTTCCGTATTGCATCTGTATCCTCGGCTTTTTTGACACGTTTTCAGCCGGGAATGGAAGTGCTTCCTCCCTCTGATTTTCTACATTGCATTCCCTGTTTGATGCACTTGCCGTATACACCTGCTGTTGGAAGAAAAAAAAATGGGGAATACTTTCTAAGATTTAGAGTTGCACTTACCTTTTGCATCATTGGGGCTAAGGCTTGCCCTGCTAAAGTGATTTGATGTAAGATGTTTGCGGGGGTGCATTTTGGCTGGAATGGGACGCAAACGGATTTTTGTGCAGGTGGCTTCTTCTTTGCTTTCTAACCTTCATTTGTCGGGGCTTTTTGAAAGGACCATCTACAAGGGTGGGGTAAAGAATGTTTGTCTTCCTGCCCTCAACTGCCACTCCTGTCCGCTTGCGTCTGCCGCTTGTCCTGTGGGGGCATTCCAGTCGGTGGCAAATTCGCACAGCTTTAAGCTTTCCTTTTTTGTTACGGGGCTGCTTTCCTTGTTTGGGCTTCTTTTGGGGCGCTTTGTTTGCGGCTGGCTCTGTCCCTTTGGCCTTGTTCAGGGGCTGCTGCATAAGATTCCCCTGCCAAAGCTTGTGGTGAACAGGACTGCTGACAGGCTGCTTCGCTTTTTAAAGTATGCGGTGCTTGCCGTTTTTGTTATAATCATTCCTGTTTTTGTTGCGGATGAATTTGGCCTTGGCTATCCTGCCTTTTGCAAGTACATTTGTCCCGCTGGAACTTTGGAGGCAGGAATTCCCCTTTTGCTAATGAACAAGGCTCTTAGGGCTACGGTCGGCTTTTTGTTCAGGTGGAAGCTTTTTATTTTGCTTGTTACCATTCTGCTTTCGCTTTTTATATACAGGCCCTTCTGCAAGTACGTCTGCCCGCTGGGAGCATTCTATTCATTCTTTAACAGGATTTCGCTTGTGCGTATACGCTTTAAAAAAGACAAGTGCATCTCCTGCGGAAAGTGCCAGTCGGTTTGCCCAATGCAGGTTAGGCTTCCTGAGAAAATTTCCAGCGCAGAATGCATCCGCTGCGGAAAGTGCGTGGACGTTTGTGCTGCAAAGGCGCTTTCTTTTTAGTTTGTTCTTCGCAAAAAAAATGCCGCAAGAAAAATCAATTGCTGATTAAGAAGTTCAATTTCAAGTTTTTAAAAGAAGCCTTTTTCGCTTCAAAAATGTCATTATCGGGCGGTTGGTGAGCATAGTCGAACCATGACCCGATAATCTTTTGTACAAATTTGTGGATAGATTGCCGTGTCGAGCACGGCAATGACATGCTTTTTGCAAAACTCGACTTTTAACCTAAGAGTGTTTTGGGTTGTTTGGATTCATTCGGGGGCGTTGTTCGCTAGCTGCGCTAGCTATCGAGTTACTTCGTAACTCGCAGATTTTTTGCTACCACCCAGAACCACTGGGGCGTTGCGGGGCTTTGCAAAGAGATTGCCGCTCGAAGCTTCGCTGCGAATACCGCAGAGGGGGTAGCGGAAAAGGCTACAAAGCGGAACAAATGACGGAAGCGGCTTGTTGTAAAAAAATGTATTTTGTATTGGTACAGACCCTGAAACTAGTTCAGGGTGACAGCCTCTTGTTTTTCTAGCCTGCCGCTTTTGGCATTTGTGGAGCGACTTGCCTTTGCAGCGAGGGGGAGACTTCCCCCTCCTTGGGTTGCAGGCGCAG
>Ga0310691_10008053_pt1 | contig 10889 bp, 3 predicted proteins | sample 176DNAGHGlowgp2_FD_203887 | JGI IMG/M metagenome (GOLD analysis project Ga0310691, IMG submission 203887) | Sheep rumen microbial communities from Palmerston North, Manawatu-Wanganui, New Zealand - 1766 DNA GHGlow gp2 (v2) (version 2) | ecosystem: Host-associated > Mammals > Digestive system >... | reverse complement strand
GTCGTGGTACGCGCCCCAGGCATCGGGCAGGCGGTTCACCTCGAAGACGAGCCGCCCGAACGCTCCCTTCTCGTAGGGAATGCCCGGACGGATGTCGCACGAGGCCGTGCACCACGAACCCGCGGATTCGTCGAGCGCCACCTTCCAGACACCGTTCGTGACGGCCGTCTTCACGCCCGCGCTGCCGCCGAGGGCGACGAGCGCGTGCGGGTTGGCGTCGAGGGCGACGGCCGGCGTGCCGGGATCCTCGACCGAGATTGCCGCGATGAGCGGAACCTGCCCGGCGCAGGCGGACACGATGTCGATGGTGGCGATGGCCTTCTCCGGGTGCGGGTTGGTCCAGCGCCACAGGTAGAGGCCCTTGTTCTCGCCGTTCGCCCAGCCCTTCACGCAGTGGTTCGCCTCCATCTCCGCGGTGAGGGCGAGGAAGCCCCAGTCCCACACCTCGCGGTAGTTGCGGACGGGCACTTCCTCGACGGTGCCGTCGCCGTAGCGCACGACGTAGGTGAACGCGGTCTCGACCTTGTTGAGGACGCCCCACGCGATGGCGTGCAGGAAGTAGACGGCACCCGCCTTGCGGTCGACGCGGACGCCCTCGATCTTTTCCGGGTACGGCCTCTCGCCGGCGGGCGCGTCCTTGAGGCGCGTGGACTTCATCACGATGCAGTCGCGGTAGTCGTTCTGGTCGTAGCGGATGAACTCCATCGGAACGCCGTTGCAGATCGTGACGCCCCACGGCGTGTCCTGGAGCGACATCTGCGCGCCCTGGTCGGTCCATCCGTCCTTGCCGTCGCCGGCGACCTTGTCGACGAACCGGCGGTTCGCGAACGGCCGCAGGTCGAGCGGGTGGACCTTGTCGGGGTCGACGGCGAAGGCGGGCTTCGCGGCGGCGCGCTTCGCCTTTTCCGCCTCGACGCGCGCCTTGCCGGCGGCGAGCGCCTCGGCGGCGGCGAGCGGCGGGAGCCAAGCCGCGCGCGGCCCGCCGTAGCGCTTGCGCAGCGCCGCCTCGGGCCCGCGCACAAGGATCGAGCGGTCGCCCGCCGGCAGCACGTAGGAGCCGTCGGCGTCGGGCTCGATCACCTGGCGGTAGGAGGCCATCCCGGCCCCATCCGGACGGTTCCACACGCGGAGCATGACCGTGCCGGGGGCCGCCGGCGCAGCCGGACGGAAGCGCACCACCTTCGTCCCCATCGTGCGGGACGTGACGATCCACGCCTCGGCAGAACCGCGGCGCGCCGGCGTGACCTCGATGCCGGAGAGAGGCGCGCCGGCGGGGTCGAGGGCATCGGCCGTTTCGCCGAAGGGCGCCACGCCGACTTCCTTGCCTGCGATCGTGACGAGTGCGCCGATCGAGTCGCCGGGCAGCTTCGCGTTGGCGAACCAGACGAAGCCTTTTCCGAAGCGCTTGCGCCACACCGCGGGCTGGCGGCCGATCGAGGCGAGGAGCTCCCACGAATCGTCGAGGCGCGTGTCGCGCCAGCACGCGGCCTGAAGCTTCGTGCCGTCGATCTCGATCACGGCGGTCTCGCTGTCCTTGCGCGCGCCGGTCGGGATGCCGGGGAAGGCGTCCGGCCCGGGCGCGCCGTATTCGCCCAGGCCCATCGTCTCGCCCACGATCACGAGCGTGCCGCCGGCCGCGACCCATGATTGCACCGCCTTGCACACGCCCGGCCGCACCGCGTCCACGCCCGCCGCGACGAGCACCTTGTAGCGATCGAGGCGGGGCTCGGCCACAAGCTGGTCCTCCCAGATCACGTCGGGGCACAGGTGCGCGTAGTCGAGGCCGACCACGGCCTGGTCGAACATCTTGTAGGAGAGGTGGCCGGCGCACTGCGAGAGGCGCTCGGTGGTGGAGGAGAAGAGCACCGCGACCTCGCGGGGCACGCCGCGGTCGCGCGGCGCGAAGAACTCCGCCACGTCGAGCGCGTCGAGCTTCGCCTCGCGGATGCCGCGCAAGGCCTCGGGCCGCACGTTGTCGAGGTTGAGAAAGTTGTAGGACGACTTCTGCATCCGGTTCCACTTGAAGGCGTAGGAAACGTTGTAGCCGCGCTGGAACTGGTCGAGGAACGAATTGCGGATCGAGTCCTCGGTCGAGCCGACGTACATCTCGGAGTCCACGATCGGCTTTCCGTCCGCGAGGCCGCGCAGCATGTGCGCCTCCATGATCCCGCGTCCGCCCGTGTGCGAGCAGACCGCGCCGAGCGGCGCGTAGGCGGTGAAAAGGTCGATGCCGCGCGTGCGGATCGTGCAGGGCTGGAACGTCGCGAGCGCCTGCGGGTTGACCTTGTCGTGGATGATCTCCGCGCCTTCGGCGAGGAGCGAGGCGAAGCAGTCCTCCATGAACTTCGTGTACTCCACGAGATAGGCGGTCGGGTTGCCGCCCTTGCCGTAGGCGTCGGCGAGCTCCTCGAACGAGCCGTAGCGCTTGTCGCCGCCGGACTCCGAGGCGGCCCACGCCGCGTTGAGCCTGTCGATCGAGCCGTACTTCCTCTTCATCGTCTGCGCGAAGAGCTTCTTCGCGCAGGGCGACTCGTCCCAGCACGCGGGTTCGTTCAGGAGCTCGTAGCACCACGGACGGTTCCCGACGGACTGCGCGAAGTCGAAGGCGTCCTTCGAAGCGCCCTCCCACAGGTGCTTGTAGAGGCCGCGCCCCTGCGGGTGGACGATGCTCCACGGCATCCAGTGCTGGTGGCCCTGCGTCCAGGCCGCTTCGGAGAGGCGGCCGGGGGCGCCGAGGACCGCGCCGCATTCCTTGTGGTTGCAGAGCTCGCCCTCGTGGCCTTTCTTCTTGCAGGTTGCCGGCTTCGCCTTGGCGTCGGGGTCGAGCGGAATGTCGGCGTGCCAGATCGAGCCGTGCGCCCACTCGGACGCGGTCATGTCGACGTACATCGAGAGGCCGTTGCCGATCGTGATGCCGTAGCGGGGCCCCTCGAAGGCCGGATCGCGGCGCTTGTTCCAGGGACGGTAGATGCGGTTCATCCAGTTGAGCGGCGCGTAGAAGCCGCCGGCGTCGACGCCGAGGCGCTGCGCGGCCTCGTAGTCGGGCATGCGGTTGTAGAGCCACTGCAGCGGGCCGAAGTCGTCCTCCTTCCGGTCGCAGCCCCACATCGTGTCGCCGTACCAGAGGACGGCGGGCAGGTAGCGCGGCTTGCCGCCCACGAGGAGCGAGCCATCCTTGGCGACCGCGAAGCCCGCGCCCTTGGGCAGCAGCTCCTCCGCGGGCAGGTCCGCGAAGGGCTCGAACGGATCGGCGTTCGGCATCTCGGCGGCGGCGCAGAAACCGGCCAGGAGGATTGCGGCGAAGGGGGCGTTTTTCATGAAGGTCTCCTTGGGTGGGGTCGATGGCGCAATCCTAGCACGGGCGCGCCTCGGACGTTATCCCGATTGCGGAGAAAGAGTTGTCAATTTGCGGCGGGCCCTCCACTCGCCCATCGAGCACCCGTGCGCGCGGCGGAAGAGCGCGCAGAGCGAGGAGGCGTCGACGAAGCCGGCGCGGATCGCGACCGCCTGGATCGAGAGGTCCGGCTTGCGCAGCAGGTCCTCCACGAGCGCCAGGCGCTTGGCGTGGATCGTCTCGAGGATCGTCCGTCCCGTGAGCGCCTTGAAGCGCCGCTCCAGGAAGCGCCGCGACGTCCCGCACGCCGCCGCCACCTCGACGACCGACACCGCGCGATCCGCGTTCGCCGAGATGAAGTCCACCGCCTTGCCCACGAACAGGTCCGCGAGCGGCGCCGCCGAGGTCGAGGCCCGCTCGGCGACATGGCTCGGCGGGCAGAACACCGCCGACGTCTCGGGCCGCTCGCCGGCCAGCATCTGCGCGACGAGACCCATCGCGCGGCGGCCGAGGCGCACCGTCTCGAGCGACACGGACGAAAGCCCGACCGGCGCGGTCTCGCAGAACGCCGGGTCGTTGTCCACGCCGAGGATCGCGATGTCGTCCGGGACCTTGAGCCCCAGCACGTCGCAACAGAGCGCGGCGTCGTGCGCCGCGGCGTCGTTGCACGCGAAGAGCGCCAGCGGCTTCGGGAGCGGCGCGACGAATTCCCCGAAGCGCGCCAGCATCCGCTCGGTCGAGAAGTCGTTGTGGAAAAGGATGCGAGCCCCCGCATACGGAAGGCCGTGCCCGCGCGCGGCCGCGGCGAACGCCTCCCGCCGGTCGCGCGACCACCACTCGTCCGCCGTCCAGGGCGTCGTCTCGAGGTAGGCTGCGGAGGCATAGCGCCGCTGCGCCGCGAAGTAGGCCGCCGCCATCCGCCCGATGGCGGCGTTGTCCGTCCCGCAGACGACGCCGCGGTCGCGCACGACGCGACGCGCCGCCTCGCCCTCCGCCCGGCCGAAGAAAACGCACGGCGCCCCGCTCCGCGCCAGTTCGCGCAGGAGCGCCTTGTCCCGGATGTGCCCCAGCACCGCGAAGGGCCGCCCCCGGAACCGTCCCTCGTCGCGGAAGATCGATGCGAACCCGTCCTCGAAATCAACGGGCAGGATCCGCCGGAACCCGCGCTCCCGCGCCTCGCGAAGCACGCCCTCCTTGAAGCGGCGGTCGGGCTCGTTCTCGCCCGCCACCACGAAGATCCACGCATTGCGAGGGTCGGTCTCGTCGCATTTCATGGACGCGAATTCTACCGGAAACGTCCGCATGACGCAACCCCGTCCCGCGGCGAGGCCGCGCAAGTTCGCCGCAAAATCACAATACCCCGGACGGATTTGCGCAACGCGCGCGTGGGGGCCTGTGGCATACTGGACGCCACCAGACCACCCGACCACAAGACCATGAAACGCATCGTCTTCCTCGCCGCAGTCGTGATGGCCGGGCTCCGCCCCGGCCTCGCCGCGGACTTCAAGTTCGCGTCGGTGATTTCCGACCACGCCGTCCTCCAGCGCGAGGTCGAAGCGCCCGTGTGGGGCTTCGCCGAAACCGGCGCCGTCGTCCGCGTCTCGCTCTTCAAGGAGGGCGACAAGAACCCCCTCGCCGTGCGCGAGGCCACCACGGACGACGCCGGCCGCTGGACCGTGAAACTCCCCGCGATGCCCGCCGGCGGACCGTACCGCATCACGGCCCGCCTTTCAACCGCTTCAACTTCTTCAACCCCGAAGAGCACGTCGGAAATCGCGATTTCCGACGTGCTCTTCGGCGACGTCTGGTTCGGCTGCGGGCAGTCGAACATGGCCTACACGTTCGCAGGCTACGGACGCCTCCCGATCGGCGGCGAGGAGTTCCTCAAGAAGGCGGAGGGCAACCCCAACATCCGCACGCTTCTCATGAACGACGGCGACAACCGGAACTCGCCGTTTCCGCGCGAGGACGCGGTCGGCATCCACTGGGAGACCTCGACCTACGACTCGATGCGCAAGAACGGCGCGGCGCTCTACTGGATGGGCTGGAAGCTCAACCGGGCGCTCGACGTCCCGATCGGCCTCGTGAACGCCTCCTGGGGCGCGACGAAGATCGACGGCTGGATCGACCAGGCCTGGGCCAAGGACCACGGACACGGCCACGCCAAGAACATCGCCGGCTTCTGGTACAACCGCTGGACGGGCTTCATGAAGAGCGGCGGCCCCGAGGCCTACGAGAAGAATATCTTCGAGTGGAACAAGCGCTTCGATCCCGCCTCGAACTTCCTCAAGACCAAGCCTTCACTCCACGACCCCGACTTCGTCGAGGACGAGAGCTGGAAGCCCGTCACGATCGACGGCCGCGGCTTCCAGTCCGACCCGTTCCCGGATGGCTTCACGGGCGAAATCTGGCTGCGCGCGACGTTCGAGATGACGGAGGCCGACCTCGGGAAGAACTGGGCCATCGGCTACAGCGACTCCTACGGCCAGGACATGAACTACCTCAACGGCCACGCCTTCGGCGGGTCCGGCAACCCCAACCACGGCTACGGCGTCCCGATCAAGGAGCACGGCCTCGTCGGCACGAACGTCCTCGCGGTCCGCTACAAGGTCTGGGGCGGCAAGGACGGCCGCCCGGGCGGCATGCTCAAGCCGGTCTCGATCTCGCTCTGGCCGTCGCACGCCGAGCCGCACGAGATGCACTTCAAGGCCTGCTTCGGCGAGACGCCGCCGCACGACATCTGGAACCACCCCGAGTGCCGCAAGCCGGAGGACGCCCGCGCGATCAACATGTTCAGCGCGACCACGATGGACGCCGGCCTCGTCCACCCGCTCTACCCGATGGCCATCAAGGGCGCGGTCTGGTACCAGGGCTGCTCCGACCTCGGCAACGGCAAGTACCCCGAGTTCTTCCGGACGCTCGTCGAGGCCTGGCGCGCGCAGTTCACCTACAAGGACCGCCTCCCCGTCATCATCACCGAGATCTGCCCGCACCAGCTCGACACGAACCCGAACTCCGTCCAGCGCATGAAGAACGGCGAGACGAACGCTCCGACCTGGTCCGTGAACGCTGACATGCGCCGCCAGCTCAACGAGCTCGCGACGCTGCTCCCCGACTGCGACACCATCTCGCTCCTCGACCTCGGCGAGCCCGACATCCACCCCATCCGCAAGGAGGAGGTCGGCGAGCGCTACGCCAACTGGGCGCTGCAGCACGTCTACGGCAAGCCGGTCGAAGGCTCCTGTCCGCAGATCGACTCCGTCGAGTGGCAGGGCCCCAAGTGCATCCTGCACCTCCGCAACGCCAAGGGCCTCAAGACTCGCGACGGCAAGGCGCCCAAGGGCTTCGAGATCTCCGGCCCGGTCGAGACGGGCAAGGACAGGAAGGGCAACGACAAGGAGGGCGTGCGGCTCTACTTTGCCGACGCGAAGATCGTCGGCGACACGATCGAGCTCACGCACCCCGAAGTGAAGGAGGCCTTCGCCTTCCGCTATGCCTGGTTTGATCTCGACTGCGGCTGGAACGTCGTGAACGGCGCCGGCCTCCCCCTCGGCACCTGCCGCGGCTTCAAGGACGGCCAGTACCACGCCCAGGTCACTCCGCCGAAGGAACCTTGAAGCGTCGTCCCTGTCGCAAATCGTAAAGTCTCCGGGCGCAAATCGCGATTCTCTCGCAGCAGGATTTCGCATAGAATAGGCCGCGTCGAACGGGCAATGAACCTGCAAAACACCCCTCCGACCCTTTGACCACCAGACCACCAGACCACTCGACCATGAAACGCATCCTCGCTTCCCTCCTCGCGGCCTTCGCCGCAACGGCCGCGATGGCCGACGCATTGGACACTTCCCTCTTCTTGATGAAGAGCGAGATGACAATTCCCGGCTATGCCGGCTCCACGACGCTCGCGAACTTCCCCGTCCTCGTGCGGCTCGCGGCAAATTCGCCCGCCGGCTTCGACTACAACGACTGCGCGGCGGATGGCTCCGACCTGCGCTTCGCGGACGCAAACGGCGACCTCATTCCGCACGAGATCGACACGTGGAACGCCTCGGGCGAGTCCCTTGTCTGGGTCCAGGTCCCGACGCTCTCCGGCACGGCGACGACCTTAACGATGTATTACGGCACGGACGGCGCCTCCTCGCTCCCCGCCGTCACAGAATCGGACGTCTGGACCGGCGCGAACTTCAATGCCGTCTGGCACTTCTCTGGCTCGAGCAAAGAATCGGCCAACGGGCTGACGCCTTCGTCCTCCGACTCGTCCTCCACCCCGCCGGGCTACACCGCCACGACCTTCGGCGTCGGTACGTGCTTCAAGGCCAGCAACTCGACGCTCGGCTATCTGGTCTCCGACACTTGGACGACACTCGGTACGGGCGGCACGCTCACCCTCTCCACATGGGCGAAATTCGACGGATCCAGCGCCAACTACAACCGCATGCTTTCCTGCATGTCGGACTGGGCGAAACCGGCCGGATGGGAACTGACGATTCAGAACGCCAGCGTCGATCAAATCACCGTCGGTTCGTCCAACAAGAGCCAGTTCCAGTATACGGCGAGCGGCGTCGGCCCCGGTTCGGGCAATGTCTATCTGACGGTGGTTTACAACGCGGGCGGCAATACGCAGCTCTACACCAATGGCGTTCTTGCTACGGCCCAGTCCCTCAACCAGGTCGTGAAGCCGACGGAAAAGCTCTACATCGGCTCGCTCAACAAGAGCGCCAACCGGTGGAACGGCTCGCTCGACGAAATCCGCATCCACCGCGACGCGGAGTCGGCCGACTGGGTCAAGGCCTGCTACGACACGATGGCGAGCGCGAATTTCGTGGCGAAGGGCGATGTGTTGCCCGTCGGCGGAACGATTCCGCTGACGGTGCGCCTGGGCGGCTGCACCCAGACGGGCACGCAGGCCGTGATCGACGGCCGCCTCGCCCAGCTCGGCACGGATGCGTCCTCGGCCGACGTGACGCTCGAATGGGGAACGACGGACCAGCTCGGCAGCACGGTCGCCGTCGGCACCTACACGGCCGCGGCCGACCTCTCCGCGACGCTGACCGGCCTTACGCCCGCCGCCACCTACTACTACGCCTTCAAGGCCGTCAACGACGCCCCGACGCCCGAAACGGCGTGGACCGCGACGAATTCGTTCATCGTCGACGCCTCGACGAAGCTCTCCGGAGCGTCGGCGTCGGCCGTCAACTGCAGCGTGACGGTTTCCGGCGCCGTCTCCGCGTGGGGTGTCGGCACGACCACGGCCGAACTGCTCTTCGGCTCGTCCGCGTCGGACCTCGCCGTCGTCCAGACGACCGACATCCTGTCCGCCGCGCCGGCGGGCGGCGCGATCGCCTTCGACCCGCTGACGCGCCCCGTCGGCACCTACGCCTACGCGATCCGCACGATTACGTCCTACAGCGGCGTCGTCTGGACGAACGAGACCGCCGTCGGCAGCGTGACGCTGGCCGACGCCGCGTCCTATACGTGGAAGGGCGGCGCCGGCGCCTGGACCGACGCCACGATGTGGACCACGTCCGACTTGGGCGCGGCGGGCGTCCCGAGCGCGGCCTCCACGGTCGTCTTCGGCGACGCGGAGAGCGACGTCACGCTTGCGGCCAACGTCACGGTCGCGGGCCTCACGGTCTCCTCCGTCGGCACGCACGCGTTCCGCTCCGACAAGACGATGACCACCCGCAAGCTCACGGGTTCCGTCACAATGTCCGGGACCGGCGGCGGCACCCTCGTCCTCGATTCGGTCAAGTTCGAGAGTCAGATCTCCGACCTCGCCGGACTCAAGCAGCTTGTGATCGAAAACATGGGCTGGGCGGAGGCGGCGTCGAGCGCGGCCACGGACATCGTCCTCGTGAACGGCGGCACCTTCTACGGCGGCGTGACCTATTCGTCCAGTTCGCAGCGGACATACGGCAAGCTGAAGCTCGTCGGCGGGCCGAACCGCATCAGCTTCAACCAGTACACGTCGTATGGCATCCGGTTCGCCTCCTTCGAGGCGGTCCCCGGCTCCGGCGCACCGGTCGTCAGCATCCGCGAATCGGCCAACAACGGGGACCGTCCGCTCGTCGCCTTCGACGATGCCACGGGCATCGAACTCGTCGGCGGCACCGCCTCGCTCGCGGACGCCACGCCGAAGATTCCCGTCTGCCCGAACTTCATGCTCAACGACACCGACACCCTGCATGGCAAGGGCACCTGCACGATCGTGGACGGCGAAGTGCGGAAGATTCCGCAGTCGACGATGCTGACGACACTCGCCGGCGCGACGGAGACCGACAACGTCTGCATCACCAACGACTTCACGCTCACGGAAGACGTCACAGTCAACGCATTCCTCTTCCAGGGCGGGAACATTGACCTCGGCGGGCACACGGTCACCGTCCGCTCCGGCGTCTTCCGCGAAGGAGACAAGGGCATGTTCGGCCATCTCATCCAGAACGGCGTCGTCAAGCTCGGCCGTCCCGACGCCCTCGGAGACGGCACGAACAACGGCGATGCCCGCAACAAGGTCGATTTCGCCGCGGATGGAAGCGACGACCCCGAGACATGCATGCTCGCGCACAACGCCCAGAATGCCGGGTGGAACAGGTACGCCACCTACGCCACCTTCGTCGGGACCTTCGCGACCCCGCCGAACCAGAACTATTCGGTTTCGTCGGGCATGTGCGGAACAAACGCGGTCGTCGAAATGCGCGGCGGCGCAATCCGTGCAGGCGACCACTACGCGAAAGTTCTCTTCCGCGGACTGTCCGGCGTTGGCTCGATCAACTTCCAGGACAAGTGGAAGTGCGGCCTCTGGCTCGGCGACTTGGCGTCGGCTGAAGACCAGGCGGACTTCATCGTGCAGGAGGGCCGTGTCGTCGTCGGTCACGGCGGCCTCGTGAAGCCGGGCTATGTCGACTACGACGGCGGGCGTCGCGGTTGCTTCTCGATCCCCTACGTGACCCCGCAGGGCACCCTCCCGAAACTCAGCGCGCTCGAATTCCGCGACGGGGCCAGGCTCAAGGTCACGCTCCGGCCCGACGGCACGTGCTCGTGGCTCGACGCCTCCCAGACGCAGTCGGCGGGCGCCTTCCTCGACGTCACGCTCGCGGGCGACCTCGTGCTGGAGGAGGCGGGCCATTGCAGGGTCGGAAACGGCCCCTGGGTCGTCCTCAAGACCGGCAAGCCGGCGACGGGCTTCTTCGCCAACGCCAAGCAGTCGGGCACCGGCCTCCCGGGCTACAAGGTCGACTACAACGTCGCTCTCCCCGACGGCACCTACGCCGTGACGGTTGCGAAGCGGCCCCGCGGCACGATCTTCATCGTCAAGTAGCCCCGCTTCCGGAAACCGGACTAGACCGGTTTGCGCAGAAGGCGCCGTGGGGCGCATCTCCGTTTCCGGCCTCCCCACTCCTCCCTGAATTCCCCAAGCCATAGTTTCCGGGGGGGGCTTCAGGCGGAGGCGGGCGCGATTGCGCAGTCCAATTCTTCGTTCATGTGCCACACGTAGGCCCGGAGGATGGCGGCAAAACCCTTGCGGCTCCAGAATTGCCCCCGCCGCTTGAGCCGG
>Ga0310691_10008051_pt1 | contig 10891 bp, 8 predicted proteins | sample 176DNAGHGlowgp2_FD_203887 | JGI IMG/M metagenome (GOLD analysis project Ga0310691, IMG submission 203887) | Sheep rumen microbial communities from Palmerston North, Manawatu-Wanganui, New Zealand - 1766 DNA GHGlow gp2 (v2) (version 2) | ecosystem: Host-associated > Mammals > Digestive system >... | reverse complement strand
AAAACAAAAGACATGTGATTTGGTATTAAATGCTGAAATCGATGACATGATAAAAATATGTAAATAAAAGTTTTGTTCAATAGAACGAAAAAGGAGAAAGAAGCACCCGCATTTTTGCGGGTTGTTTTTTCTGCGATAAAAAACACTTTTCTTGAATTTTAAAATTTGATATAATTCATACATTGATAAAAGGAGAAAGAAATGAATAAAAAAATGGTCAAAAACGCTGAAACCCGCAGACAAGGAGTAGATTTTACAAGCGAAGCAAAGTAAAATCGTCACGATTGCCGCGCAGACACCAAAGGTGTCGAGCGAATACGAGAATGAACGATTAGTAAAAATTAAAAAAATTGAAGTTCACGAGATTTTTTAATTTTTAATTATTGTTCATCGAGGACACACACAAAAAACGAAACAAAGAAAGGAGAAATAAAATGGTCAAAAACGCTGAAACCCGCAGAAACCTACACACACGCACACACACACACACAAGTAATCTATTGCTAAGCCCAAAACAAATCGGAACGATTTGTTTTGCAATTTTTTCTTTTGTTTTTTCCGCACCAAGTTTTGCCGACCCAGATATATCGTCCAGTGCATCAACCGCAGATTGTAAAAATAATCCATTACAAACATATTCAGGCACATCGAATTTACAAGCGAATTGGCGCGCGAACACAATACAACTTCATTGGTACGAAGATAGTGATGCTACAACAGAAATGAATGTGGCAAGTGCATCACAAAGTTGCGTATATGATGGCACATTGACCCCACCGGCGACAATACCAACAAAAACAGGATATACTTTTAAGGGTTGGCGTGTAAAACAGGCAGGTGCATCATGTTTTGCGAGTCAGGTATGTAGTTTAACGGGCAGTGCGGTAAACGGGTTAACATACGATGACAATGATTCCACCGCATACGGATATTACGGTCATGACGGACAGGATAAAAAAAATGAAAGCACATACGGATTAACGGCTGGTGAATGGGCTGTAAAAGATACCGGTGGTGGGATAATCAAAGGAATCGCAAGTTGCAACAGCACGAATGCTTTAGGAGAATACGACAGTTGTGCGAGTGATGCAATAAAACCCGGAAACACATTCAGCAGCAGCAGCAGTGGTCAATATTGCTGGTGCAAGATAAGCAGTTATAAACCATCTGGTGGAAATGTCTGTAATGTCGCGTCCCCTTCGTGGGTGTTCAACTTCGCCTACAGTTCCGCGTATAATTGCGCGAGCTACTGTGCGAACGACTGCGCGATCAACGTCGGGGGCAGCGCCGATTTACGTCGGGCGGTGTTCGGGGTGTCGCAATAATACGCCTTAGAACCAACCTTTTTTACTTGGTTTTGTGTCGGAAAATTCGGCCAGAGCTTTTTTCTGCTTTTCGGTTAATTTCTTTGGAATTGTAATACCAATTTCAATATACAAATCACCGAATCCGCCACGACCCGTTGGCATACCATGTCCACGAACACGCAATTTTTCACCGACCTGGGTTCCACTTGGTATTTTTACTGATAATTTTTTATCATCAATTGTTTCAACCTCTATTTCACCACCTAATGCCAGTGTCGCAAAGTTCAAATCCATATGCATTAACAAATCATTTCCAACGCGTTCAAATCTTTTGTCTGGGCGGACATGAATATCAACATAAAAATCACCCGGTGTGCCACCGTTCGGGGCGGCTTCGCCCATACCTGCCATTCGCAGACGCGCACCGTCCATAACACCCGCCGGGATTTTTACATTTAATGTTCTTTGTTTGTTCAACGTTCCACTGCCGTCACAGGCGCTGCATTTTTTATCAATCTTTTTACCCAATCCATTACAGTCTGGGCAGGGGGTTTCCACCGCAAAGAAACCCTGTCTTGCGTGGACAAAGCCCGTTCCGCCACATGTTGGACAGGCCGGTGCTGGTTTGCCATCGCTTGTCCCGTTCCCATCGCATTTGTCGCATTTTACCGCACTGGTAAATTTTATGGTGTGGGTTGTTCCAAAAAAGGCATCTTTTAAATCAATTACAATTTCATCCAACAAATCACGACCGCGGTGTTGCGCGTGTCCATTTTCGCCAAAGCCCGCACCACCAAAGCCAAAACCGCGCATGGCTTCGCGTAAAATATCTTCCATTCCACCCATATCGCCACCCATATTGAAATGGAAATTACCGTTCCCAAATGGATTACCGTTAAAGCCACCACCTGCGCTGGCACTGTTCCCACCAGCAAACGCCGCATCACCGAATCGGTCATAAGCCGCGCGTTTTTGCGGGTCCTTTAAGATATCAAAGGCATTATTAACTTCCTTGAATTTTTCTTCAGCGGTTTTGTCGCCCGGGTTTTTATCCGGGTGATATTTCATAACCAATTTGTGATACGCCTTTTTGATGTCAGCATCGCTGGCATCACGTGCAACACCCAAAACTTCGTACGGATTTTTGTTCATTTTATGCTCATTTATACTTAATTGTGTAAAATATATAGGTATATTGTATTAAAAATCAAGGGCGTTTTGGTGGAAAATAATACTTTCACTTGCGAAAAAATCAAAAATGTTTTAATAATATCCAAGAAATGTGGAAAAGATATGAATAAATATGATGCATCTGATATCGAAGTTTTAGAAGGGTTAGAGCCGGTTCGTCTGCGCCCGGGGATGTATATTGGCGGCACTGATGAAAAGGCATGGCACCATTTGCCTGTCGAAATTATGGATAATTCTATTGATGAAGCGGTTGCCGGATTCGCCAAGAAAATCATTGTAAATTTAATTGATTCGAAAACTATTGAAATAACAGATGATGGGCGCGGAATTCCGGTTGATGAACATCCAAAATATCCGGGTAAATCTGCGCTGGAAGTGATTTTAACAACACTTCATTCGGGTGGAAAATTCAATAATAATGTGTATAAAACTAGTGGTGGTCTGCATGGTGTCGGCAGTGCCGTTGTTAATGCATTGTCATCTGAAATGATTGTGACGGTATCAAGGGACGGTTTTGAATGGACACAAACTTTTTCGCGTGGCAAGACGACCAGCCCAATTACAAAAGGTGCGGCGACCAAGGCGCATGGAACGCGTGTTCGTTTTACAATCGATGACAAGATTTTTGGTGAAAACGCTGTGTTTAAGCCTGTGAAAATTTATCGTATGGCGCGGGCTAAATCTTTTCTTTCGCGTGGGGTGAAAATAGAATGGCATTGTAATCCGGCGCTTCTCACCGAAGATATGAATATTGATGCGGACAAAGTATTTTATTATCCAAATGGGGTTGCTGACTTTGTCGCAGAAAAAACAGATTCTAAACCGCGTATTTTGCCAAAGATTTTCAGTGGCGCGATTGATTTCCCAGATGATAGTGGTCGTGTGGAATGGGCTTTGACTGTTTTAACCGATGAAAATGGTGCGGCTTCGGATGATGGATTTTTTGCGTCATATTGTAATACGATTGCGACAATTGATGGCGGAACACATGAAACTGGTTTTAAGTCCGCAATTACCAAAGGCTTAAAGGCATACGGTGAAAAGATAAATAATAAATCTGCCGCGTCGATTATCAGTGAAGATGTTTTTGATTCGGTTGCTGCAATTGTTTCTGTGTTTTATAAAACACCACAATTTTTGGGTCAAACCAAGGAAAAATTATCTAACCCAGAAATTGCAAGATATACAGAAAATGCTTTGCGCGACCCGTGGGAAATGTTTTTGGCATCTGATCCAAAGACCGCAAATGCTCTGTTGGAATTTGTTATAAATCTTGCAAATGCGCGTATTAAAATCAAGCAAGTCAAAGATGTTGCGCGTAAAACACCAACAAAGAGAATTCGTATGCCATCAAAATTGGCTGATTGTTCAAAACATGGGGTTGACGGAACAGAATTATTTATTGTAGAAGGGGAATCTGCGGGTGGAACAGCAAAGCAGGCGCGCGATAGGGCAACTCAGGCCATTATGCCACTTCGTGGTAAGGTGTTGAATGTTTTGTCTAATTCCGATGAAAGATTTAGCGCAAACAAAGAATTAAACGATTTGATTGATATCATCGGTGCTGGAACCATGAAAGATTGGGATGAATCAAAACTTAGATACGAAAAAATTATCGTTATGACTGATGCTGATGTGGACGGAAGTCATATTGCATCACTATTGATGGCATTTTTCTATCAATATATGCCACAACTTATTTATGGGGGGCATTTGTATTTGTCTTGCCCACCACTTTATAAATTAACATATGGAACCGAATCGATGTATGTTGATACTGATGAAGAATTGGAAAATTTGAAATCAGGAAAATATAAAAATAAAAAAGTTGAAATATCCCGATTCAAAGGGCTTGGTGAAATGATGCCAAATCAATTAAAAGAAACAACTATGTCGCCAAAGACAAGAAGATTGATTCGCGTTGATTTACCACCAAAGACCGAAGAAGGTTTGGAAGATACAGAAAAAACAAAAACACTTGTTTATGATTTGATGGGTAAAAAACCAGAATTCAGATTCAAATTTATTACCGAACATGCACAATTTGTAAAAGATTTATTTGTATAATGAAAAATCCGCCATACGGCGGATTTTTTTGATGTTGATAAATTTTTGCTATTTTATTTTCTTTAATTTTTGTGCGAATGTAAATGTATATTGAATCGCACTCCAAATCGATGCAACCAATGCCATCCACAAACAGAATATACCGATTTTTGGTAAAATATAAATCAGATAAAATATTATTCTGTTGTCTGTTTCTGGGGTCACAGATGCAAATATTGCGAACCCTAAAAATATTGCGGTAATAGCAACCATTTGAATCGTCGTTTTAATTTTGCCCATCGAAAAACGCGCCTTTGGAACAGGCATTTCTATTTTTTGTGTTCCCAAAAATTCACGCAGACCACTGATGTACAATTCGCGTGCAATCATAAATATAACCGGGATAACAACAAACCATGTTGGAATCATCAAAGTCAACATAATCAATGTATTACACACCAATAATTTGTCACCAATGTGATCCAATACACCACCAAGTTTCGAACAACACTTATACTTGCGTGCCAAAAATCCATCAAACCAATCTGAAATCGCACCAAGGGCAAACAGTATAAATGTCACCCACGGTAAATTTAACATAATTGTAAATATGATTGCAAATGCAGTCAATATCCGAAAGATAGATAAAAAATTGACAAATATTTTCATTTCATTTCTCCTTGTTTTATTTAGTTATTATAACACATTAATGAAAATGGGCATATATTTTTTTTGCGGCTTCTTTTCCGAGTCCAGGAACCAACATCAAAGATTTTAAATCTGCATCCATTATTGAACGAACAGAACCATAATGTTGTAATAGTTGCTTTTTACGAATAGGACCAATACCTTCGATTTCGTCCAATACAGATGCGGTTAATTGTTTCGCACGCACCGTGCGATGATATGTTATTACGAATCGATGTGCTTCATCACGAACCGCACGCAAAAGTAAAAACAATGGTGAATCTTTGGGCAAGTCATAATTTTCAGAACCGTCCGGCATAATAAAATGTTCGTCGCCGTTTCTAACCACACCTTTGGTCACACCAAGAACAGGGATACGATTGTTTGATACTTTGTGTGCGATATTCCATTGTGCAATTCCGCCATCAACAATAATCAAATCAAGTTCTGGAATATCGTTTATCGCACGCGTGATAAATTCTTCCATCATGGCGATATCGTTTCCCGCGCGTGCGCTATCCTTCAATTTAAAATGACGATAAGATGATTTTATAAAACCATCATGACCGAATGCTATCATTGCACCAACAGGTTGTTTACCAAACAGATGTGAATTATCAAACACACCAACACAATTTAATTTAAGATTTAACCATTGTTCTAAATCTTTTACATTTTTGTCCCATTGTAAATTTGATGTATATGGCGATTTCTGTCGTATACCGCGATTTGTTGTTTGTGTTAGCGCAGAAATTTTGTCACGCATTATGGCAGCATTTTCATAATCTTGGTTATCAGATAATTCTTTCATTTGTTGTGTTAAATCTATGATTATAGGTTCGCTGTCCCCGGTTAAAATTCTTCGTGCCAGTTGAACATTTTTGTCATATTCTGTTTGCGCTATACAGCAAGGCGCGCTGCACCTGCCAATTTGATATAATAAACAAGGGCGTGTGCGATTGTTCATAAATGTATCAGTACATGTTCGTAGTTTGCACACCCTTTGAATTGTTTTTATTGTTTCGTTTAATGCGTGGACAGATGGGTATGGACCGAAAACATCTTTCTTTTGTGATATTTTACCACGAAATTTTAATAAACGCGGAAATTCATGTCTTGTTAGTGCCAACATAGGGTACATTTTCCCATCTGTTAGCATTATGTTATATTTTGGTTTTAATGTTTTGATAAGTTTTTGTTCCAAAATTAATGCGTCTGATTCCGTTTGTGTTATTTCCCATTCAACGCGTCTAACCAAGGTGCGCATAATTTGTTTATGTGTTTCTAACTTTGAAATATCAACATATTGATGCAGACGATTTGATAAATTTTTCGCTTTGCCTATATACAAAAGATTCCCATCCCTGTCATACATCTTGTAGATGCCTGGGGATAAAGGTGCATTTTTTATTAAATCCTTAAATTGAATATTCATTAATTATATGATATTATATAAAATATAAAAATCAAATAGAGGAGTTAAAATGAGACAAGAATCTGGTCGTTCAATGATAGAAATGGTCGGTGTGTTGGCAATTATGGGTATGTTAACTGCAACTGCGTTCGCGTTGATTTCTTTGGGTATAAACCGCCAAAAACAGGCGCGTGTCGCAGATGATGTTGTCACGATTGTTTCGGGTGTACGCAGTTTATTGGTAGATTATGACGATTTTACAAATATCGATAATTCTACGATTTTTGCTGCGATGTCTGTAAGTGATAAAAATCCATATGGTGGAACATACGAAGTTGGGGTCAACCCATCAAATATTCGTCAATTTGTCGTAAAAATAAACGGTTTGTCAAAATCAGATTGTGAAGCATTGGTGACAAAAGCATGGACAGATTCTGTTGGATACATATCTTCTAATCATAAAGAAGGTGGTGCTAGTGGAAATTGTGTTGATGGGGCAAATAATGTTGTTTCCATTGTGTATGGTGAATAATGTATGGCAGAATTTATAACTATTTCTGATGCCGAATCTGGAACAAGGGTGTTGCGTTGGTTTTTGCGGCATTATCCTGGTATGTTACAACGTGATTTTTATAAACTTTGTCGTGGCGGGCAAATAAGAATAAATTCTTCACGGTGCAAGGGTATAGAGGTTTTACATACTGGTGATGTGGTTCGTATTCCGCCAACTTTACAATCTTATCAAAAATCAAACAAAAAAACAGAAACTGGGGAAAAATATTCGTTGTCTGATTTGGAGGAATTGCGCAAATGTGTAATTTACGATGATGCTGATATCGTTGTTTTTAATAAACCAGCGGGTTTGGCGGTTCAGGGTGGAACGGGTATAAAAAAATCTGTGGATAAAATGGCAGCGGCATTGTTCCCATATGATAAGATATCGCTGGTTCATAGAATAGACCGCGAAACAAGTGGTTTATTAGTGGTCGCAAAAAATCAAAAGGCAGCACAAGATTTATCCGCACAATTTCAAAACAAGGTTGCGCACAAAGAATACTTGGCGCTTTTACAGGGGAATTTGACGCAAAAATCAGGAACCATAGACAACTATGTTGCCAAAGGACAGGTTTTTGAAGATTTTTCAAAAATTCCAGAAACAATAGTAGCACAACGCGCGATTACAGAATACAAGGTTTTGGGTGAAGCGACCGGTTTATTAACCTGGGTTTTGTTTTCACCGAAAACCGGTAGAACACACCAATTAAGGTTGCACAGTGCTTTTTCTTTGAATGCCCCAATAGTAGGTGATGATTTATACGGAACAAAAAGCAGGGGACTTGATGGTGTGTTGGGGTCGGTTTTGAATACACAAAAATTATTTTTATTTGCATACAGGATAACTTTAAGGCATCCTGGAACAGGTAAAGAGATAACTTTGAATGCTGAATTGCCAGATTTTATGCAATCGGTTGTGAAGTTTTTTGAATTTAAAATGCCATAAGGTGAAAGATATGTTTATATATGTTTTTTATAAAAGACATATTTTGCTGTTAAGATTTATTGCCTTTTTCTTTATGGGGCTGATTGTCGCATTTATAATTGCGCTAAATCGTGTAAACCTTGAATCTTTGCGTGGAAATATTTTATCTGCTTTGCGCGAATCAACAAATATGCCCATAGAAATAGATGGAAAAATGGCATGGAATTTTTCTTTGCGTCCACATATAGAATTAAATGATGTGCGTATACCAAATGCAAAATGGGCAAAAAATAAAAATATGTTTTTTGCAAAAAAAATAAATGTCCGTCTTGATTTGTTTTCTTTGTTTTCTTCTCATCCTGCGATTCGCAATATAACTGTTTATGATGCAAAAGTGAATATAGAAAAAAATGCATCAGGTGAAATTTCTGTTGTTTTTAATGAGGTCAAAAAGCCAGAAAAAATACAAGAAGATGATAAAAATGAAATAGATTTATATCCCGTGGAACAATTCCCTTTTTTTGGTTTGGATATAGAAAATTTGCATGTTAACTTGTTCGGCGATAAATACGAATTGACCAGTTTAGGTATAAGCAATTATATGCGACACGATAATCGTGAATATAGTGGATGGGTAAAACCGTATGATACTAATTTTCCGTTTGTTATACAATTTTCTGAATATAACGCGGAAAGAAAAATTTATCCGGTAAGAATCGCTTTTGCCACGGGTGGCGAAGCATTGATTGCTGATGTCGCATTAGAAGGGACAAGCAAATTGCCCATAGATTTTGTTGTCCGTGGCGAAATACCAAATCTGGAAAAATCTGGTAGATGGTTTAATATCAATATGGTCAAAGTGCCAAAAATAAAATTAAATGTTGCGGGTGGCATAGATAGAAAAAAAATAACATTCAGAAAATCTTCTGTTTCAATCAAAGGTATTACTTTTGATTTTTCTGGCTCGTATGATTGGTCAAAGAAAACACCTGTGATAAATGCAAAAATATCATCCGAGAAAGTTGATATATACAAGGCATTTCCAGAATGGTTTGGTGCCGGTAAAGAGTGGGTTCATCCAAACAGGGAATTAAATATCTTTCATGATATGCCTTTGGGTGGTAAATTTTTGTATGGTGTCAATGCTGATGTAGAAATAGATTTAAAACATTTTATTGTTTATCGTTCGCTGGATTTGTTTGATACAAATATCAAAGCACACGTCCAAAATCATGAACTGCGTATGGATGGAAATATCGGTATCGGGCAAGGAAATATAAAAGTAGCATTAATTGGTGATATTGATGAAAATGGTATTTATACTGTTCAAGCGGCTGCGACAGGGGAACATGTCTATGTTGGTGAAATTTTAAAACAGGTAAATGTTGATAATGTTATTTCTGGGCTGCCTGTGAATATTGATTTTTTTGTCGAAGCGCGCGGTGCAGATATGTCACAAGTAATGCAAACAATTACAGGACCTGTTATCGTATATTCTGTGGATAAAGGTTTCGCCCATGCTGATTTAGTAGAATATATGTATGGCGGCGATTTCTTGACTACTTTGCGTCATAATGTAGAAGATATGTTTACTGGTAATAAACGCGATATGATAGTAATAGATAAAGCGATTGCTAATGTGAAATTAAGGAACGGTTTAATAGAAACACAAAATGGTGTGGCGGCTGAAACACATGTTATCAATCTTCGTCTTGCGGGTACTTTAGATTTGGGCAAGGAAACAATTCAGATGTCATTGGCTTCTGTCCCTGTGCGTGGATTGAAATTGTCTTTGTCTGGGAATTTGGTAAACGCTATGCAAATAACTGGGAATTTGGCAGAACCTGATTTTAAAATAAGTGGTGCAGCAGTTGTTGAAAAAGTGGGGTCTGCGGTTGGTATCGGTTTATTATTATCACCATTAACTGGGGGATTAAGTATCGCTGGTGGTTTGGTTGCAGGACTTTTGGCAGGCGATTTAATCGAAGGTTGGTTGGCAGATGATAATCCGTATAAAACAGCCAAAAAGAAAGGCGCGCCAAGAAAACGTGGCGACCCAGAATGGATGGATGTCCCAATAAAAAATTTAGTCCAAGAATTTTTCGAAACAAAGAGGTAAAAAAATGTTTGATTGGTTAAGTGTGATTCAAATTTGTGTAATCGGTATAATCTTATATGTTTTTTATGTAAGTTTTATAAAAAATACTTCGTCTGAAAAATTGGTGCGTGGTCTGGTCGGTTTGGGTGCGTTGTGGGCATTAAGTTTTATATTACCGTGGGTACATTTAAATTTGTTGGGTCGATTTTTACATTGGGTCGCGTTGTTTTTATCAATGGGGTTGATTGTTATTTTTCAACCAGAACTAAGAAAGTTTTTGGCGCTGATGGGTAATATCAAAGGATTAAAAAATGCAATCTTTGCTTTTAAGCAAAGTGGAAAAAATCTTTCTGCAAAACAGAAATCCATAGATGAAATTTTAAAAGCGGTTTCATATATGTCAGAAAAACATACTGGCGCTTTGATAGCATTTCTTGAAGAATCAGATGATGGTGTAATCGAAAGATACGGAACCAGGTTAGATGCGATTATATCAAGTGAATTGTTGTTAACTTTGTTCTTTAATAAAACACCTTTGCATGATGGGGCGGTTATAATTGCAGACAACAGAATTGTATATGCTGGGGCGATATTACCTTTGTCACAAAATCAATTGCAGTGGAAATACGGAACACGACACAGGGCGGCTTTGGGTATGTCAGAATTAT
>Ga0310691_10008050_pt1 | contig 10891 bp, 15 predicted proteins | sample 176DNAGHGlowgp2_FD_203887 | JGI IMG/M metagenome (GOLD analysis project Ga0310691, IMG submission 203887) | Sheep rumen microbial communities from Palmerston North, Manawatu-Wanganui, New Zealand - 1766 DNA GHGlow gp2 (v2) (version 2) | ecosystem: Host-associated > Mammals > Digestive system >... | reverse complement strand
GCTCTAAAAATACTAATATGCTTTTCTAAATCGAATGTCTCTGATAATCTAAATACATAATTACTATTTTTTGTTTTAATTGTTAAAACAGGAGTAGGTTTCTCTCCATCGAGTGTCATACTTCCCAATTCAATACTTGTAATATTTTCTAATATATTTTTTTCTGTCATATTTTTATCCTTTATCTAATGATTCCCAATAATTCTTCTGATTTTAAAACGGTTAATTCATTACCATCTTCATCTTCGACCTTTTGACCACCCAATCTCAAGAAAAATACTCTATCCCCAACTTTTACTTGAACTGGAATTAAATTACCAGTTTGCTCACAATATTTTCCTGGACCAACTGCAACAACAGTTCCAGTAGATGGCTTCTCTTTAACAGCATCTGTTAAAATAATACCACCATTAGATGTATCTTTTTCTTCATCCTTTTTAACCAATACATAATTTGATAATGGTTCAATATTCATTTATATTCTCCTTTGTTTAAATATATATCTTATTATATTACTGTTTTAATTATTTTTCAAAATTAAATGATAATTGATTTTTATTGAATGTATTTTCAGAAAAATAAGAATTACCAAATGAATCTCTTTTCATTCGTGTAAATCCATTGTCTATCGATTCTATTTGCCAATCACCATCCCATTCAATGTCATCTTCATCATAAGAAAAACTGTTCCATTCAATATTTGAATCAAGAATTTGGTCATATATTTGATCTTCCGATTGGACTTCAACTGTAACATGTCCTATATATACTTCTTTTTTAGTACCCATTACTTCTAATTCTACTGTATGCATTTCTTCTTTATTATCCACACCATAAAGAATATCATAGTTCTGCCTTACAAATTTTGTAAAAGCACCATAAGGTTTACCATTAAAATCTTTTGTATCAATTTCTTTCCAGTAACCCTTTCTATCTTTTACTTTAAGTATTGCCATCTAATTTTTCTCCAGATAAGATTTCATAATCATCACACATACCTTCAATTAATTGTAATTGTAACAATTCATGATTTTGTAATAAATTCTTTTTATAATCTATTGTAATAATTTTCTTTTTCCAAGAACCACATGTATATCTTTTATTTCTTATTTCTTCAATAGTTTTTCCAATAGATTTTTTAGTAATATGTTGTTCTGTAACTAATAAATCACCATTATCTAATTCCTTAAATGTAAAATTATCATTCAAATTAGATTCTTTTAAATCATTTGTAATATAAACTGTTTCAGTAGTTTTTCCAAAATACCATCCACCATCAATTAAATCAAGATATGATTTAACTTTTCTAAAATATTGATATTCATTCCATTCATTAGAAAAACCATTAAATGTATATATAAATCTACCCCAAGCATAATTTAAGGATTTTGTTTCTACACAAACTGCATGTGTATATTGACGATATATTTCTTCAATTATTTTAACTGCATCATCCCAAGATTCTCTTGAGAAAACCTTAAAATCATCAGATTTTCTTGCATCATCATATTGTTTTTTAGATACTTTCAAATTTTTAGAAAACCAAGAACAATTAATTGACATATTATTATTTCTCCTTTCTTATTATAGAAAGTATTATACCATAAACTAAAATAATGTCAAAATAAAAAAAGGAAGATTAAATTATCTTCCTTTAATTTTACTTCTATCAATTATTCTGAAAGGATTTGTTTCATACCATCCTCTAGCAAATTTATGTTTCAATATATGATACATTTTACCTTTTGATGGTGCTTTAATCCATTCTAAATAATCATGTCTTGTTAAACCTCTAACAATATAAGTTTTACGACTACCTTGAACTTGGAATGTAATAATTTCTTCTCCTGGAAATAATTGGTTATGACGATTATGATACGTAACATCTTTGAGCCAAGATGAATTAACCAATTTTTCAACAAGAAAAGATTTAATTTTCATTATAATTCTTCCTTAACAAAATCAATCTTAACAATCATATCACCTGCTGGATTCAATAATTTTGTAGATACATTAGATGATGTAACTAATGTTTTATCTGAATCATAAAGATTGATATATACTTTACCACCAGCATAATTTACAGAATATGGATGATTTATTTCTGAAACATCAATATTATATTTTATTGCTTCTAAATTAGAATTTTTATCTTCATCATATGTATAAACAAATCCTTCATCATACTGTCTTTTGAATAATGTATTATCGTGTAAATCTAATACTGAATCAAATAATGTATCTTTAACAACATAATTTCTATCTTGGAAACAGACAATATCATTTACATTATATATACTAGATGGATTAAATAAATTATTACAATTATATCCAAACATATTGTTTTTTTGAATATCAATTTTATTAAATTCAACATCATTAGTTATATAATTATAAGAACAAGAAGATGTTAAAGTATAATCATTTCCATTAGAATTTCCAATTACATCTATATATTTAATATCGTTTACATAACTAGAAGGTATAATTTTCATATTATCATTATTAACAACTGAACTAGATGTTGAGTAATGTGTTTTTAATATAACAGCATATTCTGTTGTTGTTCCAGTTGTTGATCTAACAACATCACCTTTATAATAAAAATAATTACTTAAATATTCAACACTAGAAGAATTTAAATATGGAATAACTTTATAGAATGGCGATCTAATATTTACTGTAACTTTAGTAATATGAATATTTTCACCATATTGATTTACAGGGAATTCACCAATTAGTAAATTACCATTTTGATCAACATTTTCCATATCATCAAATGTAATATGTTTAATTAAAGAACTTGTTGAATAATTTTTAACAAATGCTACATTTGGAATAGCATTTGGTTTATCAACTATTTTATTTTCATAATTATTTGTTGTTTCATCTGTTTGTTGAATTTCGATTACTTTATCTGTTGCTGGCTCTATGATGATATTTTCATTTCCACCACGATTTGTAATCATATTATCATTTAATTGTAAAACTTTATCAATGATAATTTGTGTAATAGAAACAACTTTCCATTTATCAATATCATCTTTGAAATTATTTGAAGAAGTGTGCGGGAATATACATTTATATGTTATACCACCATATTGAACTTCATCATTCACTTGATATTGTGTTCCAGCTGACCATGAAATATCTTCAGTTGGTTTTCCTAATTCTAAATCAGCATCTTTATTCATAGATAATGTAACAGAACCATCTTTTACAGATCTAATATCAATACCGTTTTGATTTTCTACAATATTTAAACCGTTAGATGCTGTAATATCGGAATCTTTTCCATCAACTGTTAATACAACTTCGCCAGATCCATTAATGAGATAATTAATATATTCCCATCTTGGTTGAGTAAATTTAAATCTTAACAATTTTTTATCATCTGTTGTAATATCTAAAATATCTGTATAATTATATCTTTGATATTCTACCCATTTAGATGCATCAAATTCACCAGATGTTTCTGCAGATGCTTTATAAAATTTGTGTTCGTATATACATCTACTATTTGCAGGATAATTTATTGATTTGTTGTATTCTTCGCCAACTCCATTATCCTTATATGGAACAATATTACCAGATTTTTCTATAATATTAGTATCAAATGTACAATTTGTAACAGATGTATATTTAGAATTTGTTCCTAATGAAATAACTTCTCCTGATTCAGCATCAGTATTTTCAAAATGACATCCAGAAACTGTAATTGCTCTTACATTATTTGTTTCATCATCATTACCAATTTTAATAGTTGGAGTTTTAATATTATTGAATTGGCAATTATTGATTGTTACATTTTCAGCATATTCTTGGATATCAATTGCGGTTTTAGCAGTTTCAAATATACATTCATTAAATACAATATTATTTGCAAAAGACGATTCAATTCCAGCGATAGTAATTAAAGTATTATTACCAGTTCCAGAAAATTTTACTCTATTAAATGTTACATTAGAACAACCAATTAATCTTGCTAATTCTAATGAATCACCTGAAAATGTCATATCTTCAATTAATATATTTGATGGAGTTGATGCTAATCCATAATCAAAATTACCATATTCTGAATTAAAATTATTATCAAAACATGTTAATAATGTATTTGTTGTAACATTATTTAAAATTGTTCTATCAACGCCTTCACCATGAACATGTAAATTACTAATTAATGGAAATGGTGTAAAATAAGAAAGATTTGCATCAATATTAACTAAATCATAGTTATAATTTCCTGCTGGAAAGAATACATCTCTATAAAATTGATTATCTGGATAATTTTTATAAACTTCTGATAAAGCATCAAATATTTTTTTTGAAACATTACTTCCATCACCTTTTATAGCAAAATCAGATATATGCAAATTATCATCCAATTTTTCAGTTACTTTTCTAATAGGCATAGAAATATCATATGTCTCTGGTTCATATCCAATAGCTGTTATAAGTTCTGGATTACTTCCTGTTAAATCCAAATTATTTGATGTACAAACGAATGTAATAACTTGAGTAGAACCTGGAAATACAGTAGCATATACATTTGTTCCTGCAGAATATGAATTAATTTTATTTACAATATCATATATATCAGAACCAGCATCAATAGAAATATCAATTCCATTTATTTTCAATATTCCTGCTGGAACAGTAGTTGGAGTTGTATGGCATGAAACAACAATTGGTAAAAATTCTTTTAATTTTAATCTATCTGTTTCACCATTTGCTGATGTAATATTATTTTCATAAGAATATTTGAAATAATCTTTTAATTCAGAATATTCTGTCAATAATTCCAAATTTTGATATGGGAATATTTCTCTATTCTTTAATACTGGATTAGCAGCATTTCCAATGAATAATCTATTAGCATCTTTTGCCAAACCAAATTCTGATTGATGTAATGCTCTTGGCATTTCTGATAATTTACCACTACGAATTTGAATTAAAGCAACTTCTTTTGTATTTCTTGTCATAATAATTCCTTAAAAATCTTATATATGATTATTTATTATGGTATATGATGAAAACTTGATATAGAAAAGACCACCTTTTTTGGTGGTCTATATTTTAGATTATCGACCTTGAACAAGGTTATGTAAATATGCCCAACGATTAAAGTTTTGTAATTTTTTCTTCAATTCTTCTTGAGCTTTCTCTGTAGGTACATAATGTTTTGAATGAGGATCGATTAAAACAGCTGATTTTCCAACAGACTTAACTTGTTCTGGATAAAATTCTGGCATTTCATCTGGTGTATGCCAAACTTTCTCTTTCTTTGGTTCTTCCATATTATTCTCCTTTTTGAGAATTTTCTTTGTTAAAGTCAATCCATTTTTGGTCTGCTTCACTATCATTTGTAATAGCACCTTGTGGGCATTCACCAATGCACATTCCACAATCAATACAAGTATCTGGATCAACAACCATTTGTGTTTCTGTTTCTTTAATTGCTTGTACTGGACATACTTCTACACAAGCACCACATTTTACACATTTATCATTAATTACACTTGCCATTTTTACTCCTTATTTACCTGAACTTCCAAATCCACCAGTTCTTTCTGCTGTTACATTATCATCTTCTGTAATGCCAAATGGAACAAAAATCATTTGACAGATTCTGTCGAACTTTTCTACAACAACATCTTTGTCACCTTCATTACGGATTTTTACCCACATATGACCTTCATTGGATTCATTATCGTAGTATGAAGCATCAATAATACCAACTGTATTAGCCAAACGTGTGTAGTATTTAAATCCTAATCCTGAACGAGGAACTGCCATTAAAAACCATCCATCATTCATCTTGCATTTTAAACCAGTAGGAACTTTAATATCTTCTCCTGGTTTCAATGTAAATCCATATGGTGTATGAATATCATAACCAGCACTTCCTACTGAACTTCTTGTTGGCATAGGAATACCTTCAAAAGTTTTATCTCCTTCTCCAGCAGAATCTTCTCCATAATCTTTATGCCATTGTTCTAAACTAATTTTTTCAAATTTACCTACTACTTCTGTCATTTTAATTGTCCTTCAATATAATCTGTTAATTCACCAACTGTATGAATTCTTTCAGCAGCATCATCTGGAATGCTAATTCCAAATTCTTCTTCAATCTTCATAACTATTTCAACAGTATCTAAACTGTCACATCCCAAGTCATCTACAAAATTAGATTTAGGTTGGAATTTCTTTTCATCAATATCCATTTCTTTTGAAATAAGTTTGACTACTTTATCATATATTTTATCATCCATTACTATATTTCTCCTTTGATTTAAATATTATATCATAAAAAATATACTTGTCAATATTGTCTTCTTGACTCTAGCATATCATACATTGAAGCAAGACGAATTAACTTCATATCCTTGCATTTATCATTATTAAACACATTACCAAATAACTTAACTCTATCTAGTAATGGCATTGTTCTTGGTAAAATTATATCTACATATTTTTTAATAAATTCATCATTTATAAAAAATTCTTGTATATGTCTTTTATTTTGTTCTAATCTAACTTCTGGATTTATAAAAAATCTTCTTATATTTTCTTCTACCATTCCTTGTTCTTCTAATGGATTTGATGACATTCTTACTAAAGCAACTTTTACATCAATATCATTTTGCATCATATCTTTTGCTGCCATTAATTCACGAACACCAACAATTCCTATACTCATTGGTTTATTTGTTGCTAAAAATGTTTTAATATCATTATTTATAATGCCATAATCTTTAGAACGAATCCAAAAATCTTGCTTCTCATATTCTTCTGGTTTATATAATCGTAAAAATCTATTATCATCATCTGGTCTTGGTTTTCTACAAGATGATTGTACCATAGGAAACAAATCTTGGTCAATATTCATCAATAATTGAACAAAAGTTGTTTTTCCAGCAGTACTTGGTCCAGTAAAAAGTATTAAAGTTTTCTTTTTCATTTTCCATTCTCATTCATATATTTCAATCCCATTTTAATAAATGGAGTTACCTGAACTTTGTTATTTATAATATCAGATAATTTAATCCATTCAGCACCATTAGAATCTAATCCATCACCTTTAGTAGATGGTTCTCCAGAAACAGTTGCCAAATAAAGAATTCCAATATGTTTAAATAAAGCATTTGGTTTCCCTTCTGCTTCTCTATTCCAATCAAATCTTGTATCAACTGTTGTTAATTGTGTTGAAGCAATTAAATCACAATTTGTCTCTTCTTTAATTTCTCTTTCCAATGTTTCTTCAATAAGTTCTTCTGGTTCAATTGTTCCACCTGGTAAATCATATAATCCTGTATATGGTCCTCTTGCTTTTTTAATTAATAAAATTGAATTCCAATTATCTTTAAAAATAAATCCATAAACACCTAAATGATTTTTTACTACAACTGATTTTTCTTCCATAGTTTTCTCCTTTATAAAATATTATCTATATTTTTTGATACAATATATTTTTTAATTCTCTGAATTTCATATAAAACAATATCCATGTCTATATTTCTACTCATTCTTGAAGCAACATTAGTAATTCCTTGTTTAATCATATACAAATATATTCTGTTTAAAAAATCACTTTCATATGTTTTCTTCAATTTCTCTCTCAATATACAAAACAATCTTTTACTATTATCAGTATTTAATAATAATAAATCATGTAAAAAATGACCTATCTCTAATGCTAAATCATTTAATTTAACATACTCTAAATCAATAATTCCAATAAATTTTTTCTTATTATAAATTAAATGTCTTGCTCTTAAATCTTGTGTTATAAGATGCATATGATAAGGTTCATTTCCAGTTTTTGATAACTCTAATGCTTTGTTTATCATATCAGTTGAAAAATCTAATTTTCTAATCCAATCAATTGTCAATTTATTTAATGCTTTTTTCATAGATTTTTCAATTAAAGTTTCATCATCATCTGATTTATATGGTATACAAAAAATATTTTCTTCCATTTGAAAGATTTTCATAATATCATCAGCAACATTTTGTAATTCTTTTTCATTTAAAGAACTTAAAAATGTATCTAGTGATTTTCCATCTAAATCTTCTATAATGGTATAATTTTTATCAACACCATCAATATTAATAGTTCCAGTTGAATAAATTTTTGGAGTACATTTAATAGGTAATGCTCTCAAAAATAATGATAAACTATCTAATTCATTGTGATATTCATTATCATGCCCATCTCTATAAATTTTAAAAATATAATATTTTCCATTATCTTTTATAAAATGGACTTCATTTTGGTTATACGAACTTGGTTCTAAAACTTTTGTTTCAACAGGATTTTCCATTAAATTATTATTTTTGAGAAATTCTATTATACTAGTCATTATAAATTCTCCTTTATTATTTTCAATAATTTATCCGTTGTTTTTTCTATCGTATATTTTTTTCTAATGATTTCTTGCGCATTTACTAAATCTCTTCTTATTTTATGAATATTTGTATTAATAGCAGAAATCACATCTTCATCTTTTGGTTCATATACAAATAATGGGTTACCAAGTTTATACTTTTGTGGTTCTACAAGATAATCTTCTAATCCTATCATCTTCATAACTTCTGATAATCCTGCCATGTTTAAAGCAATCGGCAAACAATTACACATAACACTTTCTAATGCTATTGTACATCCTGCTTCCATTTGTGAAGGAATTAAAGCGTAGTTGCATTGAGATGACATAAAATAGAATAAGTCATTCTGACTTAATAATCCCATATTAATAATATTTTTAGACCTAAACTTATAATCACCATTACCGCAAACATAGATAGTACTATTAGAAAAATCTGCAAAATGATCTGTCCAATAAATTCCTTTATCAATTGATTGTGGATGCTTTAATCTTGAAGCATGAATAAATCCTGGTTCTTCATTTAACCATTTATAATTATTTGAGAACATAGATGATAATTCTGGGATTCCATGATAACAAACTTTAATTTTATCATAATCCTTGTAATCAGCACAAGAAACAATTTGTCCTCTAACATATTCAGTTGGAACAATGACTAAATCAGACCTATCAACAATATCTTTACAGATATTTTGAAATCTTTTCATATATTCTTTTTGATATTTTTCTGAAGAATCACAATTTTTAATATTACCAATATCTCGAAATTTGCTTCTCCAATCACTTTCTTCTTTTGTAAAATAAACAAAGGATACTAGCGGTTTTGAAAGCATATGAGAAATTTTTGCCGCCATATCAAATATTTTTCCGTCTCTTATTCCAAACGCAAATATAATATCTTCAGACATTTTTAATGAAAATTGTAAATTATCATCAAATTCTTTTGAAGAATAAATTATTGTAGTTGGCGTTCCAGATTTTTTAATTGATTTGTATTCAATATACCCATCATCAGATTTATCTGCTAAACAATGGATGATTATTTGATAATCCCTTTTTTCTAATTCTTTTGAAAGATGATATACTTGTGCTTCTAAACCACCGATAATATTTAAATCTTTATCAATATATGCATATATTCCAATAGTTTTAATATCCTTCATAATAATTCTCCTGTTTCTGTTATAATGTTTCTGTTAGAGTAATTATTATTCTAACGATTTAATTTTATCATAATTAAAATAAAATGTCAATAAATAATTTTGGATAATAATTTTCTGTTATCCGTTATAGAAAATTAAGGAGAAAAACATGGGAAGACCATTAAAAGAAACAATGCTTAAAGCTATGGAATTAAAAGCCGAAACAGCTGATGGCGAAGTCACATTAGGTAAACAAGTTGGATACAATAGATATGTTGTTGAAGAAGAACCAGAAAGAAAAATTGTTAAATTAGCAGAAGAATTGGTCGAAGATCAAGATGCTGTTATGAAACTCTTACATGGTGAAAAAGAAGAACCAGTTTTAAAAATTACAAGAACTGTTTTCCAAACTCCAACATGTGTTCACCCATATGAATTAGATGAAGAAGGAAAAGTTGTATTCTTAGAAGAAGATGTATCCTTTGCTGGTGGTTCTGAATCAGGTTCTGAATCATAATCTAATTTATAATAAATTAAAATCCCTCTTTTTAGAGGGATTTTTCATATTTAGAAGGATTAGGAAATTCTTTTTGTAACCAATCTCCTATTCCCATACTTATAACTTCATCACTTGTTGAAAAACAATCATTTGTTTGTATTCTTTGTAACCAATCATTCATATGTTTGGCACGAATTTTCATATCATTACAAAATGTTCCTTCTATATCATTCATATTACAATAATATGATCTAACACCAACAAAATGTCTATGATTTGCTTTTATTTTATAAAATTTTTGTTCTAATGATTCAAATTTATCTTTTTCATAAATGATTGGACAATGTATTTCAAAATTTGTAATAGGTTTTCCTTCTTTTTCTAATTCAAGTTTTGTATCAGTAATCATTCTATGATAATTATTTTTGCCTATATCTGTATATTTTTTTAATTCTTCATGACAATAATATGGATAATTTTCTAAATCCACATCTTTAATAAAGAATATATCATCCATCATATAGCATGCTTTTTTAATACCTGTTTCAACAAAGAATCTTTTAACTTTATACCAATGGTTTGTTGCTGGAGTTCCTATATCAGCTGCTTTAATATATTTTACATTATCTGAAATAAAAGATGGTCTCTGACCTACAATATAAACTTGACCAACATTATGTCCATACTTTTCCAAAGAACGCATAGAGTATCGTATTTCATTATTCTGCCATTTACTGCCAGATCCTAATACATAAAAAACATCAATCATTTTATGCCTTATTTAATTCAGGATGACATTCTCTATATTTTTCATTATGATTTTTTAATATTTCTCTAATATATCCCAATCTTTGATCATT
>Ga0310691_10008049_pt1 | contig 10892 bp, 6 predicted proteins | sample 176DNAGHGlowgp2_FD_203887 | JGI IMG/M metagenome (GOLD analysis project Ga0310691, IMG submission 203887) | Sheep rumen microbial communities from Palmerston North, Manawatu-Wanganui, New Zealand - 1766 DNA GHGlow gp2 (v2) (version 2) | ecosystem: Host-associated > Mammals > Digestive system >... | reverse complement strand
CTCTCGCTTATTCGTACAATTCGTGCAATTCGTGTTCGAAAATTCTTCAACATTAATTGCCGTTAATTGACCCGTTAATTTATCATTAATGGATAATTATATGGACTATTTTATAGTAATTATACGTTAATAGTCTAAAGCACCACGCCATCTAAATTCGTGCGATTTGTGAGATTCGTGTTCGAAAATAAAGTTTTTTCTCTTCAAGCCTGCATCGATTTTTCGATTTTTCATTTCTCGATTCTCTTAGTCCCATGACAGTCGGGATAGGCAGAACAACTCCAGAACTCATTGCCGGAGTTAACACCTTTCTTAGCCATACGGCGTATCATGGGTTTGCCACAGAGCGGACATTGTGGCGCACCAGCCTCAATGTTCTGCTGGGTTCGTTTGGACAATCGCTCGGCAGTCAGAGCCTCGGTGAATCCACCTTCCTCGCCAAAGGTGGCAAGCTGCTGTTCTATCTGCTTGCTTAGCATAGCGGCCAGTCGGTTGCAAAGAACAATTATGCATCGAGCCACCTGGAAGGAGTCACTGTCCTTTAGCCAAGAGTCGAAGCGTTGTTTCTGTCGTAGTATGTGTATGCTGCTTTGATACTGCAAGTCGTCATCGTATGTGGGCTTGTCTAATTGTATTGACAACACTTGCTTGTACTCTGGTGAGTGTACAGACCACGGCAGTTGCTCGTACTGCAAAAGCCAGTTGAAGTAATCGTTCGTCAATTCGGCCAAAGTAGCACGAGCCACGTCGGTAAGTTTCATCTCGGTCTCTCTGGATGTAGTATGACGCGAGTTGCCCTCGGCGATATTGGCAGGAGCCGACCGCGCCGCTTGAGTCATCTGGTCGTACTGACGGCCTCCCGGGTCGTTGCTGTGATTTAGAAAACGTCTGCAGAAATCCTGCGTAGCCAGTTGTATGATGTTAGCCAGCACCCAGGTGTCAAGCCAATAATATCCAAAGCGCGATATTTTCATAAGAGAGGTTATGAGGGTTAATGATTTTTCTTTCGTTTATTCGTTTACTCGATTAACCGATTATTCGTTTATTCGATTAACCGATTATTCGATTAACCGATTATTCGATTAACCGTTTTATCGATTACTCGTTTTATCGACTACTCGTTTCCACGATTTATTATATTAACGTCTCTGCCCCATTGATTATTGTCAGAGTGAGGTGCCAAAGTTTAACATAAGTCAGCACCCAATGCGCCTGCATCCACAACTTAGCATACAGCCGTGTGTTAATTAGAAGACAGCCGTGTGTTAATTAACATACAGCCGTGTGTTAATTAACATACAGCCGTGTGTTAATTAGCAGACAGCTGTGTGTTAATTAACATACAGCCGTGTGCTAAGTGACGAACCAAGGCAGACAAGCACGCGAGCCATGGGGCAAAAGTAGGTATCACATATGGTAAACAAAAGCAACAGCAGCTATATGCTTCGAACTTGAAGTTATAGCTGCTGTCGCTAATATATAAAGGTTCTAATTAACCAATTGTCAACAAGACCTCAAAAGTCAATTATCGTGCAAACCGAACGCAATCAAACTCATTTGAATTGCTGAGGTGCAGCCGATATTCAAGGCTTTGCCTTAATGTTCAATGGTCAATAATCACGAATTGTTGAGCGAAGGCGAAAAATGTTCAATGGTTTTCACCATTCGTCATCCCAGAAGCCGCCGCGATCTTCCTTAACACCAATGTCATCGTTATTGTCTATTGCATATTCATCTGAAGCATTAAATGAAAGAGATTGTGCAATTACAGTTGCAGTTCCTATCTCGCAGGCCTTTATCTCTGGGGATATATATGTCTTTTTCATAAGAAGTCTTTTTTTGTATAGTTTATTATTTTATTGTCAAGAATTAGAGAATTATAGAATTAAGGCTACGCGTGGCATATTATCTTAAACCCCATAAATGAGCTTTAGAAAAATTCTCCAATTCTCCAATTCTCTAATTCTCCAATTCTCTAATTCTTGATCTTTTATTTATTTCACGAGTACTTTCCTGCCGTTCATGATGTAAAGACCCTTCTGAGCCTTGTTCACACGCTGACCGGCGAGGTTGAAGATAGTGTTGCCGCTTTCAGAGCCAATCTCATTGATTCCAGTTTCTGTATCGAAGGAGAGTGAGAAGGCCTTCACGCAGCCACCACCAAGGTTGATGGGCAGATAAGCACGGTTAGCAGGAACGGTGTTTCCTGCTTCATTAATCTTAACGAAACAGCCATTGTTCTTGCTGTAAGCAAAGTTTGTGTAATCGCCAGAGGTCTGAGCCACGAATGTGGGAGCAAGGGTGCCGACGAGCAGATTGCTTGCAGGAACCGTAGATGAAGACTCTGCGAGAGGAATTTCAAAGGTGTCGTCGCCACCGTTGCTCATCAAGATGAAGGGAACACCGCCCTTGATTGTGCCAGTAATCTGAGTCAACTTAACCTTACTGTTCTCAACATCAACCTCACTAACCTTATAAGCCTTAGCACCGCTGATGCCGTCAAGATTCAAAGGATACTGATAGCAGTAAGTAGCTATGCCGCCTGTGGTAGTAACTGAGGTGGAAGTGATGGGACGAGTTACGCGGACTTCGTCAAGGAAGAACGCGTTGTCCTTTGCTGAAGAGAAAGTGATTGTTGCACTGCTTCCTGTAGCGGTAAACGTTGCAGAATAATCGTTGAATTTCTCGTTCGCTAGAGTTTGAGAAGTTAAGCTCAAAGACGTGCCTGCACCCGTTGCTGACAAAGATAGCGTAGAACTCTTAGTAGCCCATGAACCAGCCTTAAACGTCAATGTATATTCAATTCCAGATGTTGTTGTAATACTTGGGGTTGTAGCATTACCAGAATTGTTTACAGAAGTAATTCTCACACATTTATTTGCGCCATAAGTATAAGAATTTTTTGTCCATGTATGGTCAGCATTCCAACCAGCACCTCCTGCGCCTCCACTCCATAAACCGTCATTACCACCTGTGGATGCATTTGTGTTAAAGGACTCATAGAAAACTGTCGCCTTTGCATCAGAACTAGAAGTAACAGCAGTTGGAGCAGTTACTGTCAGTGTGAAAGTTTCTTCGCCTGCAATATAGGTATCAGAAGCGGCTGTCCTGACAGTGATGGTGGTGGAACCTACTGCAACAGGGGTGATGATAAGACCGTCAACAGTAGCGATGGTTGCGCTGCCTGATGTTACCGTTATGTCACCGCCTTCTATCGCGCTTTCATCCACAGTAAAAGTGCTACCATAGGCTACGCTCTGATCAGAGACATCGATTGTTGGTGTTGTTTTAACGTAGAGCGTATAGGTAGCTGTGTTGCCATTATAGAGGGTTGTTTCTGATGCAGTAGCTGTCACTACGATAACTCCAGTATTCTCGAACAGCAATTCACCTGTTTTCTCATCAACTAATGCATCTTCACTTGAGCTACTTGTGATAGCATAGGTGATTGGGCCATCATAGGCTACAGGTGTTGCTGTCACTGTTTGGGTATAAGACTCATCCGTTGTCATCTTATTGACTGTAGCATTGGCAAAGCTCAGTTCAATATCTTTCTTATTGACCGTTACGTTGCAAGTAGCTTCTCCTGCCTGATGCTCTGCTGTAGCTGCGACGGATGCCGTGATGGTGTAATCACCAGGAACATTACAAGTGATGGCACCAGTAGATGGATTAATGGTAAGATTGGCAGAAGAGGACGTGTAGGTAATTGTCTCTTCGATTACTTCATCATTAACCGAAGCCGTAGCGGTGAGCGTCTTGCCACTCTCTCCCCATTCCATTTCGATTTCATCTGAGGATAAGGTTACAATTGCTTCGGGAAGGTCGCTGACCGTGGTGCAGTATTTGGTATAGGTAGTAGGTCCTGTTACTTTGTAGGTGATAGCGATGGATGAAAGGTAGCCTGCATACGTACCATTAGCAAGGACAAAGTAACTTTTATTGTAGGAAGAGCAATCGAATGTATATACATTGCCAGAGGTTGATGGTGTAATGGACGTTCCTGACGTTGGATTAGCGGAATCTCCTATTTTTAGCGTAAAGTTCTTATTTTGATCACTTGCATCATACGTTATAACGATGTTTTGAATCTTAGAGAGTGCTGTTTGGTTATAAATGATTCCTGCAGAGGCTTTCCACTGTAGTTTTGTCCCATTTATATATGCTTGTGTTATATTAAAACTTTTACCACTTAATGTATAATCATCTGCGGCTGCATAACCTGTAGGAAATCCATCCTTGTTTTCATCTGCATCTATCGTCAATGTCGTATTTCCCTCACTTCCAGGCGTTGCTGTTGCAAACACCGCATAATATGTAATATCAGCGTTACCCATCGTCGGAGAATCAACGAAAGAAGGAGTGCTATTGGTTGTACCTGCAATGGGGCTTGCAACCCAACCTCGGAATACTTTTTCATCTATGTCATCAGGGTCAGAGGGGAATGCTATTTCGGCACCCTCTTCAAAGGTTTCGCTGGTTGTCTCACCGTTCACACTGAAGGTTGCGGTGTGAGAGGGATTGTTTACAGTGATATCAACAGTCATGCTGGTCGTCGTACCTGCTTTGTAGCTCGCATCGCTGGAGCTAACATTCAGAGAGCAGGTGATAGTGGCTGAGCCTTTTTCGACAGCGGTTATGACACCATCTTCATCCACAGTAGCCACATCGGGATTGCTTGAAGAGTAAGTGTATGCCGCTGTCCATCCGTTTTGGTCATTGGCTACACTTGTGGTTGTTGAACTGGGCGAACCACCAGCAACAAGAGTGGTGCTTACTGCTTTGAAAGATGACATATTAACTTCTGTACGAGTATCAGGACATGTAACTGTAAAAGAGGTCGTGACTTCCTCAAAGCCATCTTCGTCTTCCTCATCAGGCGTTGCCGTTACAGTAAACTCTTGGGAACCATAAGCTGTTGTATATATCTTACCCTCAGAATAGTAAATATCTCCTGAAGTCGGAGTTACACTTAATGTCGTTGTTCCCGTTACGCCAGCATCATCTGTATAATATGAAGCGGGATTAAAATCAAAGGAACCACCTTTTGTCGCATCATCAACATCATCTATTTCATCAAACGTACCTACTGGGGATTTTGATGCAACTTCTTCGGAATTCACGCCCCAAATGACAAAACGTTTGCCACTTGTCGCTGTAAAAGTATAGTCCGTATTAGAAGCCAAAGCATTTGCAAAAGTTATAACTTTATAATAGTCTGTTGTTGCCTTACTTGAACTTCCGAGAGTATAAGTTGTCCCAGAGCCACTAACACCTGAATCAGCAGTCAATGATATGGAGGTTACAGTAGTGGAACCTTGTTTAACTGTTACCGTAACACTCTCTCCATTCCATCCTGCTATATGCAAATGCAAATACTTAGTGCCTGAAGGCGCCGTTATCTTAACTGCACCAGCAACTTTACTAGTTCCCGCTTTAAGTGCATCGTATTCGGTGGTACCTGTAACTATAACCTTTGCCGTGCTCGCACTCGTTCCACCAGTGGTAGAGAGCGAGACATTATTGGTGTAAACAGCTGATTTGTCGCTTTGCGCCCACGCACTTCCTGTAGCGCAGAGAAGCAAGGCCACAAGTGCACACACTCGTAGCCGAATTGAATTAAGTAGTTTTTGTTTCATTTGAGTTGATTATTTAGTTAATGAATTAATGTTCTGATCCCCGTGCCCCCGGAGTGGGGTGTTGGGGTTGGGTGTATGGGTTCTGACCACGAATTGCTCGGATTGAACGGACTCGCTCGAAGCCTCTTTTTCACATGTAATTACCATAAATGGATCCATATAATTATCCATTAATGATAAATTAACGGGCCAATTAATGGCAATTAATGTGGAAAGATTATCCGTGTGCCGCAAGACGGTCGCAAAGGTACATTAATATATGGTCTTTTCCAAAAATATATGTTAAAAAATGTATGGGAATGGTCAATTACTGATTAATGTTATACCTGAGCCGCTGTTTAAGGCTTTCACCGCGACGGGTGACACGGAGAGCGAGACCCGCACGCCTCCCCCTAAACGAACTAAAAAAGAGAGATAAATTAGAGAAAAGAGAAGAAGAGACGTATTGTTGAGCGAAGGCGAAAAAAAGAGAAAAGAGAGATTTTAAAAGAAAAAAAAGGCTGCGTCACGCAATGGACACAGCCTCATAAATGGTCAATGATCAATGTTCAATGACTAATGGTCAATGGTCAATGGTCAATGGTCAATGGTTTACATTCCGATTTGGTTCTTCCAGTTGATGAACCATTTGCGCTTGTCGGCAACGTTGAGGGACGGGTCGCGGCGGCGCAGCTTCTCAGAGAAGTAGGCTTCCGGAGAGGGATAGCGACCCGACTGGGTGTAGGAGTTGCGATAAGCGGCACGGACGAGATCGCCGAAGCGGTGGCCCTCGAAGCAGTCCTCAAGAGCCTGCTCCACATCGATGAGGGAGTCAACGACGAGCTGCTGGATTGGCTTCACCTGCGGAACACCATACTTGGAGTACCAGACATCACACTGATGCATATACTTGTTTTCCCACTCTGTACGCCAAGCGGCGAGAGAATCGGTGAAAGCGGCCATGCGGAGGTTGAACTCGCGGGTGGTCTCGCCATCCAGCTTAACGGGGTAAGGATAGCTCAGCTCGAACGTAGCCTGCGTGGTATCTGGATACTGAGGATAACCGTTGAATTTTGTACCATCATACTCGTATTCACCGACGGTGCTGTCTTTCGGAGCATCGGCATAAGCGGGATAGTAGTTGGCGTTGAACGGGGTGTCGCCGCTGCCACGACTGTGCAGACCGATGTTATAGACGCGGTTGGCATCTCCGGTGTATTCTACGATGTTGTCGTAGTTGTCATAGTTGATGCTGGCACGGAAGATGTTTACGGGGAAGGAGAACTGCTGTACCCAGGCGGAGTCGGCTGCGTTGTTGCACTGTGAGAGCACATCATGGGCGATGATGTTGTCATCGACACCGGTGGAGAGGATAGCAAGTGCGAACTTCGGGAAGCCGGCCATGTTCAAGGCCTCAGCCAGACGGAGATAGACGATACCGTTGCGGTAGAGGACTACGTTACGGGTGTCGATCTTAGAGATCTCGCTGAGCTTGACTGCCTCGGCGTTGTACGTGGTGTTGTACTCGAAGTAGTTGCTGGACATGCGCAGGTCACCAACGAGGTGGTCCTGCAGCTCGTCGTCGGAGAAGGTGCCGCTCTCGAGATAGAGCACCTCGCCGTTGGTCATCTTGGCGCAGTAGGCCTGGCTGTCGCTGTAGTCCCAGCATACATCGGACGGGATCAGACAGGCTTCGATGAGCTCGCCGCCGGCATCGTCATAGTCGTAGGCATAGAGCTTGCGGAGGGTGTTGAACTGTCCGTCGGCGCTCAGTGAGTCCATGGGGATAATGGAGAGGCACTCGTCCCCGGCCCAGGTGCTCACGGACACCATGCTATACGAACCGCCGGGGCGGCTGAACATATTGTTCTTCACGGCCTGCTCTGTCCAGCTGTTGCGGATGGACTGCTGTGTGACGGAGTAGGGCTTGTAGCCTTTGTTCCAGTAGATGAAGCTGTAGTAGCTCAATGCGGCCTGCTTGGCGTAGGCGATGCGTGAGGCTTCGTTGGCCTCGAGGCTGGCACGCCACAGGTAGAGGTCGCCGCGGATGAGGTCGAGTGGGATAGCGCAGAGGTACGGGGGAGCTGTGGTCTGGTCGTAGGTGGTGTGCTTGGGATAGTCGTAGTCGTTGTTATCCTTCTGCAGGGGGAGAACTGCGAGGTCCCGGATGAAGTAGTCGCAGATGTCCTTGATATCCACCTTGGTGTAGTTGGCCAGATTGGCATCGAGCTCGGTGAGGATAGGCTCGGTCACGAGGGGGATGTTGGCTCCATAGACCTGTCCGAGCTGGAGATAGACCCAAGCACGGATGCAGCGGACGGCCTCGGCCTCGCGCTTGAAGATGTAGTCGTACTTGTTGTTCTGCAGCGCGGTGTCGGCGTTGGCCAGGAAGTAGTTGCAGTTGTTGATGATGGCATAGTAGTCTCGCGGATCGTTGTAGATGTTGTAATCGTCAACGTTGAACGCAGAGATGTCCTTGATGTCTGTGGTCGCATTCTGACGGACTGTGGTCAGGTCACCGCGCAGCTCGCCCAGCAGGTTGGTGCGCACGGCGATGCGCTGGAGCTGGTAGAGGATTCCAGTGTAGGAGTTTACGGTGTCGCCTGCGTTGACCAAGTGGTTCTTGTCGCCGTACATCACGTTCTCGTTGCCCTTGTCAAGCATGTCGTTGCAGGCTGTGAAGCCGAAGCTAACGACAGCGAGGAGACCGAGGACACAGAACGGTGCTTTTGCTCTATTATATATATACTTTATTGTGTTCATAATTATGAATTCTAAATTATGAATTATGAATTGAATTAGAGGTTAATCTTCACACCTACGTTAAACGAGCGGCCCTGAGAGAGGAGTCCGCGGTCGATGCCCTGGAACAGCACGCCGTTGCCCATGGAGAACTCGGGATCTGCGCCGAGATACTTGGTGAGGGTGAACACGTTGTTGGCGCGTACCCACACGCTGATGCCCTGGATGTAGGTGTTGTTGATGGGGAGCTGATAGCTGAGCGTGATGTGTTTCAGGCGCAGGTAGGAGCCGTCCTCGATCCAGCGGTCGGAGAAGTCGCTGTTGCCCATGGGGTCGCCGTAGGCGGCACGTGGGATATCGGTGACCTGACCCTCGTAGCTCCAGCGACGCAACATAGCTGTGGTCTGGTTCATGAAGCGTGAGCCGCTCTCGAGCTGCTGGCGGTTGTAGTTATAGACATCACCGCCGAGGCTGTAGTTGAAGCCCACGTCGAGACGGAGGCGCTTGAAGCTGAGGCTGGTGAAGAGGTTACCGTAGATGTCGGGAGTGGCGTCGCCGATGATAGTGCGGTCGTCCTCGGAAGCAACGGAAGAGGCTTTGATCTCGCCGTCGCCGTTCTGGTCAACGTATTTCACGTCGCCGGCTCCGAAGTAGGTGATAGCTCCGCTGGCGTCCTTCTTGTAGAGACCGTCGCTTGCAGCCTCAGCTGCTGTGGCATAGACGATGGTTCCGCTGCTTGTGGGCGCGGTCTTGAAGCCGTAGAAGCTGTTGATGGACGAGCCGATCTGACTGCGGATGGTTGCGCCGAGCACCTGGTTATCGACATACTGCTGGTCGTCGGGCAGAGCGGTGAGTTTGTTCACATAGTGGCCGAGGCTGGCTCCTACGCTCCAGTTCCAGTCGTTGGTGGAAACGAGATGTGCGTTGAGGGTCAGATCCACGCCCTTGTTCTCCAGACTGCCGCCGTTGCTCCAGTTCTGCTTGATACCACTCAGGAAGGAGAGCTCGCGCAGGGTGAGCAGGTTGTCTGTCCAGGACTTGAAGTAGTTGAAGGCGATAGAGAGGCGGTTGTTGAACATCTTGGTCTCAAGGCCGAAGTTGAGGCGGCGGGTGGTCTCCCACTGCAGCTCGGTGTTACCGATGTTCTCGAGCACGTACGAAGGCACCTTGGTCAGGAAGAGGTGGCTGGCGAAATAGGTGCGAGAGGCGTCGTAGGTGAGGTCGTCGTTACCGCTGACGTCGATGCCGGCGGTGAGTTTCAGGTAGTTGACGACTTTGTTGTGGAACCACGACTCGTTGCTCATAACCCACCCTGCCTGCAGGCTGGGGAAGATGCCCCACTTCACGCCGCCGATCTTGATGCCGCTCTTGGCATCGCGACCGAACTGGCTGTTGGTGTCCATGGTCAGGTTACCCTGGACATAGTAGCGGTTCTTCCAGTTGTAAGCGGCCTGAGCGTACCAGGTCAGAGTGGCCCACTTCTCGTTGAAGCCCTCGTTGACTTTGTTCGAGGCGCTGTTGATATACGGAGTCTTGTCATTACCGGTGTTGTAACCGCTCTGGTGGTTGCTGCTGTAGGTCTGGTTCATGAAACGGAAGCCGCCGAGCAGGTCGATGTTGTGTCCGTTGTAGGAGTTCTTCCACTGGATGCGGGTGTCGCTGGTAACGGAGTTGTGTTTGCCGTAGAGCGAACCGATCTCGTTCTTCATGGTGTTCTCCAGAGCTGCCACATAGTAGCTTGGCACACCGTTGAGGGGCACGTAGTACTTCTCGTTGGTGTTGACCAGAGTGTAGTTGAAAAGCGAGCTGATGCGCAGGTGCTTGTTTGGATTCCACTCGGGGGTAACAGAGAGAATCACGTAGGAGTTGTCGAAGTAGTTCTTGTTCTCGGCCGTTCCGTACTCGTGGATGGCGAGCGGGTTGGCCAGCTGCCAGTTGGCGTTGCGCAGCGAGCTGACTTCGGAGAGGTAGTCCTCATCGACGATGTCGAGGTGGGCGTTGTTGACTACACCCACGCCAGTGGTGGGATCGGGCACGAAAGAGTAAGGACTGAGCATCGGGCTCTTGGCGTAGGCCAGGAAGTTGGTGCTGGTCACAGCTCCGTTGTTATAGTCGGCAGGAGCACCTGTATCGAGTAGCTTGCGTGTGGTGTTGGTGAACGCAGCGTCGAAACGCACACCGATGTAGTCGGTGATCTTGATGTCGGTGTTGAAGCGGATGTTGAGGCGGTTCATGTTGTTCTCCTTCAATGTCTCGTTGGCACGGGTGTAACCGATGGAGAGCATGTAGTTGGCAATGTCACCACCACCCTGAACGCTCAGTCCGTAGTTCTGAGTGACGGCCTGGCGATAGATATCGTCGGCCCAGCGGGTGTCGTTGTTGTACTTATTGTACCAGTAGTATGACTTGCCGTTGACGACCTCGGGCTTCAGGAACTTGAATTCCTGCAGGCGTGTGCCTGTGCTTTGGAGGAGGCTGGAGGCGTAGCCCTTGTACTGCGGGCCGTTCATCACGTCGATCTGCGTTGGCATA
>Ga0310691_10008047_pt1 | contig 10895 bp, 3 predicted proteins | sample 176DNAGHGlowgp2_FD_203887 | JGI IMG/M metagenome (GOLD analysis project Ga0310691, IMG submission 203887) | Sheep rumen microbial communities from Palmerston North, Manawatu-Wanganui, New Zealand - 1766 DNA GHGlow gp2 (v2) (version 2) | ecosystem: Host-associated > Mammals > Digestive system >... | reverse complement strand
CCTCGATGCCGAAGACGTTCTTGTCGAAGAGGTTCTTGCCGGAGATCGCGATCGTGAAGACGGCGAGTCCCGCGAAGACGGCCGCGACGAGCGCGCCGACGGCCATCTCGACCGCGAGTTCGTGGTTTTTGGAGGACATGGCGGGGTCAGTCGGTTTCCCACGCGCCGCGCTTCGTGATGTACTGGGCGTCGAGGAAGGCGCGGGCCTGGGGGAGGGTGGAACGGATGAAAGAGGAGGGCGGCTCGACGGAAAGCACCTTGCCGCCGCCGAGCATCGCGATGCGCGTCGAAATCGAAAGCGCGCTGTGCAGGTCGTGCGTCACGACGACGGACGTGATGCCGAGGCGGCGCGAAAGGTCCGCGATGAGGTCGTCGATGCGGCGGCTCGTCACCGGGTCGAGCCCCGAGGTCGGCTCGTCGTAGAGCACGATTTCGGGCTCGGTCACGATCGCGCGGGCGAGGCCCGCGCGCTTCTGCATGCCGCCGGAGAGGTCGGAGGGCATGGCCCGGCCTTCGGCGCCGAGGCCGACGGCTTCGAGCGCGGCGCGGACCTTGCGCTCGATTTCGGCCTCGGAAAGCTTCGTTTTTTCGCGGAGCGGCAGCGCCACGTTGTCGTAGACGTCCATCCACGCCAGCAGCGCCGCGCTCTGGAAGAGGTATCCGAACCGGCTCCGGATGCGCGAAAGGTCGCGCCCCGAGGCTTCGCTCACGCAGTCGTCCCCGACCCAGACGCGGCCCGACGTCGGCGTGAGAAGGCGGATCATGTGCTTGAGGGACACGCTTTTGCCGGTGCCGGAAGGACCGACGATCGTGAAGATCTCCCCCCTCTCGATCTCGTACGACACGTCGTCGAGGACGCGCTTGCCGTTTCCGAAGACTTTCGTGACGTGCTCGAACCGGATCATGCCCGCCATTTCCTCCCGTCCTCCGCGCGTCAGTAGAACAGCCGGGTCACGAAGTACCCGACGACGAGAATGAGCAGGAAGTTCGCGACGACGCTCCGCCGCGTCGCCATGCCGACGCCGACGGCGCCGTGCTCCGTGCGGAAGCCCTCGTGGCACGAGACCGTCACGATGACGAATCCGAAGAGGAACGCCTTGAAGAGCCCGACGTAGAGCGCCTTCACGCTCGCGAAATCCATCGCGTTGCGGAAGTACGAGACCCACGGCACCGCAAGCTGCGTGTGGCTCACGAGCGCGCCGCCGAGCACGCCGAGCGCGCACGTGTAGAACGACATCATCGGCACCGCGAGCGCCATGGCCGCCATGCGGGGCATGACGATGAAGCGCACCGGGTCGATGTCCATGATTTCGAGCGCCGCGATTTCCTCGTTCACCATCATCGTGCCGACCTGGGCCGCCATCGCCGCGCCGACGCTCGCCGCGAGGACGAGTCCCGCCATGAACGGGCCCATTTCGCGGAGCATCGACGCCATCACGGCCGCCCCCGTCAGCGCTTCCTGGTTGTACGTCCGCAGTTCGATGCCGATCTGGAGCGCCAGGATCATGCCGATGAAAAACGCCACGACCGAGACCACCGGGATGCTCTTCACCGCGCACAGGTGCATCTGCCGCACGATTTCGCGCCGCTGCCGCGGCTCCAGCGCGTGCCGCATCGCCGCCACGGCCCGCAGGCACGTCGTCGCCGCCTGCCCGATTTCCGCGACGTCCGCGACGATGCCCTGCCCGAACCGCTGCAAGGCGTTTCGCGGCTTCATTCGCTGGATGGGTTCCCGGACGATCATCGGAACGGACGTTTTCGGTGTTCGGCGTTTTCTCTTCGACGGCCGAATACTACCTTTTATTCTCCGAATTTTCAAATCCCTTTTTCCCGTTGGGTTTTTGCGAAATTGAGAAACAGAATTTGTCGAATTTGTTAACTTTGCACGCGGGTTTTCGGTTATTCTTCCACTTGTCCGGCCCGATCGGGCTTCCTTCCACACCCCCACACGAAATCCGCCATGAAAACGAAAACCATCCGTTTTCCTCTCGCAAGTCTGGCCTTGTTCGCGGCGTTCTCCGCCTCCGCCGGCCTCCGCTTCTGGGAACCTTCCGACTACGTCCAGGACGACCTCGTCCTGCACTACGACGGCATCCGCAACGCCGGCGCCGACGCCGCGCACGATCCGGACGCGGCGGTCTGGAAGGATCTCTCGCCGAGCGGCAACGACGCGAGCACCTACGTCCATTCCTCGGCGAGCGACAACGGCGCGTGGGGCAACAAGGGCTTCGTCTTCGCGACGGACGGCTACTGGAAGGCGGACAAGCGCACGTCCGTTTCCGGCGACTTCACGATGCAGGTGGCGTGCGACACGACCCAGAGCAGCATGCAGGGCACCAAGTCCTGGCCCAACCTCGTCGGCAACAACGGCAAGGGAGCGAGCGGCAACACCGACGAACTCACCATCTTCTACCACAAGGACAACAAGAGGCTCTCGGCGAAGTTCGCGTCTGCGGCAACCAACGGCTCTGGTCCCGGGTATCTGGACCAATACCTGTCCGCGTGGAATTACAAATACGCGACCTTGCTCCGCTCTGGCGCGAAGGCGTCGCTTTTCGACGGCACGGAGCCGACCCTTGTCGCCACCTACGCGACCCCGCGCGACCTTGGCCCGGATATCCTCGTCGGCAGCGGCACCACGGACAAGAACGACGGCGGTTCCGGCGATCGCCGCTTCACCGGAACGATCTACTCCGTGCGCATCTACGACAAGGCGCTCTCGAACGCGGAACTCGCCTGGAACCGCGCGCTTGACGAGGTGCGCTTCCGTGGAGCAGCCTCCGTCCCGGAAAGCGCGCTGTGCGCCTCCGTCATCCCCGACGCGGTGGTCGCCACGTCCGTTGCCGGAGCGAACGGCGCCGAATCGGTCGGCTGCTACGTCGTCGATGGCGACGGCCACACCTTCCGTGCCGCGCCGTTCGCCACGGTCGGCGCCGCGACTTACGCCTGCACGGGCTACACGCTCGCCGAGTGGGACGGTTCCGCGTATGGCGCCGCCGTCGCGTACGACGGCGAGTTCGCCTGCTTCGTCGCCCCCGGCGACAAGGTCCGCATCGAATGGCAGTGGGAAACGGCCACCGGCTCGCTCGACGCCGGCTACCTGACGGAGGGCCTTGCGCTCCGGCTCGACGGCATCGACAACGCCGGCGGCGGCGTCCACGACGCCTCCGCCACTGTCTGGAAGGACCTTTCCGGCAACGGCCGCGACGCGACCCTCGCCGGCAACGCCGACGGCACAAGCCACTGGACGGACAAGGGCTTCTACTTCAATTTCAACGCCGTGTTCTCGACTGCGGAAAAGTTCGCCTTCGGGACGCAGCACACCTTTGAAGTCCTGATGGACGGCAAGCGCTCCGATTGGTGGGGCAACACCGCGGAAAAGGACATCCTGGTCCCGTCCACCGGCCCGACCGGCGCAGGCGGAATCTACTACAAGGCGGCGAATGAGATCCTCTGCCACCGCAGCGATGCCACGACCGGTAGCGCCTGGAATGCCATGCCCGGGTTCTACCGGTTGAACACTGTCACCTATCTTGCCGCTCTTCGCGACAATGCCAAGACGGCTCTCATCACGGGAACGACCTATCCCGAAACCGAATACGACATCGCCAACGGCGGGATTGCCGCAAGCCAGAACTATGTCACGAACGCCTGGCTTGTCGGCTCCAAGAACCTCGTCGCCGATCCGACGACATGGCTCGTCGGCGGCAGGACGACGGCTCCCGCCAACACGACGAAGGGGACGGTCAAGTCCGTGCGCCTCTACAACCGGCTTCTCACGGAAACGGAGCTCGCGCACAACCGCGCGGTGGACGAGGCGCGCTTTTTCGGCAAGATTCCCGCGACCGGATGCGTCGTGGTGCAGAGCGCAATCGACGGACTTGAAGGCCGCGAACCTTCCGGCACCTACTTCCCCGACGGCTGGACCTTCTCCGCCGGCGCCGGCACGCAGACCATGCGCGGCATCGAGTGGCAGTGCGCCGGCTATCAGCTCCAGACCTGGGATGCGGCCGCCTCCGCTTGGGGCGCACAGTCTTCTGTCTCGTGCGGCGACGGGAACGTCGCCGAATACGTCCCCTCCGGCACTGACTTCGCCTCGGTGCGCCTCACCTGGCTCTGGAAGCCCGTCGCCGGCATCCGCTCGGCCGCCGACTACGCGCTCGCCGACTACGCGGCGGGCGGCATGCAGCTGCATCTCGACGGCCTGCTCAACGCCGGCACGGCCCACGATTCCTCCGCCACTGTCTGGAGCGACCTCTCCGGCAACGGCCGCGACGCGACCCTCGCCGGCAATCCCAGCGGCGAAAGCGACTGGACGGACAGCGGCTATTTCTTCGCCAGCAACGCCGTCTTCGCCACGGCGGATACCGCGACGGGCAAGTTCTCCCTCGGCCACGCCTACACGATGCAGACCGTCTCGGACGTGAACTTTGCCGACAACCTCCGCGCATCCAATGCGCAGGGAGGGACGTTCGTCTCGCCCATCGACCACTACGCGTATGGAAGCATCTGGATCAAGAGTGATGGCACGGGCACGATCCAGCACCGGACGGGCGACACGACCGGTGCCGCCTGGGACATGAATGCGGGGGTGATCGTCGGAACCGAAGGCCATGCCACCTATCTCACGGCTCTTCGCAACGGCAACCGCACGGCGCTTGTCGAGGGCACGGCCTACCCGACCACCTCCAACACGAAACGGAACCAGGCGTGCATGGACTGGTCGGAGGGTTCGAAAGACGTCACGGCGGCGGCCACCCGCTGGGGCGTCGGCTCCGCGTCCGTCGGCGGCGGTTCCCATCCGCTTTACGGTACCATCAAGTCCGTCCGCCTCTACGACCGCATGCTTTCCGAGGACGAACTCGCGTGGAACCGCAATGTCGACAGCGCCCGCTTCTTCGGCGCGCTCGCGACGACGAACGTGGTCGTGGTCGCGAACGAATACAGCGACGTGACGGAAGACACCGCCTACCAGGTCTTCGGGACGCACGTCTTCGAGGCCGTTCCGGCGCAGGATGGTTCGCATGCCAATCTGGTCCGCATCCAGACGCTCCAGCCCGACGGCTCGGTGCTTTCGACGACGACCGTCGAGGGGACTTCCTACGCCTACGCCCCGTCCGCCGGCACGGTGCGCATCGAGTTCCGCAAGACCAATCCGTTCGTGATGGTCCTGCGGTAGCGCGCGGGAGCTCCTTCCTGCTTTTCGGCGGAAACTGTGCTATGATGCGGCACCGTTTCCGCCTCGTTGCGCGCGGAATCGCGCGGCGAGCCGGCGGACTCCCTCCCAACCCTCGGAAATCGACATGAAATACAGGACTTCCATCGGCTCCGCGGCAGCCGTTTTCTGCGCCGCTTCCTGCATCTGCGCGGCGGCGGACGGTCCGGCCAAGGCCGTCGTCTCCGCGGCTGAAATCGGCACCGCCGTCCAGGCGTCCACGGCCACGGTCGTGTTCGGCGCCGGTCTCGCCACGCCGGTTTCGACGTTCGCGCCGCAGCTCTTCGAGCGGACCTGGACGAGCCACGGCGCGTCCGGCGGCACGGAGGCGGACGAAAGCGGCTGGCGCACCTTCACGATGCAGACTTCCAAACTGCAGGGCGCCCCGGTCGTCCGGGGCCGCGCGCGCTTTTCCGAAAACGGGGACGGAACGGTCCGCGGCGAATGGATCGCCGTGCCGGACGCCGACGCGCCGCTCGCGGAGCTTTGCGTCAGCGGCAATTTCGACCTCGTTCCGTTCGCGGGCGGCACGGCCCTCCTCGACGGAAAGGCGGTCGCCATCCCCGCCGACTGCAAGGACATGCACGTTTTCCGCGGTCCGGTTTCGACGCTCGTCCTGCGCGACCGCGCCGGCGAGGACCGCCTTCGCGTCGCGTTCGACGGAACCACGCGCGTCCTTCTTCAGGACAACCGCGCCTGGGGCGGAAACAATTTCTCGCTCCGGTTCTTCTTCGCCGAGGGGCCGGTCTTCGGTGGCACCGAGTACGCGGTTCGCGCGACGTTCGCGACCCCGGCGGACGGCCTGCTCGTCCTGAACGACGGACGGCCCGTGACCCTCGCCGCGGGCGCCGACTGGATTCCCGTCGCGAACGAACCGTGGATCGAAAGCGGTTCCGCACTTGATTTCTCGGAGGTCGTGCCGCACCACGCGCCGGCCGGCAAGTACGGGCGCGTCGTCGCGGTCGGGGACCACTTCGAGTTCGAGAATCGTCCCGGCGTGCCCCAGCGGTTCTACGGCGTCAACATCTGTGGCGACGCCAACACGCCCTCCACGCCCGAAGCCGCCGAAAAATTCGCCGCGAACCTCGCTCGCATCGGCTACAACTCGCTCCGCATCCACCACCACGAGCGCGCGATCCTGGGCGGCAAAGGCCCCGCGCAGGGCGCGGGGCCCGATTTCGACGACACCAAGCCCGATCCCGCCGCGCTCGACCGCTTCGACTCGCTCGTCGCCGCCTGCGCGAAGCACGGCGTGTACATCACGACCGACCTCTTCGTCTCGCGCTCGCACTTCACGACGTGGCGCGCGCTCGGCATCGACCGCGACGGCTGCCTTCCCGGCACCGAGAATTTCAAGATGCTCTGCGCCTTCTGGGAGCCGGCGTTCACGAACCTGTGCGAGTGGACCCGGAATTTCCTCGGCCACGTGAACCCCTACACCGGGCTGTCGCTCGCCGAGGACCCCGCGCTCTGCACGCTCGCGCTCGTGAACGAGGGTAACCTCGGCAACTGGGGCCCGGGGCCGCTCCGCGACCTTCCCGGCGTGAAGGAGGCCTGGGAAAAGTGGCTCGACGAAAAAATCGCGTCCTCCGACAAGGACGGCTTCGACTGGGCGTCAATCCCGCGCACGATTCCGGACGAGCTCTACGCCGACGACGGCGCCACGCCCGGGCGGCGCCACGCTGCGGCGTTCGCGCAGTTCCTCGCCGATTCCGAAACGCGGCTCGCGAAGCGCCTGACGGCGTTCCTGCGCGACGAACTGCGTTGCAAGGCCCCGCTCACGTCGCTTTCCTGCTGGTACAATCCCGTCCAGTACCAGCTCCCGCGCGAAACGTTCGATTTCGTGGACGACCACTTCTACGTCGACCACCCCGCCTTCCTCGACAAGTCGTGGAAGCTGCCGTCGCGCTGCGCCAACGCGAACCCGATGAAGGGGAGCACCGCCGGGGCGCGCTCCGTCGCGTTCCGCCGCCTCTCCGGAAAGCCCTTCACCATCACGGAGTGGAACTACGCCGGTCCCGGCCGCTACCGCGGCGTCGGCGGCATTGCGACGGGCGTCCTCGGCGCGCTCCAGAACTGGAGCGGCATGTGGCGCTTCGCCTGGAGCCACGGCAAATCCGGCGTCGAAAAGCCCGAGACAAGGACGATGGGATATTTCGACATGAGCGGGGACCCGCTCGGCCTCGCGGCCGAGCGCGCGGCGCTCTGCCTCTTCCTCCGCGGCGACATCGCCCCGCTCAAGGCCGCCTATCCGGTGGTCTTCGCGGAATCCGACCTGCGCAATCCCTCGAACGGCGCGCCCAAGTGCCAGGCGACCGGCTGGCTCTGGGCCGCGTGGAACGCCCGGCTGTCGGTCGACGTGGCGCCTGGCGGCGCGGCGGCCGCGAAGAAGGGCGGGGAAGACGCCCCCGGCGCGTTTGCGGCGCTCACGCGCCCGTCCGAGGCCGTCAAGGCCGATCTCGACGCGATCGGAGCCTCCCGGCCCGGCGACGGCGCGGTCTCGATCGACCGCGACACCGGGACCTTCCTCATCGACACCCCGCGCACCGTCGGCGGATTCGCCGAAGAGGGCGCGCACGCGGCCGGATGCCTTTCGTTCGAACTCTCCGGCGCGCCGGCCACCGTCTGGGCGTCCTCCCTCGACGGCGCGCCCGTCGCGGAGTCCGGCCACGTCCTCGTCACCCACCTCACCGACGTCCAGAACAGCGACATCAAGTACGCCGACGAGGCCCTCACGATCCTCCTCGACTGGGGGCATCTGCCGCACGTCATGCGCCGCGGCGCGGCGAAGGTGTCGCTGCGCCTGGCTCCTTCCGTTTCGCCGCAAGGGGCGGCGGAACCGGCGCCCGCCTTCCGGATCTACCGGCTTTCCCCCTCCGGAAAGCGCCTCGGCACCGTTCCGGCGGAGTTCGATCCCGCGACCGGGCTCCTCTCGTTCGACGCCCGCACCGACTACGATCCGGAGTCCGCGACGTTCCTCTACGAAATCGTCAGGGGCGAGGCGGACGCCGGCGGTCTGGAGACCGCCTCCCCCTTGGTTGCGGACGCGAAGGATGACGGCGGTCTGGAGACCGCCTCCCCCTTGGCTGCGGACGCGAAGGGCGACGGCGGTCTGGAGACCGCCTCCCCCTTGGTTGCGGACTCGAGGGGGGCGGCGGACTCCAGTCCGCCGTCGGGCGAACCCGTTTCCGCGACGCCCGTCTGGGGCTCGGCGCTTTCGTTTTCGCCCCCGGTCGATCTCCTGTTCCGGATGGGCGCGTACACGCCGGCGTGGAAATTCCGCGGCGGAGCGGGCGGTTCGCGCATCGACGGCGATCCGGACGGTACCCGCGCCTTCTCGATCGACATGGCCGGAAAGGGCGGCGAAAACGTCGCCGCGGGCGCCTTGCGCTTCGACGGCCGCGCAACGTTCCGGGCCACCGGCGACGGCGCCGTCGAAGGACGCTGGTCGGTCGTCCCGGACCGCGACGGCGACGTGGCGGAGGTCATGCTCGAAACGCGCTTCCCCGTCGGCCGCGTTGCGGGCGGTTTCCTCGCCGACGGCCGCGCGGTTCCCGTCCCGCAATCCGTCGCGAAACAGCCGCATCTCTTCCGCGGCGCCGTTTCGCGCCTCGCGGTCCTCGGCGCGGACGGCGACCCGTGGATGGAAATCGAGTTTCCGGAAACGCAGCGCGTCCTCGTGCAGGACAACCGGTCGTGGGGTTCGGCGGTCGTCACGTTGCGCATTTTCTTCGCGGAGAATTCCGTCAAGGCCGGAGTCGCGTATCCCGTCCACGCCGTTTTCCGCTTCCCCGGCCACGCAGCGACGCTCGACGAGACCGGGCAGGTGGTGATGGAGGCCGGGCCGGACTGGATTCCCGTCGTGCCGCCCCCCGCGGGCGAAGACTGGATCGAGCCCGGCTCCGCGCTCGATTTCTCGTCCACGGTCCCGCACCACGAGCCGGCCGGGAAGTTCGGCCGCGTCGTCGCCGTCGGCGATCACTTCGAGTTCGAAGGCCGACCGGGCGAGGAAGTCCGCTTCTGCGGCGTCAATCTCGTCCATGGCGCCAACACGCCGTCCGTCGCCGACGCCGACCGCCTGGCCGCGAATCTCGCGCGCTTCGGCTTCAACTCCGTGCGCCTCCACCACCACGAAAGGCCGCTTCTTGCCAAGGGCGACGGCGCGTGCCTCGCGCTCGACCCGGACGCGCTCGACCGCTTCGACGCCCTTGTCGCCGCCTGCGTCCGCCATGGACTCTACATCACGACCGACCTCTACGTCTCCCGTGCACGGATCGACTGGCGCGCCGTCGGCATCGACCGCGACGGCTCGATGGACAAGGAGGCGTTCAAGCGCCACGTCGTCTTCCACGAGGGCACCTACTCGAATTTCCTCGCCTGGGCGCGCCAGTTCATGCTCCACGTGAACCCCTACACCGGGCGCAGCCTGGCCGAAGAGCCCGCCCTCGCGACGCTCGCTATCGTGAACGAAGGCAACCTCGGAAACGACGCCCGCGACCCGCTTCTCGGCACGCCCGGCGTCCGCGAAGCGTGGGAAGGGTGGTGCGCCGCGCGCGGCAAGGAACCGCGCGACCTTTCGGACCTTTCCCCCGATCTCTACGCGACGCGCGGGGAGGGCAGGGCGCTGACCGACGACTTCGCCCTCTTCCTCGCCGACATGGAGGCGCGCTTCTTCCGCCGCGTCGCGGCGTTCGTGCGCGGCGAACTCGGATGCGCCGCGCCCCTTTCCAACGACTCCTCGTGGTACAACCCCGATTCGTACACGCTCCTGCGGTCCGAATTCGACTACGACGACGACCACGGTTACGTGGACCACCCGTATTTTCTCGGCAAGCAGTGGGCGCTCCCGGCGTCGCATCCCGGCGTCAATCCGCTCCTCGGCAACGACGCCGTCCCCGGTTTCGCGTGGCGGCGTCTCTTCGGAAAGCCGTTCTGCGTGACGGAATGGAACTGGGCCGCGCCGGGCCAGTTCCGGGCCGCGTCCGGGCTCGTGATGGGCTCGCTCGCCGCGCGCCAGGACTGGAGCGGGATGTGGCGCTTCGCGTGGAGCCACGACCGCCCCAACGCCGAAAATCCCGGCAGCGTCCGGATGCGCTACTTCGACCTCGCGGCCGATCCCACGCAACGCGCCAGCGAGCGCGCGACGGTCAGCCTCTTCCTGCGCGGCGACATGTCGCCGCTGCCGCCGGACGCCGCCTCGCCCGTCGCGCTCGACGCCGAAGCGCTCCGCGCCGGAAAGGGCGCCGCGAAACGGATGGGAATCCCGGAAGACGCCCCTTCGGGGTGGGAGAAGCGCATCGGGGTGTCGCTTTCCGATTTGCCGCGGGGAGGCGGACTCCAGTCCGACGTTCGGGGGGGAGGCGGACTCCAGTCCGCCGTTCAGGGGGGAGGCGGACTCCAGTCCGCCGACAATCCGGACGGTGGTGTCGCGCTGGATCCGGTGCGCGGCACGTTCGCGGTCGTCACCCCTCGCACCGCAGGCGGCTTCGCGCCGGAAGGCGCGCTTTCGGCCGGTCCCGTCGCCTTCGCGCTCGAAGGCGCGCCGGCCGCGGTATGGGCGACGTCCCTCGACGGCGCGCCGATCTCCGCCTCTTCGCGCATTCTCGTTTCGCACGTCACGGACTCGAAAAACACCGGCGCGCGCTTCGACGACGCCGGATGCCGCGTCTGGCTCGACTTC